>Ga0105348_1001081_pt1 | contig 18996 bp, 18 predicted proteins | sample EN8Hudsemesocosm_2_FD_83504 | JGI IMG/M metagenome (GOLD analysis project Ga0105348, IMG submission 83504) | Methane-oxidizing microbial communities from mesocosms in the Hudson Canyon - EN8C Hudson Canyon | ecosystem: Environmental > Aquatic > Marine > Cold seeps | place: Hudson Canyon... | reverse complement strand
TATGTCGCAATGGCAAATGAATGGGCAAGCAGTGGTGTTGTTAGTTGGTGGACCTGATGGTTTAAGTGATGCTTGTCGCGCTCGAGCAAATCAGCAGTGGTCATTGTCTGCCTTAACTCTGCCACATCCTATTGTAAGGGTGCTTTTGGCTGAGCAAATCTATCGCGCATGGTCGGTTACTCAAAACCATCCTTATCATCGTTCATAATGATGATGTGAATGCGGCACCCTCATCTCTGTGTTACCTTATTTAATAATTGATATAGACTAGGCGTTGCACCAGATTTTTGTCTCTGATTAATGTACCTGACCATTATTAAAGAAACTGACCAGTATTAATGAACCTAATTACTATTAACGTACCTGATGGCTATTTTAGTGCCAAATAGAAGGGCCTGTATTTTTGAAGTCTGATCGTCGCTTAAAAGATTCTAATCGAGAAAAACGTATTTATGCGTTTAGAACAATAGTTGCGTTATTGTTTGTGATCGTATTGATGGGGGCATTGGTCTTTCGTTTATATCACTTACAAGTCGTCAATCATCAGTATTTTCAAACATTGTCAGATAAAAACAGAATGCAATTACAGTCAATTGCGCCAAATAGAGGTTTGATATACGACCGAAACGGTATCTTGCTAGCGGATAATCAACCTATATTTAGTGTGGCAATCATTCCGGAATATAGTGAGTCTATTGAGCATACTATTCATCAAGTTTCCTCAATTATTGGTGTCAGTGAGGATCAAATATCCCGTTTTAATAAACGTATGAAAAGGTCAAGGCGGCCTTTTCAGGGCGTTGTGCTAAGGAGCAAGTTGTCAGAGCAGGAAATTGCTCAGATTGAGGTAAGGCGTCATGAGTTGCCGGGAGTGAAAATACAGGCAGAGTTAGTACGACATTACCCTATGGCTAGCGATACGGCGCATTCAGTTGGTTATGTTGGTCGTATAAATGAAAAAGATCTGAGTCAAGTCGATGAGCAAAATTACTCTGCAACTAATTACATTGGTAAGTCGGGGGTAGAGCGTTTTTATGAAAATGAACTACATGGAAGAGTAGGGTTTCAGACCATAGAAACTAACGCGAGTAATAGGGTTTTGAGGGTTTTAGAGAGAACATCTCCCGTGCCGGGTCTTGATTTGACATTGCATTTGGACTCAAGATTACAGAATAAGGCCGTTGAGTTGTTGGGGGAGCGACGAGGTGCTGTAGTAGCTATTGAGCCGGATACGGGTGGTATTTTGACTTTAGTGAGTACACCGAGTTTCGATCCTAATGCTTTTGTCACGGGAATAGATTACAAATCATATGGAGAATTAAGAGACTCACTTGATTTGCCCTTGTTTAATCGCGCTATCAAAGGGCAGTACCCACCGGGATCAACAATTAAGCCTATTATTGGTTTAGGTGGTTTAGAGAGTAAAGTTTCAACACGTGAATTCAGTATTTGGGATGAGGGTAAATATCAACTAAAAAATGATGAGCGAATTTACAGAGACTGGAAAAGGCAGGGGCATGGTCGTATTAACCTAAGTTCAGCTATAGCGCAATCATGTGATATCTACTTTTATGATCTGGCTTTTAAGCTGGGCGTTGATGGCATGTCGAAGTATCTCGGCTATTTTGGTATTGGTAAAAATATGGCTTTAGATATTTCTGACGCGCGAGACGGCATATTGCCAACACGGGATTGGAAAAGGGCTTTAAAGGGGCGCTCTTGGTACCCTGGAGACTCTCTTAATATGGGGATTGGTCAAGGCTTTATGCTGGCCACGCCACTTCAGCTAGCGACAGCTGTTTCAATGATTGCAAACCGGGGGCGTTGGAAGGCACCGTCTTTATTAAAATCGGTGTCTGGTGAAGTTGGGGGAAGTGACGGCTTGGTTAGATCTCGTCGTGTACAGCATTCAGACTTAAAGCTAAATAATGAAGATAATATGGATTTTATCATCCAAGCTATGGCTGAAGTGATGCATGGTAAACGTGGGTCAGCGCGAGGTAGTGGTCGAAATGCAAAATATAGAATGGCAGGAAAAACAGGAACTGCGCAGGTTGTGGGTATTAAGCAGGGTGAAAAATATGACGCAGAAGCATTGAAGGAACGTCACCGTGACCATGCATTGTTTGTAGGGTTTGCGCCGGTAGATGAGCCTAAAATTGCTGTTGCTGTTATCGTTGAGAATGGTGGTGGAGGTAGTCGGGCGGCAGCGCCGATAGCTAGAGCACTGTTTGATGAGTGGTTGTTAGTGCTCAGTGATCAGCATCAAGTGGGTGATAGTCGATGAGTCAGGACTTTTTAAGGCAAATGCCAGGGGCCGAAAACCATTTTCAGACAAGTTCAGGCTTGGCTTTCAAGCTTCATTTGGATCCGATTCTTTTAGGCTTGTTGTTATTGCTGTGTGGGGTAGGGCTGGCGATTCTATATAGTGCGAGTGGGCAGAGTATGGTTCATGTGGAAAAGCAACTTGTTCGCTATGGACTTGCTTTTTTTGTTTTGTTTCTTTTTGCTCAATTAGACCCTATTATTTATAAACGCTGGTCTCCATGGCTTTATTTGGTGGGTGTGCTGGCTTTGGTAGGGGTGTTGTTGTTTGGCGTCGGCGCTAAAGGTGCGCAGCGTTGGTTGCAGTTACCGGGCCTGCCTCGTTTTCAGCCTTCAGAGTTTATGAAACTTGTTGTGCCTATGATGGTTGCGTGGTTTCTATCTAGTCGGTATTTGCCTCCAAGCTTTAAAGCTGTAATGGGTGTACTGGTGTTAGTTTTTTTACCTGTATTGCTCATTGTAAAGCAGCCAGATTTGGGGACATCAATATTAATTGCCGCATCGGGTATTTTTGTACTTATGTTTGCAGGTTTGAGTTGGCGGTTGGTGGCTGGTTTTGCTGTTCTGGTTGCCTCATTTGCGCCTTTGTATTGGATGTTCTTTATGCGAGAGTATCAAAAACAAAGGGTTTTAACTTTTTTGGATCCCGAGAGCGACCCATTAGGGGCAGGCTGGAATATCATTCAATCTAAAACGGCGATTGGTTCTGGTGGTATCTGGGGAAAAGGTTGGTTAGAGGGTACGCAATCCCAGTTAAACTTTTTACCTGAAAGTCATACTGATTTTATTATTGCTGTTTGTGCGGAAGAGTTTGGTTTTGTTGGTGTAATGGGTCTTTTGTTTTTGTATTTATTGATCGTTTTGCGAGGTTTGTTTATTGCCGTTAAAGCTCAGGATTCCTATGGGCGTATTTTGGCTGGAAGTTTGGTGCTAACATTTTTTATTTACGTTTTTGTTAATATCGGAATGGTAAGCGGTATTTTGCCAGTGGTTGGCGTACCCTTGCCTTTAGTAAGTTATGGTGGAACTTCAGCGGTGACATTGATGGCTGCTTTTGGTGTTTTAATGTCTATTCATACTCACAGAAAGATGCTTTCAAGATAAGTGTCTAGTGAGGCGGTTTTTTAATCTTATTGAAGAATAATAGTCAAAGGAAAGAATTAATATGTATTTTCGATACTTGGTGAGTGGTGCAATTAGTCTTGCGCTCGTGTGCTTTTCGGTCGTCTCGCAGGCTGATTATAGTCAAAATGAAAGTACTAAGACGTTTATGGCTGAAATGATAAAAAAACATCAATTCGATCAAAAGGAGTTGTTGCAGATTTTTACTCAAGCGGAGAAAAAAGACAGCATTTTAAAAGCAATTTCACGTCCCGCTGAAAAACGCTTGGAGTGGGAGGGTTATCGTAAAATATTTTTAACTAAAGATAGGATTAAAAAGGGTAAGGCTTTTTTAAAGGCTAATCAGAGCACTCTACAGCGTGCAGAGCAAAAGTATGGCGTGCCTGCACACATTATTACTTCCATAATCGGTGTTGAAACAAGGTATGGTCAACATAAGGGGAATTATAGGGTGGTTGATGCTTTATCTACTTTGGCTTTCGATTACCCTCCCAGAAGCAAGTTTTTTAAGTCTGAGTTGGAGCAGGCTTTACTGTTGTCAAAAGAGCAGGGATTTAAGCCGTTAGAGTTAACTGGTTCATACGCTGGTGCTATGGGGTATGGGCAATTCATACCTAGCAGCTATAGACATTATGCTGTTGATTTTGATGGTGATAATGTGGCAGATATTTTAGATAATCCGATTGACGCAATTGGCAGTGTGGCTAATTATTTTGCGGAACATAAGTGGCGTTCGGGCCAGGCTGTCACTTTCAAGCTAGAAGCGAGTATGGTGGGCGGTCAGCATAAAAAGATTCTTCATGACAAATTGAAGCCCGTGCATACTTTAGGTGAATTGAAAGCAGCTGGATTGGTGATTCCTGAGGAATATGACCTATCGATAAAGGCTAAACTACAAGTGCTGGAGGGGGGTGCAGGTACTGAATATTGGGTAACGTTGCATAATTTCTATGTCATTACGCGATATAATCATAGTCATCTTTATGCTATGGCAGTGTATCAGTTAGCTGAAGAGCTTCGTTAGCCTTAGGGCGCTTTTTGAGTGGAGTGTTATTTGTTTCTTTTGAAATGTTTATATTCACGAGGTACTTATTTGCAGGGGCTTTTATCGCCAAAACTAAGTTTATTAGGCTTACTCATCAGAAAATTATGGATGGGTTCAAAATTTCTGTTTATTGCTTTGGTTCTCGTTGCGTGTAGCACTTCTCGCTATAGTATGGATCAAGATGTGGGGCCGGTTGGGGAATTTGATGCTTCGAATGTGCCTGATGCGGTTCCTGTATGGGAACCGATGAGCAGAAAGGGAAATAAAAGCCCCTATACCGTACGAGGTGAAACTTATAACTTGTTGCCGACTGCGGTGGGTTATGAGGAAATAGGTGTCGCTTCTTGGTATGGCTTAAAGTTTCATGGTGAGTTAACTTCAAACGGTGAAATTTATAATATTTATGACTTAACGGCAGCCCATAAAACACTGCCTTTGCCTTCATTTCTTAGGGTGACTAATCTAGAAAATCAAAAAAGCATCGTAGTTCGGGTAAATGATCGTGGTCCTTTTCATTCTGATCGCGTTATTGATTTGTCTTATGCTGCCGCTAAAAAACTTGGTTTTGAAAGAAAAGGGACGGCTAAAGTAAAACTTGAGGCTTTAATTGTCGGTCGGTCTCGTGTTGAGGGCCAAATTAAGAGTGTGGGTGAGAGGGCTCTGGAAGTCGACAGGATTTCAAATTTTATTCAGGTTGGTGCTTTTTCAAACAAGTTGCTAGCAGAGGGTTTGGTTGCTAAATTGAAGGTGATTACCGGACCTCATTCGGTTTTTTTGGCGCCGTCCAAAAAACAGGGTCGTATCGTGTACCGTGTGCGTATAGGGCCTATTGATGATGATCAGGCTGCGCAGGGTTTGCTATCAAGTCTTAAGAAAGCAGGAAACGATAACGCTATGCTGATTACGCGAGCTGTTTCAGCGCAGGGGCGTTAGACTTGCTTGTCTTATCTTGTAATAGGTGGGGGAATAATTCTGCTTATTAATAATCAGTTAAGTTTATACTTTGATTCTGCTTATGGATGATTCAATGCTTGAAATCGGTTAAACTTTCGAGCCTCAAATATACCTCTTATTGATAAATTACCAGGTTTTCGAATGATGATAAAAGCGCTTAACAGAGTGTTGTCTCCTTTTGTATTAGTTTTGCTTAGTTTTACAGTTTCCATTAATAACGTTATTGCGAAACCTGCACTGATACCAGCCCCGCCACAAGTGTCTGCTAGTTCATATATTTTGATGGATGCGACCAGTGGCGAAATAATTGTTGAACATGATAGTGATGTACAATTGCCACCAGCAAGCCTGACGAAAATGATGACGGCTTATATCGTCGAAAATGAAGTGGCTCAAGGCAATATCAATTTATATGATGAAGTACCTGTGAGTGTAAAAGCTTGGAAAACAGGTGGTTCAAAAATGTTTATCAAGGAAGGCACGAAGGTGCTGCTTGAGGAACTGTTAAAAGGGGTCATTATTCAGTCAGGAAATGATGCCAGTATTGCCTTGGCTGAGTATGTTGCAGGAAGTGAAGAAGCTTTTGCTGATGTCATGAATCAGCAGGCTGCATTGTTAGGTATGAATCATTCAGGTTTCATGAATGCGACTGGATTGCCTTCTGAAGGACATTACTCATCAGCATCAGACTTGGCCAAACTGGCTTTAGCGATCATCAACGACTTTCCTGATCAATATTCACTCTATTCAGAAAAATACTTTACCTATAATAATATTCGTCAACCAAATAGAAATCGTTTGCTGTGGCGGGATAAGTCAGTTGATGGTTTGAAAACGGGCCATACTGATGAGGCTGGTTATTGTCTAGTTGCTTCAGCAGAAAGAAATGGTATGCGCTTGGTGAGTGTGGTTATGGGTACAAGTAGTGAAAATGCGCGCGCCAAAGAAACACAGAAATTACTTAATTACGGTTTCCGGTATTATCAAACGCACACCCTTTATACCGCGGGTCAATCTTTGGAAGAAAGCAAAGTATGGGCTGGTTCATTAGATTTGCTTCAATTAGGTCTGGCGCAAGATGTTATTGTTACGATACCTAGAGGGCATAAAAGTGAGCTAAAAGCTGAGCTGAAAGTGGACCAGGTTATCGAGGCACCGGTTAATGTGGGTCAGGAATTTGGTCGACTAGAGGTCACTCTTGATGGGAAAATTATTGTCAATGAAGCTTTAGTTGCATTGGAACCGATTCCTGAGGGCGGCTTATTTAAGCGTTTATGGGATTTCATCAAGTTGTTTTTTATTGGCTTATTTGCTTAAGTCGTAGGGAGAGTATATGAGTAATCCTGAAGATGCGAAAATAGAATTTCCTTGTGATTACCCTATAAAAGCAATAGGTGACAACAATATTGATTTAAAAGCATTAGTGGTCCAAACAGTGAAGCAATTTGCACCAGACTTAGATGAGTCTCGTATAAAGCTGAACCCCAGTCGTAATGGTACGTTTGTATCCGTTAGGTTCAATATTATGGCGACTGGCAAAGAGCAGTTAAAGTTAATACACGAAGCGCTCATGGCAACTGGGCATGTGAAAATGGTTTTATGATGACCTTGTTTTAAATGCCTGGTTTTTAAATACATGGTTTTCAAATGCATGTTCATTCAAGTGAAAAGGGGTTTATGGGAATGTCTAAGTCTAAGGTAGATCAACCCGCTGAAGGGCGGCACTTGCAAGTTAAAATGCTTCACGGGCTTCAGCCTTATGAGAATATTTGGCGTGCGATGCAGGCTTTTACTGATGAGCGCGGAGAGGAAACGGAAGATGTGCTCTGGCTTCTGCAGCATGAGCCGGTTTTTACTCAAGGGCAGGCCGGTAAGGAAGAGCATGTTTTGGCCGCGGGTGATATTCCTGTTGTCAATGTCGATCGCGGTGGACAAGTGACTTATCATGGCCCGGGTCAATTAGTAATTTACCTGATGATCGATATCGCGCGCTTGAATATTGGTGCAAAAGATTTGGTTACGATTATCGAAGGGGCACTGATTAATACTCTGAAGTCATATGGTCTTACTGCCGTCGCGAAAGAAAATGCACCTGGTGTATATGTTGATGATGCTAAAATCGCTTCTTTGGGTTTACGTATTCGAAAGGGCAAATCGTTTCATGGTTTGAGTTTGAATGTTGATATGGATCTGGAGCCTTTCGGGCGGATTAACCCTTGTGGTTATAAGGATCTCAAAATGATTCAACTTAGTGATTATGCTCCCGATGTTGCTGTCGAGCGTGCTGCTGGCATTTTGGTAAATGAAATACAAAGTGCTTTTGGTTATGATGATATCGTCATGGAATATACTGATCAATGAGTGACAGGTGAGTCATTACCAAAGGTTAAGTTAGCATGTCTAAAAAGGCCAAATCTGTGGCGAGTAAGTCTAAGGTGTCAGGAAAGAAAGCCGTATTTTCTATCAAAACGGGTAGTTTTGAGCGTCGCTTAAGTTTGACAAAAGCGGGATTGATAGTCGGTACCAAAATGGCTGGGCATATGACAGGCAGCTTATTTTCAGGTAAAGAAAAACGTGCGCTAAAGCGAAAAAAGGTACTGTCTGAACAGGCGCATTTTCTGGTTAGGGAGCTCGGGAAATTAAAAGGTAGTGTTGTTAAAATTGGTCAGGTAATGGCGCTCTACGGTGAGCATTTTTTACCCCCTGAGGTGACTGAAGCTTTACATACGCTTGAGGAGAACACGCTAGCGCTTGATTGGTCCATCATTCGTGGCGTTCTTTACGAGCAGTTGGGTGCACAACGAATGTCGGAACTAGACATCGAGGAAGAACCTATTGGAACCGCTTCACTTGGTCAAGTTCATCGTGCCCGTATTTTAGCAACAGGAGAAATTATTTGCCTCAAGGTTCAGTATCCTGGTGTGGCACAGGCTATAGATGCTGACTTAGATGCCGTCGCTCAAATATTGCGACTGGCCAGAGTGGTGACCTTTGGTCCGGCATTTGATGATTGGCTTGAAGAAGTCCGGGTAATGATGCATCGAGAGGTCGATTATAAGTTAGAAGCCAAAACGACAGAGCATTTTGGTGAATTGCTCAAGGGTGATAAGAGATATATTGTGCCTCAAGTATATTTTGACTACTCTACAGAAAGTGTGATGTCAACTAGTTTTGAAGAGGGTGAAAATGTATCTAGCCCGCGTGTTGCCGTGTTGTCGCAAAATAGACGAAATAAAATAGCCAAATCTTCTCTGTCGCTTTTTTTGCAAGAACTTTTTATCTGGCATGAAATTCAAACTGATCCGAATTTTGGAAACTATCGCGTTCGCATTAGCGAAGATGGAAAGTCTGACAAAATTGTTCTTTTGGACTTTGGTGCGGTACAAAAATATCCATCAAGTTTTATTGATCCTCTTTGTCAGATGATTTGTTCGGCTTATCATAATGACATTGACGGCGTAATAAAGGGCGGCGTGGCGCTACAGTTTATGAGTCAAGACTGGCCTCAAGCTGTTTTAAACGAGTTCGCTGAGGTTTGTATTGCTGTTCTTGAGCCATTAGCAAAAGAGCGGGTGGATGTAGTGGGTGAAGCCTACAATGATCTTGGGGAGTATTGCTGGCGTGATAGTGATTTGCCCTCGCGTATTGCTAAGCGTGCCGCAGTATCTGCTATTAGTCGTTATTTCAAAATACCGCCAAAAGAATTCGTATTTCTTAACAGGAAGCTAGTGGGGGTTTATACCTTTATTTCTGTGTTGAATGGCCAGTTTAATGGGGGCGATCTATTACTTTCCCACGTAAATAATTATTCTGCTATGTCATAGTAGGGTTCAAAAAAAACAGTCATCGCAAAGCAAGCGTAAATCCTTTAAAATGCCCGGTTTTGACGTAACTATAGATGCCTGAATTCAAAATCATGCGCGCCTGTTGCTATATAGACATAGTACTTGTTATAGAAAGTATTCGTATGCGTTTGCTTTTTTAATGAATTTTATGCTTATCCCGTTTTACTTAACATAGAGTATATAAACCCTGTGAGTGACCTTAAACATATACGTAATTTTTCCATTATTGCTCATATCGATCATGGTAAATCGACCCTGGCAGATCGCTTTATTCAAGTATGTGGGGGGTTATCTGAGCGTGAAATGGATGCTCAAGTGCTTGACTCTATGGATATTGAACGTGAGCGCGGCATCACGATTAAAGCCCAAAGTGTGACCTTAGATTATAAGTCTAATGACGGTGAGACATATCAGCTGAATTTTATCGACACGCCGGGACATGTGGATTTCTCTTACGAAGTTTCTCGTTCGCTTTCAGCGTGTGAAGGCGCGTTGTTAGTTGTAGATGCAGGGCAGGGTGTTGAGGCGCAATCTGTCGCCAATTGTTATACGTCTATTGAACAGGGGCTCGAGGTTTTACCTGTTCTCAATAAAATGGATCTTCCTCAAGCTGATCCAGCGAAAGTGCAGCAGGAAATAGAAGATATTATTGGTATTGACGCTTCAGGGGCTATTCCATGTAGCGCTAAAAGTGGCATGGGGATAGACGAAGTTCTGGAAGCGATTGTTCAGGTTATTCCTCCTCCTGAAGGGGATGTTAATGCGCCGCTGCAAGCATTGATTATTGATTCCTGGTTTGATAATTATTTAGGTGTTGTTTCTTTAGTACGTGTAAAACAGGGCACCTTGAGAAAAGGTGACAAGCTCTTTATCAAGTCTACTGGAAAAATTGATCAGGTAGACTCGATCGGTGTTTTCACCCCCAAGCGCCTTGAAACAGGTATATTAAGGGCTGGAGAAGTGGGTTTTGTTGTCGCGGGGATTAAAGATATTAATGGTGCGCCGGTGGGCGATACTATTACGCATGCAAAAACGCAGGATGTTGATCAGTTACCTGGTTTCAAGAAGGCACAACCTCAGGTTTATGCCGCTTTATTCCCTGTTAGTTCTGATGACTTTGAGGCTTTCAGAGATGCATTAGAGAAGCTGACACTGAATGATGCTTCATTACACTATGAGCCAGAATCATCTGATGCTCTGGGTTTTGGTTTCCGTTGTGGCTTCTTGGGTATGCTACACATGGAAATTATTCAAGAGCGTTTAGAGCGTGAATATGACCTTGATCTGTTAACGACAGCGCCGACAGTAATTTTTGAGTTGGTGCTCAAAAATGGCGATGTGATTAAAGTTGATAATCCCTCGCGTCTCCCTGACCCTGCTACCGTAGATGAAATGCGTGAGCCTATCGTTGAGGCAAGTATTCTAGTACCACAAGAATACCTAGGTAACGTCATTAGCCTTTGTGTTGAGAAACGCGGTATTCAGAAGGATATGCAATTTTTAGGTGGGCAGGTTTCACTTAAGTATGACCTGCCAATGAATGAGGTTGTACTCGATTTCTTTGATCGTATTAAATCTGTTAGCCGTGGTTTTGCATCATTGGATTATCACTTTGTAAGGTTTGAGCCTGCAACTTTGGTGAAGCTGGATGTATTGATTAACAGTGAAAAAGTAGATGCTTTGGCACTAATTATACATAAAGATAATGCTCAAACTAAAGGTCGCCTCCTGACAGAGAAAATGAAAGAGCTTATTCCGCGTCAAATGTTTGATGTTGCTATTCAGGCGGCGATAGGCGGTCAAATTGTTGCCCGTCAAACAGTAAAGGCTTTAAGAAAAAATGTAACTGCGAAGTGTTACGGTGGCGATATTAGTCGTAAGAAAAAGCTTTTACAGAAACAGAAAGATGGTAAGAAGCGAATGAAGCAAGTGGGTAGTGTTGAAATTCCCCAAGAAGCATTCATGGCTGTCTTGAAGATTGATAGCTAGCTGTCTTCAAATAAACCGATTACGCCACTTTATTAGTTTATATTAAATGTTACAAAGAGGTCCTTATGGATATCGATTTTCCTCTCGTTCTTGTGATTCTGACGTTTGTCACGGGCTTGATTTATTTGCTAGATGTGTTGTTTTGGAAAGCAAAACGAGCAACGCTTGCTCCACATGAGAACGATGGTCAAGCTACTTCAACTACCTCAGAGGAGGCTGTTGAGCAAGAAGCGCCTTGGTTGATAGAAACATCAAGATCCTTTTTTCCCGTGTTAGCGATCGTATTGGTGTTAAGGTCTTTTTTAATTGAGCCTTTCCAAATACCTTCAGGTTCTATGTTACCGACACTGGAGGTGGGTGATTTCATCCTGGTTAACAAATTCAGTTATGGTTTAAGGTTGCCGGTATTAGGTACCAAAGTTGTTGCCATTAATGATCCTCAACGTGGTGATATTATGGTGTTTAAATACCCTAAAGACAGGAAAACCAACTATATTAAAAGAGTAGTTGGTTTACCTGGTGATATTCTTAAATATGAGAATAAGCAGCTTTGGATAAATGGTGAGAAGGTTCCAGAAAAATTACTAGCCAATTTACCCGGTAAAAAAATATTTGAAGAAAGGCTAGGTGAAGTGACGCATCAGCACTATGAGCATAAAAGAAGAGATAACCTAGGTGCTGAAGGTGGGTGGCGAGTACCTGAGAATAGTTATTTTATGATGGGTGATAACAGAGACAACAGTAATGATAGTCGTTTCTGGGGTTTTGTTCCTGATGACCTCGTTGTAGGAAAGGCGTTTGCGATTTGGATGCATTGGCCTACTTTAGGCTCATTACCCAGCTTCTCACGTGTAGGCGAAATTCAATAAGAGGTTTATTTGATGGTTAAATTAAAAAAACAACAAGGGGCTTCAACGCCTTTAGTTCTGATATTTATACTGATGACTGCAGTTATATTGACAATATTTTTTAAACTGTACCCAGCATTTTATGATCATTGGCTAATAACGACAGCGGTTAATTCTTTTAATGAAGAGACTGGTTTGGAAGATGTGTCGGAGAAAGAAATTACAAGACGTTTTAATGCCCGTTTGGAAGTTAATAGTGTGCGTAACTTTGACGTTAATGAAAATGTCTTTATTAGTAAAGATGATGGTGTATTGATTATTGAGGTAGAGTACGAAGTTAGAGTGCCTATGTATAGAAATATTGATGCCATTATAAAATTTGAAGACTTTTTCGAGAAAACTTATTAACAATAGCTCAGTACATATAAGTCTTATTTATATCTATTTTATGTCACTAAAGGATATTCTGTAATTATGAAGCTGAATCGTTTGAATGCATTACAACGGAAAATTGGATATACCTTTAAGGATCAAGCATTTCTCGACTTAGCTTTAACGCACCGAAGTTATAAAGGACCTAATAATGAACGCCTTGAATATCTTGGGGATGCGATATTAAGCTTTGTCGTCGCTGAATACCTTTATCAACGTTTCCCTAAAGCCAAAGAGGGGCAGTTAAGTCGTTTAAGGTCTCTATTGGTGAAAGGTGTGACGCTTGCTGAAATTGGCAAAGAATTTAAATTGGGTGACTATTTAAATTTAGGCGGAGGCGAATTGAAGAGTGGTGGCTTTAGACGTGAGTCTATTATTGCTGATGCAGTAGAGGCCATAATGGGGGCGGTCTATCTCGACAGTGGACATGATACTTGTCGTGCAGTCATACTCTCCTGGTATGAAGGGCGTTTTAGTAATCTGTCGCTCGATGATACAGAAAAGGACCCTAAAACCCGCCTTCAGGAGTACTTGCAATCGTTAAAGAAAAATTTGCCTAAGTATGATGTGACGGAGGTGTCTGGTGAGGCTCATGATCAAACATTTTTTGTTGAGTGTAATATTGAAGGTTTGAATATAAAAACTAATAATGAGGGGCCTAGTCGTCGCATAGCAGAGCAGAAGGCAGCTAAAGAAGCGCTCAAACTTCTCAATCAAAAATAGTTCAAAATGAGTTCAGCTAAATAGAATATAAACGCCGTTGAGGTCAATGCAGTTAAAGTCTAGTGTCGATTAGAGGCAATAGAGTAAATACCTTAAGTAATATTGGAGAGTGATTTTGTCAGAAATAGATTTACCAAGTTTGGAAAGTATAAATACGCGTTGTGGTTACGTGGCTATCGTTGGTCGCCCAAATGTTGGTAAGTCTACTTTATTGAATCATATCTTGGGTCAAAAAATTAGTATTACTTCAAAGCGGCCGCAAACGACTCGTCATCAAATTTTAGGTATTAAAACCTTAACTGATACGCAGGTTGTCTATGTTGATACGCCTGGCTTGCATTTGAAAGAACATAAAGCGATAAATCGCTATATGAACAAAGCAGCATCTGACTCCTTAAAGCATGTAGACGTCGTGGTGTTTTTAGTCGATCGGACCAAATGGACTGATGAAGATAGTTTTGTGCTTGAAAAAGTTAAAGCAGCAAAAGCACCAGTAATACTTGCGGTTAACAAAGTGGATCAAACACGCGAAAAAAATGCTTTATTGCCCCACATTAAAGTGCTTTCTGAAAAGCACTCTTTTGATGAAATTATCCCGATATCTGCCAAACAGGGTCATAATATTGATGCCTTAGAAGCTTTAATCGATAAACGTTTACCCAATAGTATTCATTACTTTCCAGAAGATCAGATAACGGATCGTAGTCAGCGTTTTCTTGCCGCAGAAATAGTGCGTGAAAAAATAATGCGACAACTCGGTGACGAGCTGCCTTATTCCGTTACTGTGGAAATTGAAGAGTTTAAACAAGTGAAGCATATCTTGCATATTAGTGCGCTGATTCTTGTTGAACGAAACGGTCAGAAAAAGATTATTATTGGGGATAAGGGGGAGCAGATTAAAATAATCGGTCGTGATGCACGTAAAGATATGGAAAAACTATTTGAGTCTAAAATAATGCTAAACCTGTGGGTAAAGGTGAAAAGTGGCTGGTCTGATGATGAGCGAGCATTAAAAAGTTTAGGCTATCATGATGACTAGCAGCATGATAAAGGGCTGCATGATAAATAGTCGCATGATAAAAAGTTACTTGAAAAGCTGTACCTGACTATTCATAAAATAACGACCTACCTTGTATATAAATGGCCCAGAAAATAGAGCATCAAGCAGCGTACATTTTAAATAGACGAGCACATCAAGAGTCTAGTTTAATTCTTGATGTTTTCTCTATTCAGTATGGCAGGCTTTCTATAATTGCTAAAGGCGCGATGCGCAGTAAGAAGCAGTGGTCTGCATTATTACAGGTCTTTCAGCCTTTATTACTAAGCTGGTCTGGACGCTCTTCTCTCAAAACACTTATAGCGGTAGAGGCGCCAAGCTCTGCTCATTCATTGGTCTATGAGCGTTTATTTTGTGCTTACTATCTGAATGAAATATTACTAAAGTTGTTGCCTGAGTTAGAATCAAATGCCGTAATTTTTGTAGCCTATGCTGACGCACTTCAGTCTTTGAATGATAGAACCATTCAAGTGGAGCTAGTATTAAGGTCGTTTGAGCTTGAGCTGTTGACTGAACTTGGTTTTGCGCCTGATTTTATGTTTGATGTACATGGCAATTTAATTTTAGAGGGGCAGGTTTATACCCTTAAGCCTCAAAATGGCTTTGAACGAGTAAATGCATGGGCGCAGCAGGCGATGTTATTTGATGGGGAAACCTTGATTAGCTTGCAAAAAAGGCAGTTTCATCAAAGTGCGTCTTTTTCTTCTGAAATTAGTCGCACTAATTTCTTTCGTCAATCTAAGGTGCTGATGCGACTCTTACTTAATCATGCTTTAGGTGGGCGCAAAATTAAAAGTAGAGAATTATTTTCAAAGATTAAGTATTAGGAGATTGGTTTGTGAATGATCAGAGATTAGGAAGGGTTTTATTAGGTGTTAATGTTGATCATGTTGCAACGTTAAGAGAGGCAAGAGGAACGCGTTATCCTGACCCTGTTCAAGCAGCTTTGTTGGCCGAAGAGGCGGGGGCTGACGGCATTACTATACATCCTCGTGAGGATCGTCGGCATATTCAAGAGCGAGATGTATTGATTTTAAAAGAAACGCTACAGACTCGCATGAATCTTGAGATGGCGGTCACCCCTGCCATGATTGAGCTTGCTAGTCGTGTGAAGCCTGCACATTGTTGCCTGGTGCCTGAGAAAAGGGAAGAGCTGACAACAGAGGGCGGATTGGATGTTCTTTCTCAGGAATCTAAAATTAAAGATGCTTGTGCACAGCTAATTACTATTGATGCTGAAGTTTCCTTATTTATTGACCCTGATCCTAAGCAAATTGATGCCAGTGTCCGTTGTGGTGCGCAGGCAATTGAAATACATACAGGGCACTATGCTGACTGTACTGACCCGCAGGAATTAGAAAAAGAACTGAACCGGATTAAATTTGCAGTTGAATATGGTATTCAGCAGGGGCTGGTTGTCAATGCAGGGCATGGTTTAAACTACCATAATACTTTTGACATAGCGGCGATTAAAGGGATTAATGAATTGAATATAGGGCATAGTATTATCGCAAGAGCTCTATTTACAGGCCTTAAAGATGCAGTCAGGGATATGCAGAGTATAATTCTACGTGCATCTACGCGGTAGCAAATAATGCCGGTGACATGTACCTCCAGGGTGTATTGGGTTAAGCATTTTAAAATAACAATCAGCTATATGACAAAATAATGATTAAAGGTATAGGGACAGATTTAATAAAAATTGAACGCTTAGCTAAATCTTTGGATCGACAAGGTGAGCGTTTTGCTCAGCGTATATTGTCGGAACAAGAGTTTAAAGATTTTAAATTAAGCGCTAAGCAAGTCAATTTCTTATCCAAACGTTTTGCCGCAAAAGAAGCCGTTTCTAAAGCGCTAGGTACCGGAATAGCGCTGGGGGTTTCTTGGCAAGATATCGAGTTAAGTCATCTAGAGTCTGGCCAACCTATAGTCAACCTTTATGGGGGGGCAAAACAGCAAGCAAACAAACTTAATGCCGTGAATATTCATATTAGCTTAAGCGACGAAGCCGGCTTTGTATCTGCTTTTGCTGTTTTGAGTTAATGTATTTAAGCTGCTGTTAGAACTTAAGCTTCATGCCTAAAAACGCACCACTCTCAAATGTGTGGTTATTGTTGGTATCTTCTATTCCAACATTTAAGTATCGATAACCTAAGGAAATATCGGCATTTTGAATGATCGTGTAGTTGCCCTGTATACGAAAGCGTCTAAATTCATCCGAATCCCCAAAAGAAAGAACGCTAGGGGCGTAATGCAAGGCTGTTTCAAAGGATATGCCTGGAACGCTTGGAATGTTGAGCCTTAGAGACCCCCCAATGCCAACAGCAGAACCTTTAAATTCATCTTCTTTAAAGAAATTTGCTTGAAAGCCAAGGCCTATCGTAGCAGGTAGGTTCCCAATAGCAGTTTGGCCTTTTGCGTGTAAATTAGCATTGATAATATTTATAGCGTTATCGTCATTCTTATAAAAGTAGCCTAAACCAAATAAGGTTTTAGAGTCATGCTCAGATAGTGTAAATTCGCCATGAATTGCATCATCGCTAATGCGTAGGTCTAGCTCATTTGCGGAGACTATAGAGCTTGTTAATGTATTAACAGATAATGCAAGCAACAGGGCAGGCAATAATTTAGTGGTACTTAATATTTTCATATGAAACATGGTGTTGTATTTTCCTCAAAGAAAGTTAATTTGTTAAAGTTGCAGGCTCATTCCTGCACTAAAGATAACATCGGGTGCCGATCGTGGTCTTAGGTCTTCTGCTAACGTAAAGTCAATTTTTGTACGCTTATTTATAGTGTGGCTACTAGCAAGGGTGAGCTGTAGTGGAAACCAGCCTAGCTCTCTAATTTCAGTCTTGAATAATGGTGAACTGGTATCCGACTGAATTTTCAATTGCCAGGTTGGGCTTAATTTCCAAGCTAAACCAGAGCGAAAAGTCAAAGCAAAAGGATTTCTGTCCAGCAGTTTCAACCCACTTGAACGACCAATATAATTTATCCCAGCACCATACCAAAAAGACAAGGTTATTTCACTTAAGAATCTACGTTCTTTAAACCAGGCAGGGTTAGTGTGAATCGCACTGATACCTAAATCTACATTGCCGCTACCGGTTTGTTTATCAAAAGACCCGCTTGGTAGTTTCAGAAGAGTGCTGAGCTGGACCTTATCTTCAAATAGATTATCTGCTTGATCCGGTGTCCAGATATATTTTAACTGTATGTCACCTATGCCTGATGAATTATTCTGAAAGTTCAGCACCTCTTCATTGTTTGAGGACAAGAACCAAAGCATGCGGTTGTTTTGTTCAAGTGAGCGCCCATTCTGGGGCAGCTGAAAGGCATCATGAAAATTGTAAATGAACCTATCTGCTGTGCCACCGCTGTGGCTGATCCAAGGGATTAAAAAATGTAGCTGTGAATTGTCAGAAAGTTGATATTGAAAGGTGTTGCTCACAATCAGGCTTTCACCATCAATAAAAAAGGTATCGTTACTCTTTCGAGTGGCACTAATATAGTTAATGATTTCAAATTTTGGCTGCCAAACCACTGAAGCAGGTTTATAGTCTGTAAAGTACTCAGGTCTTGAAAGTGAAAAAAGCTGCATAATCGGGCTTCTGTTTTCTACTGCAAGTGTTTCGGTAGTATAGGTTTGAGCTGCATCACTTGTAGATGGGGTTATTGTAATTAAGAGGAAAATGACAATAATAAATACATTATGCGTCGAAAAGAAAGCCATTAAGGGGTCAACTAAAACTATTTTCATGTGTTTTATGATGTAGGTTGTATTGAATAATATCGTGTTGATTAACAAAATATGAATGTTTACTTTGAGTATGTTGAGGCTAGCATGCCTCGTGTTTGAGAACGACTTATCTATATTTAATAAAACTTGATGACTCATATTAAAGCTTATTCTAAAAACTATCGGCTTAATCTTTTTTTTGGTAGTGTAGCTGCATATATAATAACCCCCCTGAATACTTCAGAGTAATTTTTTTGTATCCATCTAATATTTCTCAACAGCTGAATCGAGCTCCGCTATTAAAGCGTTTATGCTTTTATGTTTTTTGTTTTGGCTCTATTTTAGCTGCATTAGTTGTTTTAGTGCAGTCGATTATAGAATACCAGTCTCAAAAGGCGAGTATGGAAACCTGTCTTGATACCTTGGTAGAGCAGCGTATTGATAGCATCAGTGAAGCTGTTTGGAAAAATGATGTCGTGCAAGTCAAGTCCGTTTTGTCATCAATGCAGATGTTTTGCCAGCCTTATGATAGGGGGGAGAGAGCGCCGCTATTTTTATCAATGACATTTGATGATGGACGCCGAATTCAAACAGGTAAGATGAGTCTGCAAGGGCCTGATATTAGACAGATTTACCCTATTAGTAATTGGAAAGAACAGGGTGCTCAAGCATACTGGTTGGGTGAGCTTCGTTTAACTCAAAATCTTTCCAGTTTGTACCAGAAGGTTAGCTGGCAAGCGCTTGTTTCTCTTTTGTGTTTTGTTTTTGTGTTGGCGTGTACTGCTTTGATGAGTGCTTTTCTTGGTTACTTTATTGTGATTAGGCGTGTGCGTATGTTCATGATAGATATTGCTAATCAGGAAGCGAATGATGCTATTTATGAAATGGTTGAGGAGGAAAATACTGAAGTTTCT
>Ga0105348_1001071_pt1 | contig 19116 bp, 17 predicted proteins | sample EN8Hudsemesocosm_2_FD_83504 | JGI IMG/M metagenome (GOLD analysis project Ga0105348, IMG submission 83504) | Methane-oxidizing microbial communities from mesocosms in the Hudson Canyon - EN8C Hudson Canyon | ecosystem: Environmental > Aquatic > Marine > Cold seeps | place: Hudson Canyon... | reverse complement strand
CATCTTGAGGCTGCCATTGTTTAATGGCTTGTATATCGCCGGTGTCTGCAACAACAGTGGTCATAGTTTTTAATTGGTCTAGCTTACTGGTCATGGGCTTCTTCTTAATATACGTGTTTTGTGTTAATAGTGAAAATATCGCGGTTAAAGCGTTGCGCTTGGTTTTAATTGTAGCCGCTAAATGCTTAATTACATGTCTTTAGATTCAAGGATAATTTAGAAAAACGCAAGAGGTCAGGTCGGAAGTAAGTGCATAAATTCAAATAAGTTTACAATGTTTATAAAAATTCGGGAACCAGTTCCAGTGCGGTTTCAACAATTCGTACGTCTGCACCAGGTTTATGTGCGTTTTCACTAATATATCTGCGAAATTTTTTACCGCCTGCTTGGCCATGAAAAATGCCCAGAATATGGCGAGTGATATAGTTCAGCCGCTGCCCTTGATTAAGTTGGCTTTCAATATAGGGAAGCATTAGGCGAATTATTTCATGACGTGTAGGTTGACTTGCAGTGGCATCACCAAAAACTTCCTGATCAATCTTAGAAAGCAACCAAGGGTTTTGGTAGGCTTCACGTCCAACCATCACACCGTCGACATGCTGTAAGTGTGTCTGGATTTCATCGAGGGTTTTTATGCCGCCATTAATAATAATTTCCAATTCAGGAAATTCAGCTTTTAATGCATAAACACGATCATACATTAAAGGCGGAATATCACGGTTTTCTTTCGGGCTTAAACCATTAAGAATTGCTTTACGTGCGTGAGCAATAAAAGTTGTACAGTCAGATTTTTTTACCTCGTTTACAAACTCAAAAAGGAATTCAAGGCTATCTAGGTCATCAATACCAATGCGATGCTTAATCGTCACTGGTAGGGAAGTCGCAGCAGACATCTCACTCAAGCACTCATTCACAAGTTGGGCATGTCCCATTAAGCAAGCCCCAATCATATTGTTCTGCACTCGATCACTCGGGCAGCCAACATTCAGGTTTACTTCATCATAACCATAGTCTTCAGCCATCTTGCAGCACAAAGCCAATTCTTTAGAATTACTGCCACCTAATTGCAGGGCAATAGGATGTTCCTCAGTGTTGTATTGTAAATGCCTGTGTTTGTCGCCATGTATTAAAGCACCACTGGTGACCATTTCAGAATAAAGTAAAGTGTGCTGGCTGATTAATCTTGCAAAGTAGCGGTAATGGCGGTCGGTCCATTCCATCATCGGGGCGACTGAGAACTTTCTAGAAAATTTATTTTCTTGTTTTTCAGCAAGGTCGGCTGATTGGTTAGAGTGAATCATAAAGTCTAATATACTGATTGATAACACAAGACTTTAACAAGGATGCTGTGTTGCGTAAATATAAATATTATCAGAAGGGGCTTATGGTCAGCTGTATTATGTGCCCTAGATTAGCATCTGATCAAATAGGTTGGATGTGATCAGATTAAAAGAAGATCTTAGTGTGCAATTTGAATTTTTAAGAGCTTGAACTCTACGGGCAAAATTTCACTGATTTGTTTAATTCTATGATGCAGGCTAAGGAGCAAGGCGATTCCTATAGATTTAACCACTATGTTAAAAAAAATCTAAAGCGGGCATTTATTCGCAATTATTTTTGCTTAAGCATTATGTAACTCTACAACACTGCAAATAAACTGGTTATCGTTTATTAAGTGAGCCTTCTTTTTGAACGCACACCAATAATTATTTTCAACACTAACAGGAAAGCTAAACTCCAAAACAGTACGCTGGCAAATAGGAGGATATCTCGTACACTCGGGTAGATTGAGGCAAAGTAACGCGTCAGTACTGCAAAGCTCATGAATGTTGCATAAAGATAGTAATATTTGAACTTTACATTAAACTTTTTACTGACGGAAAGAGTGATGATTGTGCTAGAAAAAATTCCTAATGCACCAACGGTAACTATATGCAAGCTGGGTATGGAGTTTGTTTGTTCAAAACTTGTTACGGCTAAAATAACTTGGGCGACTGCCAGCCAACTGTAACCAGTAAGTAAGCTCCATAGGTGAGCGTCTTTAAATGATAATGACGTGGGATGCCACCGATATAACCTAATGAAAATGAATGCTGCTATTAGCAAGTATGACACTGAAAGGAATGCTCTCGTTATGCTTTGTTTAAAAACCAGGTCAGCTATTAGTATGATAATTGAGATAAATACTAGAGTAAAAACACAGCTTTCTATATGTGGTTGAACTCTGTGCTTTGTTTTACGCCCATTTGCAGCGTTAGCGCGAACTAAAAGTGGGGTTATCATTCTTCCGGCCATGAAAAACATTAACAGGGTAAGTACCTGAACAAATATTATATAAGCCTTTGTTCTATCTATTGGGTATAAATTGTCAATCCATACGAAAACTGGAAAGCAGGCTATGACAGCTAGTGTAGGTGATATCAGTCTGTTTCTTATTTTTTTTGCTGATATGAATTTTGGAGCGACAATTACAGCAAGATGACAACCATAAATCAAATAGAGTATTTGAACTGTAAAATGAAAGTCTGTAAATACTTCAATAATACGTGTAATCATCCACAAACCAGCAAGCCAAATAACCTCTGCTAATGTTCTTTTTCCAGCTAGATAACCTGTAATTAGAGCTGAAGTAAAACCAAATAGCATGCTTTGTCCATGTTGAATAATTCCAAACGGTAGCTTAAATACTCCTGTGATACTTAGAATAAATAACCACGGAGCAAAGATGGCCCATACTGTGGCAAGTGCAAAAAATAGGTGTTTAGTATTTTGTGACTTTTGCAACATAATTCGACTACTATACCTGTTTAATAGAAATGATTGTGTTGCTTTGAGGTGTTCGAAAAGATGCCACACCAAACCCCAGCATGTCGAAGTTGTTCTTTGTAGAATAGTCTTGAGAATTATGCCGTAGGCTAGGTAGAATTCAAGTTAAAAGACGCTTAGACTAGTAATTTTAGTTACAGGATCAATCGGAAGCAGAAGTCGCGAGTAAACTCATGAATGATTAACAGTGTAACTTAATTACCACCAGGTTTTTATACGACCATATTTGGCAACTTGACACCGAAATCTTGCTATATTTTCAGCAGACTCACCATTTATGACGGCCTTCCATTCGGAACGTTGCTCCACTAAAGTTTTTTTACGATGTTCAGTTTTTTCCGCTATTTCCTTTGACATGTATTTGTACCTGTAATTAGTTTTAATAAACGAATTTTTGACCGGTTATATCATGTTGTTTCAGAGCTTTAATTATTATAAGGCCCGAAAGGCGCCGCTAATAATTCCTTCAAGTATGACAATCGCACTGTTTAAATCTCAAGTATAAAAATCAAAACATAAAATGAATCAGAACAAAACAAAAAGTATATTAAAGATTTGCCTCAGTTCAATTTTTATAAACTTGAGCTTACTACTTCCCTTATAAGATGTAAAATAGATGCATCTTATAAAGTTTGAGACATTCTTAGTGATTTACCGATATACAAGAAAATGTGATTTTGTTCAATTTCGTTAGCGTGACGAATACTCAAATCGACTGAAAACCCTGGATTTAACCAAATAATCTTGGAAATTTTCACAACGAATACTTGGGGTGTATGAAAAATTTTCTGTTATTTGAGTTGAACTTAGAGGGGGCACTAGATTGAGTTATATTTATTTGCCATGACGAACTCGGCTCTAATATCCGCGACCGACGGCTTGGTAGGATGAAATGCTCTCATTTTGATCCTATCAAGAATACATTTCTTGTAATTGCCTGATTCATAGTGGAAATATAAAATAATCTGACCAATCCACCATCTGCGTAATTGAGGTGTTTTTAAAAAAATCCCTATTATTATCAGAAAGATAAAATGGTTAATTAAAGTTATTTATCAATATGATTTGCTAAAAAATAACTCTAAGTTTTAGCAAGTCATAGGCGGCGAGTACATACATTGATTATTATCAGCGGTGGTTTTGTGGGGGGCTGACCCTGACTTAGAAGTGATCGTTTTCCACGTCAAATTAACGCAATATGAGAATTAAAAGTTAATTGTTAATTTCAGCTGAAAAAAAATTATGAATCTGTAATTTACTGATTAATAGCTTTAATTTTATAGTGTGACGCTATTATCTATTGATCAGTTACGCGCTGTTGCTTTGAGTTCATTTTTTTGTTCTTGAACTATAATTATATTTAATAAAAGCATCTAAGGTATGTTCGAATGAATAAAGATCAATTAACACTCTTATTGAATGCGCAACAACATGTTATAGAGAAAATTGCTTTAGGTTCAGGGTTGGACGAGTGCTTGACCTGTGTTTGTGAAAAAATAGAGTTAGTGATTGGCTCCAGAGATGCTAGGAGTTCTATTTTATTGTTGAAAGGGAATCAACTTCGTCATGGTGCTGCACCTAGGCTGCCGAAGGCATATTGTGAGGCCATTGATGGGGTTGTTATTGGACCTTCGGTGGGATCTTGCGGAACGGCCGCATATACTGGGGAACAGGTAATTGTCAGTGATATTGAGCATGATCCTCGTTGGGGAGATTTTAAGTCTTTTGCTTTAGAGCATGACCTGAGGGCCTGTTGGTCAACACCTATTCTATCCTCAAAAAATCAGATTCTCGGAACCTTTGCTATTTACTACCCATGTATTAAAAAACCTACAGAGGCTCATTTAAGTCTTATATCGCTTTTCACTCATTTATCGAGTTTTGCTATCGAGAAACAACAGAATGAAGCTGAAATTAGAGATAGTGAAAATTATAGGCGTACACTTTTTGAAACGTCTCCAATTGGTCTTGCATTATGTCGTAAAGATGGAACGCTAGTAGACATCAATCCTGCATTTGCCGCTATTATAGGTCGTTCAGTTGATGAAACTTTAGGCCTTCTATACTGGGATATTACGCCCGAAAAATTTAGAGAGCAGGAGCTGTTTCAAGTTGAGTGTTTGGAAGCTAGGGGCACTTATGGACCTTATGAAAAAGAATATATTCATAAACATGGTCATTTGGTTCCAGTTCGGTTGTCAGGAATGTATCTTGAGCGAAATGGCGAACAGTTTATATGGTCAAGTGTAGAAGATATTACTCAGCAGAAACTAACTGAGGAGGCCTTGAGGCGTAGTCAGAAAATGGATGCTATTGGTCAGCTCACTGGAGGAATCGCACATGATTTTAATAATATTCTAGGGATCATATTAGGCCACCTTAGTTTACTCGAACGTGACCTAGTGAATAATGAAAAGGCAAAAAAACGTATTTCAAATATAAATAAGGCTTCACAGCGAGCGGTTGATTTAACAAAGCAACTATTAAGTTGTTCTCGTAAAGAAGAAATATCAATTAAGTTAGAACCAACCAATATAAATCGTTTGATACAAAGAAATTTTACACTAATCACCCGTTCGGTAACCCCTGTGATAAAGGTGGAGCATCACTTATCTGATGAGGTATGGCTTACAGATGTATCTTCAGGTGATTTTGAGGACGTTTTACTTAATTTAATTCTGAATGCTAGAGATGCAATGCCTGATGGCGGTACGCTAACATTAGAAACTTGTAATTGTACGTTAGACGCAACATATTGTGCGAAAAATCCGGGGTTTGTAGAAGGTGAGTTCGTTCAGCTTATTGTCAGTGATACTGGAATCGGAATTCCAGTAGACCTGCTTGAACGAATATTTGAACCTTTTTTCACTACAAAAGGTTTAGAGAAGGGGACTGGTCTTGGTTTGGCGATGGTTTATGGTTTCATCAAGCGCTGTAAAGGGCATGTGAATGTCTCTTCAGAATTAGGTAAAGGCACAACTTTTCATATGTACCTTCCCCGAAGTAAAGAAAAGGAGCAATTTGCAGGCAAGGTGTTTGAATCAAGGGAAGTAATTCAAAGGGGGGATGAAACAATATTAGCTGTTGATGACGAAGAAGGATTAGTTGAACTTGCAAAAGAGTATCTTCAAGCGTTTGGCTATCGCGTATTAGTTGCATTGGATAGCAAGCAGGCATTGACGGTTCTCGCAGAAAACCCTTCTATTGATCTATTGTTTAGTGATGTAGTTATGCCTGGCGATTTAAGTGGTTACGACCTAGCAATGCAGGTCAGCCAAAAGTACCCAGAATTAAAAGTTTTGTTGACATCGGGCTATACAGAAAAAGCAATTTCGAAAAATAGTCGCACTCACACTAACTTTGATTTGCTAAGTAAGCCTTATTCGCAAGCTGAATTGGCTATGAAGGTACGGTTAGTGCTAGGCAAGTGGAAACCTAAAAGTTTAATAGCTGAGCCGTCTACTCTTGATTTGAATAATTTGACAAACTTGCTAACAACAGGGATTAAAGATATCGATGATGATCATCAAGAGCTGGTAAATTTATTAGGAAAGTGTTTAAAGCTTAATAGTGGTGAAAGTGAATGTGAGCAAGTTGACAGCATTTTAGAAGAGCTAATGGAATACACTCAAAGGCATTTTAAATATGAAGAAGCGCTTATGGAAGCTTGTGATTACCCTGATCGAGTAGTTCATACTCGTGTGCATGAACTCTTAATAAAACAGGTGCGAAATAAGCAAAAGAAAATAAAGCAGGGTTTGCTGTCTATTAAAGACGTTGTTAGCTTTTTAACTAGTTGGTGGGAAGAGCACATTAATGTTATGGATAGAGCTTTTATACCCTATTGTGAGGGAAAAGAAGCCCTTATTAAAAAGAAGCTGGACTCTCTTTAATGTACCTTTGACTGTACATACCAAACTTCACCTGGACTGATATTCGTTGTGTAGTGGTTAAGTAAAACTGGCCAATATTTATCCATTAAAGCGTGCCGTTCCAATTTTCAATAATATGACAGTGATGAGCTACGCTTACTAAAAAGAAGACTATACTTCCAATAGTATTACGCCTTCTCAGGAACACTCGATTTTTCGGGGTACATTTAAACATGATAACAGTCATGATTTTTCTATTTAAAAGAAGCATTTTGTTTATTGCTATTTGGTGCTTCACACTTGGCTCCGTAATGGGCGAAACAGTCCAAGGAATTGAAATCAGAACGATAGGAATACCACCGTATGGAATCCAAAACAGTACAGGATCTAGTGGAATTTACTACGATACGGCTAACCTTCTTGCAACAGAAGCGGGCTACCAAGCTACCAATTATATTTATCCGTACGCAAGGATCATCAATGAACTAAAAAGTGGTCAGACGGATATGACCATTATGTTTAAATATAAAGAGCTTGAGGAATATGTTGTTTACATTGCCCCATTAGCAACTTTAAAAAATGTAGTTGTTAGCTTAAAGGGTACGACTTTCGACTCATTTGACAGCTTGAAAGGTAAAACGCTTGCCTATTTAAGAGGTGCTAAGTTTAGTGATCAGATAGACAATAACCCTGAAATATTTACACAAGTAACTGATGACTTTATACAGGGAATTAACATGCTGTTGGCGAGACGCGTTGACGGGATCATCGGCCCATTAGACCCAATACTTAGTGCGGCAAGAAGTATCGTTCAAGATAGGTATATTTTTGATGACCCCTTTGTTGTATCAGAGCGAACACCGTGGGTTCAAATTTCAAAAAAAAGTGCAGACCGAATTTCAGTTAAAAAACTTAAACGTATTTTTCTAAATTTGGAAAAAACAAACAAGCTGGAGCTCATACGAGACAAATATTTAAGAGCTCTTAATAATTAAGTTACAAATTAAAATGATCATTTAACTAAAAAGAGTCGGAATATACTGAAAGATAGATCAATTTTTACTCAGTTTACGAGGGCAAGCTTCTTGATTATGGTTGATCAAAATAAGGCTCCGAAATGACAGAGCATAGCTCTCCTCATTCTGCAAAAAAAACACTTGTTGGCGGTCAAAATTTGATCGCACGTAAAGTATTGTTCTACATTCTATTATTTAGCTCCTTTGTTACGTTACTCGTGACGTCTTACCAGCTTTACTCTGATTATCAGGAGCAAGCAGGACTAATTGAGCAGAAAATGGTTGAATTAGAACATAGTTATCATGGTAGTTTGGCCAATGCTGTATGGTTTTTTAACGTTAGACAAATTGAAAGTATTTTGGCTGGTATCATCAAATTTGAAGACGTTCATTACGTCACTGTCCAGCTGGAAAGTGGAGCAGAGTATAGCTCTGGCATCAGAAGGGAAAATGTAAATCTACTCCATTATGAAGTAGATATCTTGCGCAATGAGAAAAAGAAAGTAATTAAAGTAGGTCACCTAAGAATTGAATCCAATTTGGATGGGGTGGTTCAGCGTCTGAGTAATAAGTTCTGGTTGATTTTAATATCGCAAGCAATTAAAACATTTTGCGTTTCAGCTTTTATCTTATTCATTATTCATTATTTGCTTACTCGCCATTTGAGTTCAATATCCGCTTTTGCGTCTGAACTTGATATTAGAGAAAAAAACAAATTCTTGGATCTTAACCGAGCAGAAAGTAGTCGATTTGATGAGTTAGATCAAATTACTCAGTCAATGAATCAGATGAAACAAAAACTGATTGATGATGCGGGTAAAAGAGAGCTCGCGGAATGTGAAGTGAAGAAGCTATCCCAAGCAGTTGAGCAAAGCTCTGCGTCAATAATGATTTTAAGTGCCGAAGGTAATATTGAGTATGTGAATCGGAAATTTGAGCACTCAACAGGCTATGAAAAAGAAGAGGTACTTGGAATAAAGTCTGACTTAATATCTTTTGGTGACGATACACCGGAAGCGCATCAAGAAATATGGAGAACCATTTCATCAGGTAAAAAATGGCGAGGTGAGCAACGAAGTACGCGAAATAACGGTTCACTATTATGGGAAACAGTTGCCATTTCATCAATTACAGGGAAAGACCGCTGTATTACTAATTTTCTGGTCGTTAAGGATGATATTTCTGAACTAAGAAACGCTGAGGAAGAACTAAGACGCGCTCAGAAAATGGAAGCAATTGGGCATCTCACAGGTGGAATCGCCCATGACTTCAATAATATTATTGGGATCATAATGGGGAACCTGCAGCTGCTTCAATCAAGTTGTTCGAACGACACAAATATTCAAAAGCGAGTTAATAGTGCTTTAAAAGCAAGTCATCGTGCAGCAGAATTAACAGCAAGGCTTCTCCAATTTGCTAGAAAGGATGCCGGAAATGTTTCACTTATTTCGCTCAATGACTTTATTGGTAATATTGAAGATCTAATATCCAAATCGTTAACTGCATCTATTTCCGTTCGTACGAACTTAAAAGAAGATTTATGGCAGGTTGAAATAAATTCTGGAGACTTAGAAGATGCAATTCTTAATTTATCCCTAAATGCACGCGACGCAATGCAAGATAGCGGAGTCTTGACCATAAAAACAGAGAATAAAATTATTGATGATACTTATATAAAGTCACACCCGGAATGTAGAAAAGGTGAGTTTGTTATGCTTTCAATATGTGATACGGGTACAGGAATGTCTGATCAGGTAAAAGAGCAAGCACTCCACCCATTTTTTACAACAAAGGAGCAGGGGAAAGGGACTGGTCTAGGCCTGAGCATGGTCTATGCCTTCATTAAAAGGTCTAATGGCCATATAAATATAGCCTCGGAATTTGGTAAAGGTACATCTGTACAAGTTCTTTTACCGCGAGCACAAGTAGAATCAACACAGCCCAAAAAAACTGAACAAAACAAAATTAATTCTCCGTGCGGGAATGGAACTGTTTTAGTAGTGGATGATGAAGAAGCTTTATGTGAACTTGCCTGTGTTCACTTGGAAAGTATGGGCTTTAACACGTTATCAGCATCAAATGCCAAGCAAGCGATAGAGATAATGGGAAGTGAAAAAAAATCGATCTGCTATTTAGCGATATCATTATGCCTGGTGGGACTGATGGGTATCAGTTGGCCTCAGAAGCTAAGAAGAGTATGCCTTCGTTGAAAGTCCTACTGACAAGCGGGTTTCCTAAAAAACAACAACAGGAAAGGGTTAAAAAACAAAATTCAAATATACCTTTTACAAACAGCATCCTAAAAAAACCATACACCCAACAAGAGCTGGCATCAGCAGTTCTAGCAGCAATGAACCGTACAGAATGAAGGTATTTAACATCCAATAGCTTACGTTCAACTTGGAAATTAAAGATGAACCTATGCTTTATTTCCATGAATTAATGTCATGATGGAGTAATGCAGGTCAAGTACAAAAGTTAGCTTTACTTATAGTTAGAGCTATAATTCCTTTATCAATCACATTCCAAGGAAAATTCATGCCTCAGACGATGGTTTATCTATTAGATGATGAACCTGACATGCTTGAAATATTAAGTGACGTCGTTTCTATGATGGGATTGAAACCATTATGCTTTACTCGTGCGAGTAACTTTTTCAAAGAAGTGGATGAGTTCGAACCTGGGTCAATATTAGCATTAGACCTAAATATGCCAGAAATGGATGGCATCGAAGTGATGCGCCGTTTATCAGCGCTGAGTTCGCCTCCTGCTATTATTCTCATGAGTGGTCACGATAGTGGTGTGCTTCATTCGGCAGAAAAATTAGGCGAAGCTCATGATTTAGATTTGATTGCATCGTTGAATAAACCAATTGATCTGGAGCAATTTAAGCGCCTTATAGAGGGCTACAGTAAACAAACTAAACATCAAAATTTTGAGAGTAATAAATCAAGTGTTGAAAAATTGGAGGGGAGCGACTTAGAGCTGGCGATTAGAAAAAATCAACTCGTACTTCATTACCAGCCTCAATTAGATATTACGACAGGGCAAGTTATCGGTGCAGAAGCTTTGGTGAGGTGGCAGCATCCGGAGTTGGGACTTATTTTTCCTGATCGCTTTATTCCAGTGGCTGAACAAACGGGCATGATTGGTGAGTTAACACACTGGGTTATTGAGAAAGCTGTTCAGCAGCAGCAGTTATGGCAAAATGAAGGTGCCTCAATTACTATGTCGGTCAATATTTCAGCTACTGACATCACAAGTCTAACGTTACCTGAACAGTTAGCCAAACTGCTCGAAGATAAAAAACTTAATTCAACCCAGCTCATTCTAGAAGTTACTGAAGGTGCTTTGATGGGTGAACTCGTTACCTCGCTTGATATTTTAACTCGCTTACGCCTTAAAGGTTTTGGTCTTTCTATTGATGATTTTGGTACAGGGTATTCATCTTTATCTCAACTACATCGTGTCCCTTTTTCTGAATTGAAGGTAGATAGAAGCTTTGTTTCAAATATAGCGCATGATGATGAAGCGCGTGCCATTGTAAAAACCTGCATTATGCTTGGTCATGAGCTTAAAATGAAAGTGGTGGCTGAAGGGCTTGAGACAGCTGAACAACTGGTGATATTAAAGCTTTACAATTGTGACTATGCTCAGGGGTATTTTTTCTCTAAACCTCTTGAAGTTAATGCATTTAAAGAATTTCTGCCCCCTCACTTAGGGTTAGATCGCCAAATAGAAGAGCAAAAGAGAGTGATAATGACAGAAGAACAAGCATCTGATTCTGGGCCATTGGTTTGGAATGAAAAGTTTAAAGTTGGTATTGACTTAATTGATGACGATCATAAACAGTTGATCAGCTTACTTGACCAATCTCGAAAGATTACAGCAAAACAAAGCAGTAATGTCATGATGAATAAGGTGTTAAATGAACTGGTTTCTTATACTAAAATACATTTCAAACGCGAAGAAGCTTTGATGCAGGCATGTGAATATCCGGATGCTGAAAGGCACATTAAAATTCATGAGGCGCTCATTGAACAAATTGAGAATATGCATAAACAGCTCGTTCAAGGTCAATTATCTCGAACCAAGTTGATTATTTTTTTAACGGAATGGCTTGTTGGTCATATTGGATCAAAAGACAAGCAAATGGCTTTATTTTGCTTAGATAAGCCAGAGTGTATTAAGCGCGTAACAAAGCAATTTGCTGAGCAAAATTCATCAACAGAAGTTAAGGGTTAAGTAGGTAAAATGGAAAATAAATCTATCTTTATAGTTGATGATGAACCAAGTTTTTGTGAAATGATACAAGAAGTTTTGGAGGACGATTTTGATACTTACACGGCTGCAACAGGCTCAGAGGCATTAGAAAATATAAGTGAGCTCACTCCAAATATTGTGTTACTGGATGTTGGTTTACCAGATATTGATGGTTACCAGGTCTGTCAGAAAATTAAAGAATCAGATCATGACGATCAGATATCAGTCGTGTTTATTTCAGGTAGAGAATCCATAGAAGAGCGCTTAAAGGGTTATGATTCTGGCGCGGATGATTATTTAGTAAAGCCGATAAATATCGAAGAACTGCGTGTAAAAATGCACGCTATTAGCAAATTTCAGCGGGGCAAAGAAAGCCTGAAAACGCAAGAAAAGTTCTCTAGAGACATGGCTTTTCAGGCTATGAGTGAGGCTTCACAGTATGGTTCGGCACTTCAGTTTTTTAAGCAAGCATCTCAATGCACATCAAATATGGAAATTGCTCAGGCTGTTGTAGATCTCGGTACAAGCTTTTCGCTCAAATGCAGCGTACAAATTCGCCGACAGAATACAATTACATTACGGTCTGGCGGTGGAAACTGCAGCCCGATTGAAGAACAGCTTTTCGAAGTACTTTGTTCTCGAGGGCGCGTCTATAATTTTAACCAGCGTTATATGTTTAATGATGCCCATGTATCCATCCTGGTGACAGATATGCCTATTGGAGATGAAGTATTGTCTGGTCGCCTGAATGATTTAATGGCAACCATTGTGGAAGCGGCGGAATCGGCGATTATAAATTTGGCTCGTTTTGATGGGTTGAAAGATTTATTGGGAGCAACTCAGGCAACCGTCACCACGGTGGCGAACTCATACTCAGAACACAAAGGTAAAACAATTTCTTTGATGGACAGTATGATTAGTCAAATGGAATACGCCTTAGGAGGTTTAGGGTTAACTGAAGAGCAGGAAGAATTCTTTATCAAGTTAGCAGAATCAACACTTGAATCACTTATCGAGCTGCATGGTGAAGCATTTATTATCGAACAAAACTTGGAAGCTATTGTTAATAAAATAAAAGACCAAGTTGAGGGTGCTTAATTATTGAGAGTAATTTATTCAAGTATAATCAGGCAAATTTATTCTGACTAATCAATCTGCCAACCCTTTACCAATTTCATCCGTATAGACATATTGCGCAAAGTGTTCTGCCGACTCAAGGGCAATGGTTCCATATTCGTAGCATTTTATTTTATGTATTTAACCGTAACTTCACTTACCAGAACACTAGGTGTTACGTATAAGAGCAATTTTGGAATACCACTTTCAAGAATCCATTAGTATTTTCAATGCCCAGTTCATGAACATCGGTAGGTGAGCCATTTACGGGAATTTCCCTCAGCCATTGCTACAGAGGTTGGCGACCTTGCTCTGTGCTGAAATGGCTATTGTATTGGGCTGCGAATTCTTCACTTAATAGCTATTCGTGATTGCTGTAACGTAAGAACTGATCAAGGTTGTTTGGTAAACTTAAAAATTCTGTTTCCATAATTTTTCTTTAAATATTTTGTTTGCGTAAATCGGTGACCACCTGCCCACCAATTCCCCAATTATCAGTATTGATTTCATCGATCACAACTACAGTAGTGGCAGGGTTTTTATTAAGAACGTCGACTAAAAGCTGTGTTGCTCCCTTTATTAATTGTGATTTTTGTTCTTTAGTGACTTGTTCATCGGTTATTTTGATATTGATATAAGGCATGGTATCTCTCTTTCTTTTTGGTGAATGATTTTTTTCAATAGTGAACTATGAACAATCCAAGTTCCTAAGCTAACTAAACTGAATGAAATAATCAGCTCTGCTGTGGCTACTTCATTAAATATAAATAAGGCACTGATACCAGAAACTATGGGGACGATGGCCATCATAGATCCCATAGATGATGGGCCAATAATTTCTATTGCTTTGACATAAAAAAACATCTGCACAATCATCGCCATGACTCCCTGATAAAATGCCTGTATTAAAATATCGGCGAATAATTTATTGAAAAGTACAGTGTCTGTAAAGGCGATAATCAGTAAATTATTAGGAACGAGTGATATATATAGTGGTAAATAAAGGATACTGGTAATCAGGGCTAAACTTACCGTTGCTTGCCAAGGTGTTATCTCCCAGTATTTAATTAACACTGAAAATAATGCCCAGAAAAATGCCCCCGCAATTAAATAAATATGACCTACTGAAAAATCAGAGTTTTGATAAATCTGCTGAAAAAATAAAATTCCAATACCTAAAGTAATGATACTGACGCCTGACCATTTCAGCTTATCTGTCTGCTCTTGATTTTTACCTCTATTAATCACGACAGATAATAAAATAATGAACAAAGGTAATAACCCAGGCAATAGAATTGCTGCATGAGAAGCTGAGGTCAATTGAAAACCTTTAAATGTACACAGTGCATACGCCAATCCACCAATTAAGCTTATGATAATGAACTTAGGCCTAAATAAATTAAAATAGTACTTTGTTTTTTTAAGGTAACTGAATAAAAAAACTGGTAATAATAAAAATGTACAACTAGCATAACGGATGGCAATGACATCATAAGAAGATAGTTCGCTAATGCCTCCTAAACGGGATACTAGAATAAAACCAGACCAAATAAGCACAGCACTTAGGGCATATAAATAACCTGATTTTTTCATACTTATTATCCTCTCAAATTACATTCATTACTCGAAAATACGCCTAGTAACGCGCTCTATTTTTTTAAAAGAAACAGCGATGGCTAAAAGGCATTAAGAACAGTCATTCCTAGAATTACTTGAACGACAAACCCTACAAAAAAAGCAATTGTACGAAGGTAAGGGACGCCAAACGTATATAAGAAGAAGTGTGCTATGCGAGTAAAAAAGTACACCATTGACACTGTAACAGTGGTTTCATTACTGAGATTCAAAAACTCGATAGCTAGCACTAAAGGCGCAAATAAGACCAAATTTTCCACTGCATTCTGGTGCGCATATATCATTCTGTTTGCCCATTTGGATTCTGGTCTAGCGTCTTTGTTAGGGTTTCTTAGAGCCGGAATTAACTCATTTTCTTTAATTCTATTGATGATGTAGGGAACCCAAAAAAGCGTTGTAGCCAATATCGTCATTGTTAACCAATATATTTCTGTTTTCATGATATCTCCTTGGCGAGATAGTAATTATTAAGTTGTATATACAACTCGTTAGTTAAAAAAATACCGACTGCTCATATAGCTAGACGGAAATAAAAAGGCGGCTCATTCTCTAAAGTTGTTTACTAGCCAATCGCTCTAGGTTTACAAGTGTCCGTAGGTCCTCAGCATTTACCTGTTGTTGCATTCTTGCATAGAGCTCATTGCCAATTTCACTCAAACGCTCTTGAGCCTTTTTTGCTTTAGGGGTAGGGAATATACATTGCTCTTTCTGGTTATCAGCAATAGATGACTTTCTCAGTAAATAACCTTCGCCTACCATTTTGTCTATAAAGCGTGTAATCGTAGACTTCTCCAGATTGAGTTCAGTTGCGATTTCTTTTTGCACTAAGCCTGGACGTTCTAAGACTAGTCGTAAAAGGTACGCATGAGCTGGGGCTAAATCCAGTTCACTATATGCATCTTTCCAAATTTTGTTTAAAACTCTGGAAAGATGGTTGGTATTGAAATATAGGCATCGATCAAACATTAAATAATCCTATATTATTATGGTTGTATGTGCAACTATAATAATGTGAATTTTGCATTCCCCAACTAATTTAGCAACATTACCAAAATTAATTAGCACTTTTTCTGACTTCAGACCATTACGTCATCAGCGCATGCCGAACGCAAAATATGCACCTAGAATATCTTCTAGGTGACATAAATATTCAGCTTAAAAAGAATTACGATTTTCATGAATTAAGCCAGCGGTTATCAGTACCTACCGGTTCTATGTTCATGGGTATCTTGTTACTAGGCCACTTAAGTGGATGGTGAATGAAATGTAAAAAATGTTGAAAGCTGTTCTTGATCATCAGATTGTTCATGTCGATCACTTTTAGATTCTATATGGTTTGTTCTTATATGAATTAACTACACGAGAATGGCTTACATGAACGAAAATATCATTATTTCTATATTGTTTACAATCGGTTTTCTTTTTATGGTTATTTTTTTCAAAGTAGCGAAACTTTACTCAAGCGCACAGAAGGAGTCTGTAAACAATGATGGTGTTACTAGCATGTTGTCTGCGCAATCGTTTGTCGACGACCAGTTGCGAGATGTCTTGTTGGATCTGAATACTGAAAAATTTAAATTACACAATGAAAAGTTTAAAGAATCGATAGGCTTATATTTTACTGGTGCAATAGAAATGATTGGCAAACAGAGTGAATGCAATGCACAGAGTCGTCGTTTGATGGTCGTTAAAATACTTCATTCACGTTTAAATCTTACCTCAATTGAGATGAGTAAAATCTATGCAGCTGCTTTCAAACGTAAACAGATTAAAACGAAAAACTGTATTATGGGACTCGGCGCAAAAGCAGCATTGTTATGGCTGAGTAAAAGTGATATTCCAGTGAATATATCTTTGGCATCACAACTTCGAGAATTCAGTGCTGTTGCAGCCTGAAGATTAGTTGCTAGCAAGATAGGCTGTAGTAAAACTTTGATTTAGTAATTAACAATGTTGCTTCATGTAATGTATTTATCATCAGTAGATCGACTATTCAATTACCGGTTCGAACGATTAGAGTGATGCTCAAAAGTAGTAAACACATATTATTGAAAGTTAAAAATATAAAGCGCTTTGTAGAGGTAAAATTTCCATATCGGCTAATTTTTATTATTGTGAGAATCAAGGTCTGAAGTTAATATTTTAAAACTAATATTATTTCTTGTTGATAGCATGTCCGAAGGTTTTAACCCTCCCATTTCCGAAAAAGTTCTTGAAAAGTGGGCATAATCAGCGAAGCCAGCTTCAATCGCCGCTTCAGTCATTGTTGCTCCTTGAGCGCAACTTAAGGCCGCCATATTAACACGGTGCCATAGGGTGAAGCGCCTAATTGAAATACCAGTAATTTGTTTAAATAGTTGAGCTAGCCTGGGGGCTGAAAGGTTGACTTCTGTGGCTATTTTTTCAATCCCTAGGCCCTTGCCCATATTAGATCTTATTAGAGCGGCAGCCTTAATAACTCTTTCATCAGGCGTTGTAATTGTATTCATTTCTTGTGGTCCAATTATGTCTTTAAACAGTTCAAAAGCTATAGCTGCAGACGGGTGCATCCTATAAATAGAGTAGGCTATTTTTATGGCGTAAGATTCATTTCTGATTCTGCTGTAAAGTATTGTTTTTTGATCGATTGTTATAAGATTTTTCATCTTTGGAATGATTTTTTCCAGATCGATTCCTAGGAAATCTAAGATCCCTAAAGCAACAATGGAACCTTTGGTTTTAATTGTCGCGTTCATGCCTGCTGGTATAAGAAAGCTTCTTTCGTTGTATGTAATGTTGTTTTTTTGATCGATTAAAGTGATAGGTTTGTCTGTGGAAATTATCAACACCGATGCCGCTTTTGCGATCTCTAGTTGATTATTTAGCTCACCTAAAAATAGTGTACGCTCTGTTCCAATATATAGCAGTGATTGATTTTTTTGATGTTGTGTATTTGTTTTCGACATCTTGAACTTTGAGTAGAAATGGTTGGTGGGGAAATATATATTGCAGGCTCTACGTTAGCGCAGGTTAATAAGATTGTTAATGTTAAAAATGGATTTATTTGCCACTTAGTATCGGCTTTGTGACAGGCTTATTCTTATTGAAAGTTTACTTGCATAATCATCAAAAAGTTCATGAATTATTTTGTTGGTGTTGGTGTTGGTGTTGGTGTTGGTGAGTCGAGTTTAAACAAGGGGTTCAAGACCACCATGGTGAAACTGTGTAAGAGGTTGTTTGCAGGATTCATCTTTAAGTGGCATGAACGAACTGATGATGGATGTTGTATTATTGTTCATATAGTCGATAACTTAGATTCATTGGAAGCTATGCTTTGAGTATTTATTTCACTGCCTTCGAAACTAATACCTAAAATGACGTCATTTTACAATCTATTGCAAGGATCATTTGTTTATTCATGTTGTTAAGGTATTTCTCTGTTTAACTACGCTAATTCATATTTATGAATCAATCGAATCGAACCGAAATGCAAGGTTAATGGATGAAAGAGAATTTAATGCGAACGGCAAAAGATTTAGATAGCTCTGAAGAATTGCATCGAAAAAATGATGAGGGAGGCCTTTATTTTCGATCGGATCGTTTTTACAAAATCAATGGGGAATATTACTTTTCAACTAGAGAAGGGTTGGAAATTGGTCCCTACGGATCTAAAGTTGATGCTGCATCAGGACTTGATCGCTATATTCAGAGTATTCATAAAGACCACAACGAGAACAAAGCAAAAATGATTGCTTTATCGGGAGCTTTTGCAATCACTAACTTTCAGTAGTGAGCGTATTGCTATGTAGTTTACTCAGTGCTAAAACTAGATGAATTATCCTGAACTAAATACATATTGTGATTCAATATGACAGCCATGCTTGAGCTGTGATCGCACAACCACCCCACATAGTCAGGTCTTTCTCGCACGAAAATTAAAGTTTTTAAACTACTATGTAGTTGTCTATTTATTTTCAGAGATGAAATCACAAATTCAGTTTCCTTTGTTTTGGTCGCACACCTGAAATGGTTTCTCAAAATGCATCTAGGTAATTTGGCTGGAGATACACTAATATTTGTTCCGTGATTAGGTTTGTATTGTTTTTATATAGTGTATTTCACAATGTATGACACCAGCATTACAGATAGATACCTACTTAGTACACAGCACAAACAAAGCGTCCAAATTCATTGCACATTTTTCTTTTATCATGTTCCCCATAATTAAATTTCTTCATTATAGGAACTGTAAATGAAAACAATGTTTCGCAAAAGTGACTTTGTGATGGCTGTGATGTTTGGTGTAAGTACATTGTCAAATGCAGGTATCATAAACGATCAACTCTTTAATACTGGTTTAGATGCTGACAGCAGTACTGTCGCGACGCGAGGAGGGTTTGATAGTCACT
>Ga0105348_1001070_pt1 | contig 19141 bp, 17 predicted proteins | sample EN8Hudsemesocosm_2_FD_83504 | JGI IMG/M metagenome (GOLD analysis project Ga0105348, IMG submission 83504) | Methane-oxidizing microbial communities from mesocosms in the Hudson Canyon - EN8C Hudson Canyon | ecosystem: Environmental > Aquatic > Marine > Cold seeps | place: Hudson Canyon... | reverse complement strand
GCATCCGGCGTGTAGAAGCAGTTGTTGGCTCATTTGCGCTAGCGCATGTGGCAACAGCAGAGGCTCAACTTGGGCAAATTGCTGGTTTGGTTAAAGGTAACCGAGACACTGCAGCAGCCAAAGTAGAGCAGCTAGTTACCCGTAGCCGACAGTTAGAAAAAGAGATTGAGCGGCTGAAGTCTAAGTTGGCCAGTTCTGCAGGCAGTGATTTGGCCAGCAAGGCGATCGATATTAATGGGACTAAAGTATTGGCTGAGCTGTTGGAAGGCGCTGATACTAAAACTCTCCGCAACACCATGGATCAGCTTAAGAATAAGCTGGGGTCAGCAGTGATAGTGCTAGCGACAGCTGATGGTGACAAGGTTACTGTTTTGGCTGGAGTAACAAAGGATCGTATAGGTAAGGTTAAGGCAGGCGATCTGGTGAATATGGTGGCAGAGCAGGTCGGTGGTCGTGGGGGCGGTAAGCCTGAAATGGCACAAGCTGGCGGTAAAGATGCTTCAGCTTTGCCTACAGCGCTGGCATCTGTGAAACCGTGGTCGGCAGAACGTTTGTAAACTACCCATTCAGGTCAATATTTCGGTTAAAATTTTTCGGTTAAATAATGACCTCAAACCCTGTGAATTCGGCGTCAATTAGTGTTTAATTGGCGCCCTTTGGCGCGCATGAAATCTAGATTATGGAACTGATTGTTCAGAAATATGGTGGTACGTCTGTTGGCACCATTGAGCGAATTGAAGCGGTAGCGGATAAAATTGTTCGTCACCGTGAGCAAGGCCAAGCTGTTGTTGTGGCTGTGTCCGCTATGAGTGGCGAAACCAATCGTTTGATTGCCTTGGCAACAGAGATTATGGAGCAGCCTACACCGCGTGAAATGGATGTGTTGGTTTCTACCGGTGAACAGGTAACGATAGCTCTGCTATGTATGGCGTTACACAAGCGCGGTTATGATGCGCGTTCTTACACTGGCTCGCAGGTAAGAATTCTCACCGATGAATCTCATACCAAAGCGCGAATTCAAGATATTGATGCTCACCGAATTAATGAAGACTTGGAAAACGGCCATGTGGTTGTTGTGGCGGGTTTTCAGGGTGCTGATGTTAACGGCAATATCACGACCTTGGGTCGTGGTGGGTCTGATACCACAGCCGTTGCCTTGGCTGCCGCATTAAAAGCCAAAGAATGTCAGATCTACACAGATGTAGATGGTGTTTATACGACGGACCCTCGTGTTGTTGATAAGGCGACGCGCCTTGAACAAATTACCTTTGAAGAAATGCTGGAAATGGCCAGCCAAGGTTCAAAGGTTTTGCAGATTCGCGCTGTGGAATTTGCCGGCAAATACAATGTGCCTTTGCGAGTGCTATCTAGTTTTAAAGATGGCCCCGGCACGTTAATTACTACTGATACAGAGGACACTATGGAACAGCCCGTAATTTCTGGTATTGCATTTAATCGTGATGAAGCCAAATTAACCGTGTTGGGTGTTCCTGATGTGCCGGGTGTGGCTTCTCGAATTTTAGGCCCTGTGGGTGATGGCAATATTGAAGTCGACATGATCGTACAGAATATTGCTGAAGATAAATCTACCGATTTCACTTTCACCGTGCATCGCAATGAATACCAAAAGGCCGAAGGAATTCTAAATCAAGTGAAACAGGATTTAGGGGCTCGTGAGGTTGTTGGCGATAACAAGATTGCGAAAATAGCGATAGTGGGTGTTGGTATGCGCTCCCATGCGGGCGTGGCCAGCAAAATGTTTAAAGTGCTTGCTGATGAAAACATCAATATTCAGATGATCTCTACCTCTGAAATTAAAATCTCGGTAGTAGTCGATGAGAAATATCTAGAACTTGCTGTGCGAGCTTTGCACTCGGCTTTTGATCTCGACGCAGAACCTGAGCAAGAAACAGCGTAATTCTTAAAGAAATATGGAAAAAGTGGGGTTTTAGAACCAACTCCGCTTTATTTTGGCTTATCCATAACAAAATAGTTTGGATAGTCTTTCCACCCGGCTTTATTTTTACCAAAGGTAGGCAATACTTGTAATACAAGGGTGCCGACCACACGGTAAACAATAAGTGGTAGCTACTCTAAATGGAGTGGCATGTTAACTAGCATGATCTTCCCTAGGCAGTAGGTAATGCTGGTATCTATGGATAAGGAGCATAGCAATGCTAATACTAACTCGTCGTGTAGGCGAAACTCTTATGATAGGTGACGATGTTACAGTCACAGTTCTTGGCGTTAAAGGTAATCAGGTTCGTATCGGTGTGAATGCACCCAAAGAAATTCCCGTGCACCGAGAAGAGATCTACCAACGCATCCAAAATGAGAAAGAGCAAAACGTATAAATATTACGTAAATAACTGATTTTGCTCTTTGATTTTTCAAAAATCATGGTATTATTCCGCGCGTGTTGTGGAGGAGTGGCCGAGTGGCCGAAGGCGCTCCCCTGCTAAGGGAGTATATCTCAAAAGGGTATCGAGGGTTCGAATCCCTCCTCCTCCGCCATGCCATAATCTGTAACAGATAATGTATTATCTGAAGCAGGTGATAATACTAGCGAATGGTTTTCTATTCTTAGTATGCGTTTTGAAAAGATGATTATTTCTTTTTAAAAAGTGTTGAAACTGACTTGATTTATCATAGCCACTTCAACATAATACGCACCCCTAATTAAGCGCCCGTAGCTCAGCTGGATAGAGTACCTGGCTACGAACCAGGTGGTCGCACGTTCGAATCGTGCCGGGCGCACCATATTAGAAAAGGCCTACAAGAAATTGTAGGCCTTTTTTTTGCGCTACAAAAACGCATTTCTTTTTCCGTATTTACCTTCTTAAATAAATACATCTACTGTTGTTCCGACTGTAAAAAGCGTCTCGTTTGTTCGTCCTGAGGGTGATACAGAATGAGCCGAAGTGGTCTTAATGAAACATCATAGGCTGGGCCAAGAGATGTATAGGTTGTTAAAAAATTAAGATGATATTTATCCGAGTGGAGTTTAAAGTCCATAAATACAGGGAGCGGGTTTTCTAGGCATAATGATTTCCAGGTATTATCATATTCGGCACAGTTTTCAATTTTACGTTCTACATCGGTAAATCGACTCTCGGGCGGAATATTATGAGATTCTTGTAAAATCAGACTGTACGTAAAGAGCACAGCTTCTTGCCAGTTTTCTACATAGGGCTTAAGTCCCTCTTCGGAAATCATGATATCGAAAATATTATCAAACTTTGATAGTTCCTCGTGTTCCAAAAACCCCGAGCCCATTCTATAAAAAGACTTATTAGAGACAACTATTTGGCCAAAGTTATCTATGACTACCGCTGGATAAGGATTCTGTTGTAGGAGTAGAGATCTTAGATCTTCAAGAACCTTACCGCTGATAGTTGAGTTTATTAGACTTTCGGATTCAAAATTAAACCCGGCCGATTTTGCAAATATATTGGCATCCGTAGGGGATAGCTTCAGTGATGATATTAATTTTGTAACAGATTCCTTGCTGGGGTTGGAGCGACCGTTCTCTAAGAAATTAATATGCCTGTGGGACAGTTTTGCTAGCTCAGCTAGCTGAACTTGAGTTAACCCTCGATGATTTCTCCAGGATCGTAGGAGTTGCGAAAAACTATTATTGTTCATGGTTTTCTTTAAAAGAGAAGGCGTTAGTATTGTTGTTTTCATTACCGAAATATGACTGCTTCATGTACTTGCTGGTGGTAATATCTTGAGGATGTAGCATGATTATGTGAACACGACTTTGCGACGTATTATAGGCAGAACCTAGGGTCAGATAGCTCACAATGTACGATAAGATTTTATTTACAACCCGTAGTTTAAATACCGTTACTGGCGAAACAGCCGTCTTATGATTTACACCTTTCCATGTCCAATCGAAATCGGGATGGGTTTCTACTCGGTTTAATACATGGAGTATATTCTTGTCTAAGGGACGGCTTAGAGACTCTTGTATAACAATACGGTGTAAATATGTTGCTGTTTCTTCCCAGTCGACAATGTAGGGTTTTATACCTGAATCAGATAACACCAAATCAAGAATATTTAATTGATTAATGTTGCCAGGTAATAGCGCTATGGTTTTGTAATTACGTAATAGTGACTTATTGCCCGCAATAATATCACCATTTCTGTCAATTGCGCATGCCGGGTAAGGATTTTGATAGGCCAGCATTTTTACGATGTTGCCCATGAAATCATTTGAGATATGAGTCTGTGAATCAGAGTTATCATAGGTATTAAAACCCGCTGCTCGGGTAAGAGTATCAGCGTTGTGAACTGATAGATTCAAAGCGCTACACAGATCTTTTATTACCGTTTCGCTGGGGCTAGAGCGTGAGCTTTCTAGAAAATTAAGATGCCGGTGAGATATGTTGGCCAGTTCAGCAAGTTGAATCTGTGTTAAGTCTAAGTGTTGTCGCCAGTAACGCAGTAGGCGTGCAAAATTTTTAGAATTCATCGTTATTCTTCACTGCTTGTCACATGTAGGCATAGATAATGGTGCGCTCTGTTCAGCAATTCTCTTTATCACGGTAGCTGTTGTCAGTTGCAAGTACTCTTACCTGTGCAGCTTCTGTGCTGTGGCGCGCATAATTATATTGTAGGTTAGTTGGTGTCAATACGAGAAAGCAGAATATTACCCCCAAGGTAATAAAGGAGGGGCATTACCCGCTGTTTATTATTGAGATATCATCGTAGATGGAAACTATTTAAATTAATCAATAGGTTATCGAATACTAACTCTATTCAAGCTTTAGCTTGAGTAGGTAGGCATTCAGGCACTTTCTAAGGCTTGTAGAAGAATATTACCAGCAGGGTAATACGATTCAGGTCGTGGGGTAGATAGAATCGAGCAAGACATTTGGCTCTTCAACTTGCTGTAAATTAAGGTTCATCTATGTACGACTATATAATTGTTGGTGCGGGCTCTGCAGGCTGCACACTCGCTAATCGTTTATCCATCGATCCGGATATTCAAGTTTGTATCTTGGAGGCTGGAGCGCGTGATTGGCATCCATTGATACATGTGCCTGCTGGTAGCCCGTGGATGATGCGCAGTAAACGATTGAATTGGAATTATGAAACTGAGCCAGAAAATAACTTAAACGGACGTCGGTTATTTTGGCCGCGTGGTAAAACCTTAGGTGGCAGTAGTTCTAGTAACGCGATGGTTTATACCCGTGGGCATAAGAATGATTATGATCAATGGGCGGAGCTTGGTAATAAGGGATGGGGTTACGAAGATCTTTTACCTTACTTTAAACGTAGCCAAAACCAGGAGCGCGGTGAAGATGATTTTCATGGGGTAGGTGGGCCGCTTAATGTGCAGGATATTGAAGTGCCAAATGAGCTGTCTTCAATCTTTGTGAAGGCTGGTATAGATGCCGGTTTTAAAGCCAATAATGATTTTAATGGAGCAGACCAGGAAGGTGTAGGTTTATTCCAATTAACTCAGAAGCAAGGGCGTCGATGGAGCACTGCGCAGGCCTATTTACGTAAAGCAGAGCAACGTTCAAATGTAACCGTCATTACTAAAGCTCATGCAACGAAAGTGAATTTTGAGGGTAAGCGTGCTGTTGGTGTGAGTTTTCTACACAATGGCAATGGAGAAGAAGTTACTATAACGGCTAAGAAGGAAGTCATACTGTCAGGTGGGGCGATTAATAGCCCTCAACTGCTCTTGTTGTCAGGTATTGGGCCTACGCAGGAAGTCGCCAAGCATGGCATTCCCGTGGTCCACGAAATTCCCGGTGTTGGGCAAAACCTGCAAGATCACTTAGATGTGGTTATCGTGAACAAATCAACTAAACCACTTTCCTTTGGATTAACGTTCAAGACGATAGTGACTCACGCTTTATACAATGTATATCAGTATGTTGTTCATAAACGAGGTGTTCTATCAACCAATGGTGCGGAAGCGGGTGGCTTCGTTAAGTCAGATTTATCTCAGGAAACTCCTGATCTTCAATTTCATTTTAGTGGTGTGAAAATTCGAGATCATACCCGTGATACCCGTTTTCTCTGTGGACATGGCTATTCATTACATGTGTGTGATCTACGACCAAAGAGTCGAGGTAGTGTTGGTCTACATAGTGGGGACCCAACCGCCCACGCTCGTATTGAAGCGAATTACTTGAGTGACTCTCGTGATCTCGACACTATGGTGAAAGGTGTAAAGGCTAGCTTGAAGGTATTACAAAGTCCTGTATTTGATTCTGTTAGGGGTAAGCAATTAACGCCTGAGTTCGATTTGAACTCGGATGAGGGTATTCGTGAGTTTGTATTGAATCATGCGGAGTCGGTTTATCACCCTGTTGGTACCTGTAAAATGGGACGTGATGAGATGGCGGTAGTTAACGACCGTCTTCAGGTTCACGGCATCGAAGGTTTGCGTGTGGTGGACGCTTCAATCATGCCGGTAATAGTGGGTGGTAATACTAATGCGCCGACTATTGCGATTGCGGAAAAGGCTTCGGATATGATCTTAGAAGACGCGAGTGCCTTTGCATAAGTCATAAAAATCAATAATTGGTCGATTTACTGTGTGGGTTAGTTTTTATAATAGGTTATCTAAAAAACCAAATCCTCAGGGAGCCGTCTCCAAAATATACTTTCTTTTTACTTAGAGTTATTTGGTTTATGGGTGGGTTCTACAGGTATGGTTGTTGTTGGCTCTCTCGCGTCTGATTACCTGAATTCACCGGTAGGTGTCCCTGATCCGCCAGTCGGTTTACCTGATCCACCTGCTGGGATTCCAGCTCCACCGGCAGGTGTTCTACTTTGTTGGCTGACTGATCTGAATCGTTATCTGAAGCAGCGAGAGTAAATGGTTGATCAGTCAGCATGGTGATCTGAGTGTTGGTAGGGTGTTAGTTGCATGAAATTGACATAGCTCGTAAATTTCAATATTTAAAAAATTGATTGATCTTTTTCCGTTGAATCGAGTTCTGTCTCTAGCGAAACTGTAGTCTGCCTTGGGTTAGGTGACCCATATATCATTCCATTTAAACTGACGCCAAAAATAAACAACGGCATTAAGAGAGCGATTACTGGTCTTATCATTACTACACTTCCGTAACCCCATTTATTTAATGAGAAAATATATCCTTACTGAACGAAATATTTTATACATAACTATTTATCTGGTAGATCCTCCAGAGTATATCAAGATATTTGTTCAAGATAGGTTTTCAATTCATTCACCGTAGGCTGGTGCCTAAAAGCCAACGAACCATTTACGAGAATATTGGGTGAGTGGCGAATCGTATGGGCAGAAACAAGCTCAGGGTGTTCTTCAATGTATTCAATATCATAGTTCAAACCTAACCCTGAAAATTCACGCTTTAAGTTGGCTAGAGAAAAATCATTCCTAGTGACTAAAAATTGAATGTTCATTTTATTCACACTTTGTTGTTGTCTCAAAATTTATTATAGACCTCTGAGGAAAAAATACTGAGAAGAGGAATTGGATGTTAGGGAGGTATGTTTTAACAGAGGGGGGTTAAATGGTTTATACGTTTTCCGAATAAATATAGGCGGTTAAAAGTTTAATCTGATCTAGTCTGTAACCGATTTTGTGTTTCATGATACTTGGTGACTCCTATGCTCAGATTCAGAACGGCTATTTCTGACAAGAATTATTTGTCGGTTACTATTCGGAGATTCTATAGATGAAAACACATATTCTGAAGGTGGCGTTTGGCTTTCTACTGAGTGGTTTGGTCAGCGCTGATGTTGTGTCGATTAGGTCTGATGTTTGGTATCCGATAAACGGGGAGCCAGGCTCTAGCAAGCCTGGTTATATGATTGAGTTAGCGAAATCTATCCTAGCTGAGCATGGCCATGCAGTGGATTACGAAGTGCTCTCCTGGAAAGGTAGTTTGACCATGGTGCGTCGAGGAGAGTATGACTGCATTGTGGGTGCAGGCCATGATGATGCGCCGGACTTTATTTTTTCGAAGAAACCATGGGGCGTTATAAAGGCGCAGTTCTATGTTAAGAGGAACAGTAGTTGGCGATACACCGGTATTCCCTCCTTAGCCAATACCAAGGTGGGTGTCATCGGTGATTATTCTTACAGCAAGGATCTTGATGCATATATAGCAAGAAGTGCTGAAAGCAGTATTGAAGTTGAAATTCTTGATAAGAAGGTCCAGGTAGTACGAGCCAATAATGCATTGCGGCAGAATATAGGAAAGTTACTTACCGGACTTATCGATACAACGGTTGCTTTTGATATGGTCATGGCATCTAGGCTTAAAGAATTGGACTTGGTCGGCCAGATAAAGACTGCTGGTGAGCTGGAGGACTTTGATGATGGCAGTATCTATATCGCCTGCTCACCTAATAAGCCCAGTTCAAAAAGATATATCGAGTTATTTACAACGGGTATCGACAAGATGAGATCAAACGGTAGATTGCAGCAGATTCTAGATAAGTATGGCTTAACTGATTGGGAATACAGTACCGAAGAAACGTCCGATTCATCTCTCTAGAGTATGGAATGAAATTGCCGGGTTTAAGGTCGTTGCTTCTATGTCTACAAAAAATAATTTCTTATGAACTTTCTCTATCTAACAAGCTTTGATATTTCCTAACAATATAAACAGATCAATTTCAATGACCTATACCTAATATACGGATCTTTAGGTTCTGCGGTTTATACGTATAGGTTAAATAAAGGCATGACTAATATATCGATCAAACAAAAGCTATTCGCCTTCGCCTTCCTTATTATGCTTTGTTTTATCACTATCGGCTTTTCAGGAGTTTACCTCACTGGGCAAGTAGCTGATATTTCCACGGTTATTTATAAAGACAACACCATCCCGCTCTCCAAGCTACAAAATGTACGTAGCATGTTTTGGAATGTCTATTACCGTCTTATCGTGCACGCAAGTTCCTTCGAAGATGAGACCATGGCAACCGTCGAAACTGAAATAACGGAGATATCGAATCAAGTTAAGGAAGAACTGCAGGTTTATTCTGATTTTGACAGCGGCAACGAGAATGCAACAAAGATTATTTCACTATGGGACTCATTTATCACTGATTCAGCACAGCAAGCCTTGGATATGAGTAAAAATTTTGCGAAAGAAGATGCAATGAACACTGTGCTTGGTAGTGGTAATCAGAAATTTAGCCTGCTGTTACAAACCCTAGAGGAGGAAATTAATCGTCTTGGGAAATCGGTTGAGGATTTAAATACGAATGCCACCGAGTTGCAGTCGTTTGCCTTCAAAGGCTCTGTGGCTATCACAGTCGCATTAGGTGCTTTGGTCGTAGTGCTTTCCTTTTTAATTATTCGTTCAATTATTTCACCGCTGAATCTATTGAAAAATGCGGCACAACAAGTCGCCGAAAATTCCGATTTGAAAGTAAGGGTTGATTATACAAAAACAGATGAGGTCGGTGATGCCGTGCAAGCTGTTAATGCTATGTTAGAGAATTTCTCTACCGCGCTGAAAAAAATTGAGGAAACTGCGACTTTGCAGTTTGACGCTGCCATACAAATGTCAGGGACAGCTGAAAATAATAAAGCTGACATATTTGAGCAAACCGAAGAAGTTAATTTAGTGGCAACATCTGTCACCGAGGTGTCAGCTACGATAAATGATGTTGTGCAACATGCAAATGAAGCTGAATCTGCTGCGAAAGCAGCCACTGGCAGTGTCAATGGTGGTAAAGCGGTGGTCGAAAAAACGATCGATGAAATTCGTGTGCTAGCGGATAACGCGCAAACAACGGCTGAAGTTTTAGGAAGTCTTGAGCAAGAAGGTGAAAATATTGGACAAGTTCTTAGTGTTATTCGTGGTATTGCTGATCAGACAAATCTTTTAGCTTTAAATGCGGCTATTGAAGCCGCCCGAGCGGGTGAGATGGGGCGTGGTTTTGCTGTAGTTGCTGATGAAGTACGATCTCTCGCTCAACGTACACAAGATTCCACCAGCGAAATAGAAAGTATGATTGATCGTTTTCAATCGGGAACCAGTAAGGCTGTCAAGGTGATTCAGAAAAGTGCCGAGCAAACGAAAACGTCCATGGATGCAGCTAATAAGGCCGGTGAATCATTAGATGAAATTGTTCAAGCGGTTGAGGTTATCCAACGAATGAATTCAGAAATTGCTCATGCTTCCGCGGAGCAATCCAAAGTAATTGATGGCGTCAACCAAAGTACGGAAAATATACGTCGTATTGCGGGTAAAGCAACAAAAAGTTCAGAAACAACAGTAACGACTTGTAAGTCAGTGACCGAACTGACTCAGCAGGTTAAGCAGATGGTGTCACAATTTAAGGTATAACCTTCCAGGAGATTAACTATGATTTTTACTCGGCGTTCTTTTATTAAGAATTGCTCTGTTGTCGCTGCTGCGTTGAGCTTTCCTGGTGTGGCCAGTTTTGTTGGCGCGGCCCCAAAACAACTGAGTTCTAGTGATCAAATTCGTTTAGGCATGGTGCTTTCATCAACCGGATTTATGAGCATTGTAGAGCCCTATCAAATTGCTGTGTTACTGATGGGTATTGAAGAAGTGAATAGCCGTGGCGGTATTAATGGTGCCAAGCTAGTGCCTGAGATCCGTGACCCAGGTAGTGATTGGGGGCAATACGCCAAGCACGCCAAAGAACTTGTGGATAGTGGTGTATCTATTTTTCACTCTTGTTACACCTCAGCTAGCCGTGAGTCTCTGTTGCCGGTGATTCAAAGAGCTAATGGCTTATTGTTCTATCCGACTTATTATGAGGGACGAGAATGTACCGATAATATGATAATGACCGGTTCATGCCCAAACCAACAAGTGGGAAATTCTATTCCCTGGATGATTAATAAGTCGGGTAAAAGTATTTACTTGATTGGCTCTAACTATATTTATCCTCGCACCATGAATAAGGCAGCCAAGCAAGCTATTACCATACATGGCGGCAAAGTGCTGGGCGAAAAATATGTGGATTTAGGGGTTACTACGACGAGTGGTTATAAGAGCATTGTGGCGGATATTAAGGCGAAAAAACCAGATTGGGTATTGTCAAATGTGGTGGGAGCATCGGGTGATGCCTTTATGCAGGAATATACTAATCAGGGTCTCAATAGCGGTAACATGCCAATCCTGTCGTATCCGATGACGGAGCCTGAAGTTTTATCGGCGGGGATAAAGAACTGTGTAGGTCATTATACCTCGTTCACTTACTTCCAGACTTTGGATACATCTGAAAACAAGGCGTTTGTGTCGCGTTTTAATGATTTTTTGGCGGCGAATAAAAAACAATTTTCATTACCACCGGTAACCTCCGGTGTTATGCAAGCAGCTTATAGTGGATTTTTGGCATTTGTAAAAGCAGCAGAGGCAACAAATAGTATTGACCCTGTTGCATTAGTCGGTGCGTGTAAGGGGCTGGAAATTGATGCACCTGAAGGAAAGGTGCGTATTAATAGTGATAATTTACATACGGCCTTACGCCCTAGGATTGGGCAGGTCAATGATGCGGGCTTATTTGATATTTTGGATGAATCCCCAGAGTTGGTTGAGCCTGTAGTATTTAATCCTGGTATTGATCCCGGCAAGACCTGCGAGAATGGTGGAGAGTTTTATATTAAAGGGAAAAGAGTACCCACTTAATTACCTGTATCAAAAAAGGGCGCAAATATGCGCTCTTTTTTCGGAAAAATCTGAAACTTAATGGTAATGGTTGGTTTGTACTTAGTGTGTGTCTATTTAGTGTGACTACGGGCTACGTTATTTTTTGATGTTTTATGTTGAAACACTAAACCCCCGTATTTCGATTAAGCAGAGTTAGCGGTAGTTTCAATATTGGGTTCAAACTTTTAAAGCAGGTAGGATATTTTCAGGAAAAATAGAGTAACTGTCTTAAGGAATAGAGTAACTACCTTAAATAATAATGCAACGACCTAATAGGATAGAGGTATTGGCATCAAGCGCCTTAGGTTGTGGTCATTCTAGCGTTTAACCTAAAGAGTTTACTATCTCATTGATCGCCGACTTATGATCGGCAATTATTTTAAGGGATCCTGTGTCGGATATTTCATTTAACGGAGGAAACAGCTTCTGGTAGGACCATAGGGCTGATAATGGGGGTAAATTTTCTGGCCGACTATTCCAAGTGGCTGTGTGGTAGGTCGATAAATTAATAATATCAATTAAAGATGCATGGCCTTCAGTTTTGTATTCCCACTCACCATTCATTTTGACGATTTTTACAAAATGCTCATCAATACTCCATTTAGCCAGTAACACAGCAGCAAGCCGTTTGCTGTATTCGCGACAAAGTAATACGTACATTTCTGTATCGGGCACTATTTCTAGATTTTCAAAGGCCATTAAAATAGCTAGGCTGCCAACCTCTGTCAGCAGGCTGGCAAGAACAGCTTCATCTGGCGAATGATATTTGAGTTGGTGTGCTAAGAAGGAGCTAATGCCTGCTTTTAAAATCTGACGCTTCCAGATTAGTTTAAATTCTTTGAGTAGCACAGGATGTTTAATGACGAACATGCTTTTAATGCTGTGCGTCATGATCAAGTTATCCACAACAGACATACCCATTCGAGAAATTATCTCTTGTACCGTTTTCGGTGTACCTGTGGTTGTACGAAAAATGGGACTTGAGCTGTATTTCAATAATTGGGCAGAAAGGCCTGGGTCTTCTCGAATTAAATTGGCGAGCTGAAACCAGGTGGTTGCTTTATCTCTGACAGCTTTCCGTATTTTAATAGTAATTTTAGGTAGGCTTGGCAAATGTTCCGTATTGCCCATGATGTGTTCTACCACTGTGTGATAGATCTCGCTGTACTTGCGAGTATTGGTCTGTAATTGGTTGTTGGTTGATCTTGGTAATATCACAATGTGGTTTAAACCTATGGTGCACCTTATGTGGTTTTTAACTTGAGTCCCGTCATTGATAATTCAAGGGCTTGTGATTTAGGTGATTGTGACTTTAAGATATCACTGCAAATGAGTGTAGTAGGTATTGTAAATATACCTAGGAGTCTTCTGAAAAATGTTTGTGGTGAAGGATTGGCGAATTTAGCGGAAAAGCTGAAGTTTACACGGAGTAAATTCCCATAGGGAGCACGTGAGCGCTTTGAGAATAAATCCAATGCAGCCAGCATTAGTAAGATGGTTTTTCTGAGGTGTCCTAGGGAGGTTACAGCGCTATCGGTGGCGGTGCATGGCGATAATTCATCAAGGCAATGCGTAAGTCACCCTGCCGTAAACCATTGTTGATGGCTTTGCTGGTCAGCTCTTTAAAAAGAGCGCGTTCAAACTGAGTAACGAGACCTTGTTCCGGAACATTTGCGGGGGATGGGCAGCCATTGATGATTGGTCCCGTGCAAACCGAGTGTTGATAATTATCTCTTTGCTCATGGTACGCACGTGCGAGATCATCGAGTAAGGCTTTCGGGTCAAATTGTTGCTGCACGTTTTGCATTGTATTTCCTCTGCATGACACAGGCAGTACCCAAGGTACTAATACGATCAAGCTACGGCCAAGGATTCAGTTACCGCCAAGAATCTTCCATAAAAGTATGGCCCTCAACATTACCGCCAACAAGTGTTTTTGTGGCTTTATAAATGGCTTTGAGATCAAAGGTAGAGAATACCTCATCCGTCGGTCGACACATCTACTCGTCATATTCAAAGTCACTTTTTCAAACCACTGCTATAGTTATTTTATATAACATACCTTCATTAGGGGTTAAGGAATGGAAACTTTGACCCAATCCTGGCTCAACCTCCAATGCCAACAAATTCAAGATGTTAGGCAGGGTTTGGTCATTTTGGGAAACCCGGAAATAGGGCCTTTTCGACCTGCTGCAATCTGGCCTCCTGAGAATAAGACTGAAGCCGTCTTGTCCAAAGCTGGGCAAGAAGCCTTAGAAACTCGTGAAGTCAAAACGCTAACTGATTCAAACCAAGATACCGCAATCGCAATACCCTTTATCGTGAACGGTCAGCTGTATGGTGCGATCGCGATTTCGATTAATCCACAAACACACCCGCAACCGGATACTGTGATTCGTTTGCTGCAATGGGGCAGCACCTGGTTTGAATTGTTACTAAAACAGAAAGTAGAAAATCGGCGCGATGACTCGCTGTTTCATATTATAAAAATGGTAACCATGACCTTAAAGGAAGAGGGGGTGGGTGCGGCATCTACGGCGTTAGTCACTGAGTTGGCCTCTGAGTTACAACTGGAACGAGTGAGCTTAGGGTTATTGCATAAAAAAAATATTCAAATATGCGCCATATCACATACGGCTAAGTTTGATCATCGTACACAGCAGGTTGAATCCCTTAGCCAGGCAATGGAAGAAGCTGTTGATCTAAAACGAACCATAATTTTTCCACAGGCAGAGACGAATCAGCAGTTTGGTCGTATGCACCAGGACTTGTGCAAGCAACATAATATGGCCAGTGTGTGCACTATCCCCTTGATTGCTAATCAACAAGTTATCGGCGCGATAACCATCGAAAGTGCCACTGAAAAAGCCGTTGATGTAGCGATAGTTAAATACAGCGAGCAAACTGCCAGCATAGTAGCGCCAGTTTTAGATCTGAAACGGCGTGAGGAGCGTTCCTGGTTTCAACGTGTCACTGATGGGCTGAGGAATTATGGCAAACGATTACTGGGTCGTGGTAATTTAAAAACAAAAACTGCCAGCATAGTGTCTTTATTTTTTGGATTTTTTTTGTTGTTTGCCGAAGGGGATTTTGACGTCACGGCGAAAGCGTCTTTAGTGGGTAGAATGCAGCAGATGATTGTCGCACCACAGCAAGGGTTTATCGATAGGGCACATGTGAGAGCCGGTGATAGTGTAAAAGAAGGGGACGCTCTGGTTTCCTTTGATGATAAGGAGCTTAATCTAGAGCGACTAAAATGGGTTGGACAGCGTGAACAACATTTAAAGGAATATAGTGCTGCACGGGCAAAATATGATCGTGCAGAAACGCATATTCTACGCGCGCTAATTGATCAGTCTGAAGCTGAAATAAAACGTTTGGATCTACAACTTTCGCGAACAAAATTGTTGTCGCCTTTTAATGGCTTTGTTGTTGAAGGGGATCTTAGCCAGTCACTGGGTGCACCTGTTGAACGTGGTGAAATTTTATTCCGCTTAGCCTTATTGGATGCCTATCGGGTTATTGTAGAGGTGGATGAGCGTGATATTCGCCATATTCAAGTTGGTCAAAGCGGTAGGTTGGCTTTATCTGCCTTACCCGGTGAGGTCTATCGTTTTCATGTGGAAAAAATAACCCCCATCCTTATGACGGAAGAGGGTCGAAATTTTTTCCATGTAGAAGGTGAACTGGAACAATCCTTTCCCGTATTACGGCCGGGTATGGGAGGCATTAGTAAAGTCAGCGTTGGTGAACAGAAACTGGCTTGGATTATATTTCGGCGCTTTACTGAGTGGTTGTCCCTAGCGTTATGGAGTTTTATGCCGTGATAATGCATTGCTCATGTTTAGGTCAGTATAACTCAGGTCAAACCAATGCAGACGGATAAGGTTTGGCAGCGAGTTGCGTCCACTAAGCCACGTTTGCGCGAAGATGTGCAGCTTGCTCGGCGTTATTACCGCGACCAACTTTGGTATGTTCTGCATGATGCTATATCGGGTCGTTTTCACCGCTTTACCCCCGATGCATACCACGCCATGAGTCTTATGGATGGTGATCGTACCGTTGGAGATATCTATCAGCAGTTAATAGATGAGTTTGGCGAGGACGCGCCGGACAAAGAGTCGCTTATTCATTTATTGCAACAAATTATTGTGGCTGACATTGTGCATACGGATGCGCACAATGATCACTCCGCTTTGTTGCACCGAAAAGAAAGACAATCACCACCCTGGTGGAAGCGCCTATTGATGAATCCGTTATCGTTGCGCTTACCTTTTTTTGATCCCGATGCATTTTTAGCAAAAGGTATCTCCACAGTAAAACCATTTTTTTCACCGTTCGCCATTATTGTTTGGCTGGTGGTGGTGATTACTGCATTGGCATTAACGGCTATTCATTGGAATGAGCTGACGGAAAATATTATTGATCGTGTCACTACACCACAGAACCTCATCTTGCTGTGGTTGATATACCCTTTTATAAAAATACTACACGAGCTGGGTCATGGCTTTGCCGCCAAGTATTGGGGCGGTGAAGTGCATGAGACCGGTGTTGTATTTATGTTGGGGATACCATTTCCTTATATGGATGCAACCGCAGCCTCTGGTTTTAAACAGAAATACCAGCGCGTAATGGTTGGGGCTGCTGGCATGTACGTGGAGCTTTTTCTAGCCGCTATTGCCTTGTTTATCTGGATTCAAGTTGAGCCAGGTCTGGTCCGAACCCTAGCTTATAACGTGATATTAATTGGCAGTGTGTCGACGTTGTTTTTTAATGGAAACCCCTTAATGCGCTTTGATGGTTACTACATTCTGTCTGATGCCATCGATATTCCAAATTTAGGGCGCCGAGCCAGTCAGTATATGGGGTATCTGGTCCGTCGTTATCTTTATCGTCTTAAAAAAACATCAGCACCGGCTACCGCAAAAGGCGAGCGAGCTTGGTTTGTTGCTTATGGTTTCGGTGCATTTCTCTATCGATCCTTCATCACTTTATTCATTGTGTTTATGGTTGCGCAACAGGCGCTGGTGCTGGGTATTGTTTTGGGGGTATGGCTGTTGATCATTCAGGCCATCTTACCGCTCTATCGTTTTATGCGAATGTTATTCGTGAATGAAGAGGCGGTCCAAAAAAGCAATAAAATACTGGGAACAACAACCAGTATTGTTAGTGTTATTTTACTGGCCATATTTGTATTACCTATTCCTTCTTGGTCTAGAGCAGAAGGTGTGGTGTGGATGTTGTCAAACTCATTTGTTCGGGCGGGCACAGACTGTTTTATTACCCATGTATTGGAAAAAGATGGTGTGCAAGTAAAAAAAGGACAGCCTTTATTTGCCTGTGATGCACCAGCGATTAAGACGGAAGTTGAAGTGTTGGAAGCTCGTCTACGCGAGCATGAGGCTAGGTACAATGCTTGGCTAGCGAAGGATAGAGTGCAGGCCAACGTTACCAAAGACGTCATTAATACGCTTCAAGCAGAGTTGAAAGACGCCAAAGAGCGCCAGCAGAAACAGATTGTCATGAGTCCGTTGGATGGAGAGTTTGTTCTACCTCGTACTGAAGGTGTGCAGGGGAAATATGTATCGCAAGGTGATGTGCTTGCTTATGTTACCGATAGTCGTGTTTCCATAGTACGAGTGGTTATTGAGCAGGGTGATATCGCTAAGGTGCGAGATTCAACCAAGTCGATCGAGCTACGCTTAAGTGACAATGTCACGAAAAAGTTTACCGGTATGGTCATGCGAGAAATTCCTGCCGCTATGGATGTGCTTCCTAGTCCAGTTCTGGGCAGTAGTGCTGGAGGCCGAATTCTCACAGACCCTGCTGATGCTTCTGGTGAAAAGGCATTGCAGAAGTTCTTTCAGATGGATGTGGCCTTACCCATTGATGCAAAACTAAACTTTTTTGGAGAGCGTGTTTACGTGCGTTTTAAGCACGAGGCGGAACCAATAGCTTTTCAGCTCTACCGAGCCGTACGTCAGTTGTTTATTCGTTCACTGGGTGTGTGATTATGTCTGCTATCCTGATAGACAGTACAAGGGAATGAGAATGAAAAATAAAATACATCACCTAATCCAAACTAATTTTACGGTCACGCTATCGGTCATCCTTGGGGTATTTATATTCAGTGCTGATGTGCAAGCAGCACCTATACCAGAGTTAGATTGCTTAATTGAGCCCTATATCGAAGTGGATGTGAGCACCCCTGAGCAAGGGGTGATAGAAACCATTAAGGTTGATGTTAGTGATAGTGTAGAGAAGGGGCAGGGCATCATCATGCTGGACTCAGCGGTGCACAAGGCCACCGTTGAATTAAATCGTGCCCGTGCTTCTATGGATGATGAAGTGCAAGCGCGAAAAGCGAGCCTTGACTTTAGCAAGCGGAAGTTGGCTCGCATCGAACAACTCTATGATAAAAAGGCCTTGCCGGAACACCAAAAGGAAGAGGTTGAAACAGAAACAAAATTGGCGCGGTTTAACTTGCAGCAAGCTAAAAACAACCAACGCTTGGCTCAGCTTGAGTTGGTAAGAGCCAGGGTTAACTTGAAACGACGAACCATTAATAGCCCCATTACAGGTGTAGTGGTTAAGCGCTATAAATCAGAAGGGGAGTTTGTTGAAGATGACCCTATTGTGCGACTGGCGCAACTGGACCCTTTACGAGTGGAGGTGATTGCCCCCGTATCCTTATTTGGAAAAATAACCAAAGGCATGCAAGCCAAGGTGATGCCAGAGATCAGTCTGGGTAATTCGGTATTTACGGCGACGGTAACTATCGTTGATCGTGTGGTTGATGTATCCAGTGGTACCTTCGGTATTCGACTGGAGTTGCCGAATCCAGAGAACCAGTTACCCAGTGGTTTAAAATGCAATATTCGATTTGATGGTAGTGAGCCTCAGCTCTTTGGTTTTTCTGCGGAATCTTTGACTCCCGTTTATACAACGAATTTATTGTCGACAGACTAGGAAATTTTCTTCGTTGTCCTACTAAGGTCATGCACTGGTTTTGCTAAAGCCGTGTTATAAGGCATTTCATAACCCGTCTCCTAAGCCCTCTACCTAAGTCCTTTAATAGTTACATGCTATATATCGAATTGAATTAACCAATATATTTATATAAATATATAGAATTTCATCCTGTTATGACTCGTAGTTATTTATAAATAACTACTTTGTTTAACTGCCAAAAAGCAAGTGAAACGTTAACCAATACAATCAGTTAACCTGATTTTTTTGTACTTGCGTGTATGTGTCAAGTAATACTCCTTGTGACTTTTACGACAAAAGTCTATTTAAAGTACTGTGAATAAGCGTCAAATAAAGTTCACTGCTTAAATATTAAAAAAGTATGACATTTTTGTGCCGTTTACAGAGGCACCTTTGAGAGATAAGAAGTAAGCCGAGAACGAAATTTGTTCTTAATGTATAAAACTGTGTTTATTAAATATGTTCTCTAGATGGTAAAAAACCATGAGTGCGTC
>Ga0105348_1001064_pt1 | contig 19223 bp, 15 predicted proteins | sample EN8Hudsemesocosm_2_FD_83504 | JGI IMG/M metagenome (GOLD analysis project Ga0105348, IMG submission 83504) | Methane-oxidizing microbial communities from mesocosms in the Hudson Canyon - EN8C Hudson Canyon | ecosystem: Environmental > Aquatic > Marine > Cold seeps | place: Hudson Canyon... | reverse complement strand
TGGTTAAACTTAATAGCCAAATTGAAAAAGTTGCTCGCACCCAAGCCCCCATTTTCATTCACGGTCCTTCTGGAACGGGTAAAGAATTGGTTGCACAACTGGTACACTCCTTAGGTGTGCGTCGTGATAAGCCGTTTATCGCAGTTAACTGCGGAGCTATTCCAAGAGACTTAATGGAAAGTGAGTTTTTTGGCCATATGAAAGGCAGTTTTACTGGAGCAAGCTCAGATAAGCTCGGTTTTTTTCGAGCCGCTGAAGGTGGCACACTGTTTTTAGATGAAGTCGCTGAATTACCGATAGAAATGCAAGCCAAGCTATTACGAGTTATTCAGGAGCAGTCGGTACGCCCTGTTGGACACGAACAAGAGCTGCCGATTAATGTTCGTATACTCAGCGCCAGCCATCGTGATTTACACAAACGCGTAGAAGATGAATTATTTCGCCAAGACTTATACTTCCGTTTAAATGTTATCACCGTCGAAACTCCGCCTCTTGCCCAGCGTCCAGATGATATTCCTTTATTAGCTGAACATTTCTTACAGAAATATGCCAGAGAATGGCAAATGCCGGCATTAGTTCTATCCCCTAAAACCTTAACCGCACTCTGTGAATATTCATTTCCTGGCAATGTTCGTGAACTAGAAAATATTTTACAGCGCGCTTTCACTATGTCGGAAAGTGATGAAATCAGCATAGAGGACCTAAATTTACCTAATCACCAAAGCCAGTCGACTAGAATAGAAACCAGCTCTACCAATATGGCCAACGGCAACTTAGAAGCGTATATCGAAAATATCGAGCGCTTGGCGATTAATGAAGCTTTAGAAGCAACTCGCTGGAATAAAACGGCCGCGGCAGAAAAGCTAGGAATTAGTTTTCGAGCACTTCGCTATCGCTGTAAAAAACTAAATATAGAATAATTTTATTTCTGACTGTTAATTGCTTAAAAGTGATGGCAGTTAAAATAAAGTATGATTTAAGACTCAGCCATATTTATTGTTCTATTCGGTCATTAGACTGATTCTTTGCCTTCTCGACTAACATTTTAGCTATTTCCTACTGTACTCAAGCTGTCACCAATTGAACCAAGGACGGTACAATGAAACAGCAGGGATATACACTGATAGAACTTCTTATCGTATGCGCTATTGTGGCGTTCATTAGCTATGCAATAAAACCAAGCTTTGCTTTTATGATTGAACAAAATCGGGTTAATACCGATATTTCTCGATTACTATTAATGATTCAGGCAACTCGCCAGAATTCAATAAACCATTCAACAACTTCCGTTTTGTGCCCCTCTGAAAATGGCTCACGCTGCATTCGCAATTGGAAATTACCTCTAATGCTCTTTAATGATTCAAATAAAAATAAGAAACGAGATGCCAATGAGGCCATCATCAGCCAATTTGAAGCCTTCTCTGATCCAAACATTTTACTTCGCTACCCCAAAACTCAAATTCGATTTAATGAACACGGTATGGCCAATTACTATAATGGCACATTAAGCTACTGCCTGAATCAAACAGTGAAAGGCATCATCATCTCACGCATTGGCCGAATTCGCTTTGCACAAGACATAGACGGAGATCACATACCCGATGTGAACCCTAACACGCCTGTTTCTTGCCAATAACCATTAACCCTTAAAAAGAATACCGCCCATCCTCACACATTGTGCAAATTTCGCAACTCACTCTAATCTATAAATGAGAATTCATTTCATTTGTAATATCTTGTAACCCTGTCTGATACTCTAGTACCAAGAGATTAACCAGAGTCCAATTAAAGATAAATAGTGCAAACGGAATCGCAAAATGAGTTTCTCTTAACGACTTTGTCATGGGAATTTTTTATGCGTTCATATTCTTCTAATAATACCTACTCGGCGAATCAGGGTTCAGCCCTCGCCATAGGTCTGACAATCTTAACGGCGATTACCCTAATTTCAGTTTCTGCACTGCAGCGCTCGGGAATTCAAGGCAGAATGGTCGGAAATGCTCAACACCAAGAGCAAGGGTTTCATGCTGCCAATGGTGAATTAGAAGAAATATATCAATTTTATGCAACTCAAGCCTCGGCAACCCAAGCATTATCAGCACCTTTAAATAGTTTTGAAATAATTGCTGGTGATCAAGTTTTTATCCCTGTCGATCCAGGGCATGACTCCACTTATAGCTCTCAGGGAAATCCTGAGCAAAATGGACAAAGCACAGGCTATGCTCACCCTCCACGCTTAGAAATCAGTAGTGAAATTCAACATACAGGATTACGAAACTCACTGGTTGAGGGTTTCAGTGTCGGGACATTTGTAGAATATGGTTTCGAGGTTAACTCTCAAGCAGCCAAACCCAGTTTTGGCATCACTCCAGGAAGAACCCTTTCTAACCAACTTATCGGTATCAAATTCATTGCACCTGCAGGCTAACCCAATAGATTTTTATTCTTTAGGAGAACGAATATGCACTCATTTAATCTGCTTTTATTGTTACTTATTGGCTCAATAAGCTTTGCTCAAGTTAATTCTTCAGAAATTGACCCTGACTTGGTTGATGTCGAAATGGTTAAAGTTATGTATCAAGTCGCCCCCTCTGACCTTAAGACAAGATCTTATCAACAAGGAGTTCCTTCAGAATTCAATATCAAGCTATGCCCACATTGCCAAATTAAACCCTACTCATTAAATAAGGATGCTGAGCTACTACTCAACGCACAACCATTAGCCTTAGAAGATTTAACCATTACTCTCATCAAAAAGAAGTTCGATGTAATCCAGCTAGGGATAGATCGCAGTAATAAATCAGTTACCTACCTTTATTTAGGTGGTATCAGTGAATCAAGTGCAGAAGAACTTGCACAGGAGCAGTCTGATGAAAACTAAACTTTTCAAAACTCGAGCCTTAACCTGTGGTGCGACGTTAATTTCTTTATTACCGCTCTTTCTTCATGCAGATGATACAGAAATCTATACCGGTATTGCTGAACGTGACGCACCGAATGTAATCTTCATTATGGATACCTCTGGTAGCATGGGCTGGGCAAATGACGGCTCAAGAAACCCACCCACTGGAGAGTCCCGCCTTGAGCAAGTGCAGGAAGCCGCCATCGACACGATCAACAATACAGATGGCATTAATATCGCTTTAATGAAATTTAATGAAGATAGAAGTGGTTATGGTGGCTATGTTGATATGCCCATGACTCCAGTCGCCGATGCCCGAGCAAGTTTTGCCAGCAAAATGAATTCTTATCGTGCCACTGGCGGAACGCCTATTACAGAATCTTTAGAAGAAGCATTACGTTATTTACGCGGTGATTCAGTTTATTACGGAAAATATGGTTCAACCTATTATAGTGACTCGGCAACGCGTACAGGAGCAACTTATAACAGTCCTGTCAGCCATCAATGTCAAAAGAACCATGTAGTCCTATTTTCTGACGGCCAACCATCATCGGATACCGGTGCTAATACACGAATTCAGAATTTACTGAAAACGGTTGCTGAAGAAAACCGTGTATCGGGTTTAAGTACAAGTTGTAGCAATAGTGGTGGCTGTGCAGAAGAAATTGCTTTTTATGGCAACCAAGAAGATCTCAGCAGCACCTATGACGGCATTCAAAATGTGACCTTTCATGCTGTCGGCGGATTCGTTCAGGGTTCAGCTCAAACAAAGCTTGAAAACATTGCTAAATTTGGCTCTTGGGCTGCTCCAGGAAAGCCAGTCAATCCTGCTATTCAAGAAGGTAATGGCATATATTCCAATGTGCAGAATTATGAAGAGTTGAAAAAATCGTTAAAAGACATCTTTGATAGTATCGCTAAAACCTCAAGTACTTTTACTGCCCCAGCCGTATCAGTGAATGCTTTTAATAACCTAGAGCACCTAGATCAACTTTACTATTCTGTTTTTAAACCAACTGATTCTGCAGGCTGGTCAGGTAACCTTAAGCGTTATCGCCTTACCAGTGAAGGAACTGTAGTTGATAAAAACGATGACCCTGCAGTAGATCCTGATACTGGTTTCTTTTTAGAGAACTCACACAGTTTTTGGACTCAAAGTGTTGAACCTGATGGTAACGAAGTCCGCAGCGGTGGTGCCGCCAGCCGCTTAACCACAGAGCGAAAAGTTGTTTCCTACCTAGGAAATAATAAAACACTATTTGCAGCGGAAAACCGTATTGTGGAAAGTAATGCCAAATTAACATCAAGCTTATTAGACTTACCCGCAACTTATACCAGCGCACAAAAAGAAAAGCTTATTAAGTGGGCAAAAGGCATTGATGTTAATGATGAAGATAATGATACCTTTAAAGATGATGCGCGAATTTTCATGGAGGACCCTCTGCACAGCCAGCCCGTGGTTATCAACTACGGTAAAGATGCAGCTACTCAGACTTTTGACAGTACTATTTACGTCGCGACAAACTCTGGATACTTACATGCGATCTCAAGTAATGAAGACAATCCTAAGGAGCACTTTGCCTTCATACCCGAAGAGTTACTCGATAATATTTATCAATACTTTACCGGTCTATCTAGCCTAGACAAGGTCTATGGAATGGACGGACCTGTTTCTTATTGGCATAAAGACATTAACCGTAATGGCGTCATCCTAGACGAAAGCTCTAGCCTTGATGCGGATGAACATATTTATCTATACGCGGGCATGCGCCGCGGTGGCCGTAGCTATTATGCGCTAGATGTAACGGACCGTGAAGCACCTAAATTCTTATGGCAAATAGATAACACCTCTAGCGGATTTAGCAAACTCGGACAGACTTGGTCAAAAATGACCCCAGCCATTGTGAAGTGGGCAGGTACTAAAACCCAAGTATTATTCTTTGGTGGTGGTTATGACCCAGCAGAAGATAGCAAATCAGTTCGTAGCAATAGCAGCATGGGTAATGCGATTTATATGGTGGATGCAACGACAGGAAAACTATTGTGGCATAGTTCAAATTCAGGAGGCGATTTAACCCTCACAGAAATGAAAAGCAGCATCGTATCTGACATAGTCGCCATCGATAGTACTCTCGATGGCTATACCAACTTACTTTACACCGCTGATGTTGGTGGCCGTATATGGCGCCTAGATTTAAATAATGATGCACTGACTGCAGCCACTTTTGCCAAAGGTGGAGTAATGGCTGACCTTAATGGGGGTGGAACTACCAGCAACATACGCTTCTTTAATACACCTGATATCGCTTTTACTCGTTACGGTGGCTTTTCACCAGAAGGACAGTTCCAAATAAGCATCGGTTCAGGCTATCGAGCGCACCCACTTGATACTCGTGTTGTTGATCGTTTTTATATCATCAATGATACTCATGTATCGAGTATACCCAGTAGCTATAGTAATTATGACGAGTCTGAACTAGCTGATGTAAATGACTTTGTTGCAGCCTCTAAGGCTCAACAGCAAGCGGGAAGTTTTTATAAACTAACCAGTACAGGCGAAAAAGTTTTAGCTAGCTCAGTGACTGTTGCAAACAATATTCTATTCACAACTTATCGTCCGCTAGATGTAACGGCATCCGCCAACTGTGATGCAAATACTGGCTCTACTCGACTCTATCAAGTGCAACCGATCGCCCCACAAGATACCGACGAAAGCCCACTAGAGCGTGAGTGGGGCCTAACTGACTTAGCACAGGGTGGTATTCCTCCAAATCCCGTGGTCCTCTTTCCCCCTTCAGATGACAGCGGCAGTGGTTCTGGAGATGAAGAAGGTGAAGAATGTCCAGAAGGTGAAGAATGCCCACCTCCCTGTGAAGGAGAAGAGTGTGATAGCAGCTGTGAGCAACTCACCAGCATTACAGCAATTTGAGCCGAAACATTGAATACCAACATCACTCGTTGCGATCAGTTAACAAAAAATTACTGGCGAATCAATTAATCCTTCAAAATACGTAAAAGGGGTTAGAGGGTTAATCTTTTTTACGTATTTACATTAAATCTAAAGCCTAAATCTCTAGGTATTCTTTCGTAACAACCACTTATTCTTATTAATAGACCACTTATCCAGCATAAGTAGTGGATGAAACAATAGCCATGTGAAAATACGCATAATAATATATCTATCCAGCGATTAAGGCTATGGAAGGCATGCAGAACAATCAAAAGGGATCGGCTCTTGCCGTCAGCCTTGTGCTACTCACGGCTATAACACTGATTTCTATCTCTTCGATGCAGCGCTCAGGCCTGCAAACGAAGATTGTCTCCAACCTGCAGCATCATGAAACTTTATTTCAAACGACGCAAAACGAACAGGAACATTGGTGGAAAGAACTACAAACGAGTGATTCTAGAGGTATTTTAATATCTCAAGCAAAAGCTGAATTCGTTCTAGACCTCGCTAATGAGAAAACATACAGCCCAACAGCCTTAAATGATAACACCGGCTTCAATAATAGTATTTTACCTATTGACCAATCGAGTTCATTATTATTTATCCCTCCGGTCGCAGGTGAGCTCGCATTGTCAGAAGGCAGTGAACTTAACCAAGTAATTCCTTTAAATTTGCAGCTTTCATCCAGTTCAAACATCAGGCAACGCAATTTGCGAGCAAACCAACAAATGGGCATCTCTGTCTCCGCACTAAACAATACCAAGCATTCACTTTAAAGGAATATCATGAAACGATTTCACCTTTTGCTCTTATTAATATTTGCTCCAATTACCCAAGCAGATGTACTAAGTCGAAATCTGACAGTAAATTCAAACAAGATCACCATTTTAGATAATTATTCCCCTGAGAAGCAGTTCGGCACAATGAATGTCAAGCTTTGCAGCTCTTGCCCAGTCAAAACACTCACGATTACTGACACAAGCATTTTTATCCTTGATGGTAAAAATCAACCAGCCGAGAAAATATTGGAAACAAGATTAACTCAACCGTCAAAAGCCGTTCGCATACAATACAACCATGAGGATAACAGCGTCACTTATATTCGCTGGAATCCTGTTGCTGAATTTTAAAGGGAATTTTAATGTATTCTTTCACAAATTATTTGCTCATGATCTTGCTGTTTATCCCTACTTGGGGTCAAATCAGTTGGTCTGAAGATATAGAAATATATCGTGGTCAGTCTATCGGCGTGCGTAATAATGCCGTATTTTTAATGGACACCTCAGGCAGCATGGGCTGGTATGAGACAGATGTTCCTAGCTATAAATCAGACACTAGCTATGATTCATATCATGGTATTGACCGTGATTCATTCTACTATTCAAATAATTCTATTTCTGACATCACAGATTTTAGCAGCTCTAATATAAATACTCTCAAACAACAGTTTTTTAGTGCTGGTGCACTCGTCTGTAAAAGCGCATCTACCAACTTGGTAGATCAAGGTTTTTATAGCGGAAAATTTAAACGCTGGAATTCATCATCTAAGAATTGGTTCCCCGCCAGCTATCAAAGGAGTATCCCTGCAGGCTCAAGTAATACAAGTGATCTAATTGAATGTAAGGAAGACGAGGGGTTACACGGAATTTCCGATGGCCGCTATTACATCAATACACGATCTAGCTGGGATGATGGTCAGTATGATTCCGCCACGAGCATCCACAGTCAATACAAGAAAGAGTGGAAAAGATATTTCAAATATTTATATAGCGGTAACTTCCTAAACTACAAATTCGGACTAGCTGATAGTAATGAAAGCCGTATTAAACCTCGTATGCAAATTGCTACTGAAGCAGCAATCTCGGTCGTTGAATCCCAAGGTGGTATTCGCTTAGGTTTAATGCGTTTTGACTCCCATAGTGATGGCGGCTTTGTCGACATTGCTGTTGATAACATTGAAAATGTACGCACCTCATTTAAAAGCAAGGTAAATGACTACCTTGCTTGGGGCGGAACCCCATTAAGCGAAAGTTTTTATGAAGCGGCTATGTATTACCGTGGTGATTATCCTGAATATGGCTCGTCATCTAACTCTCAAGTCCTACTACCGGGGAAGACCATCATTCGTGAATCCGATGGGTTTATTGACTGGTATACCAATAGATATACTACCGAAGATAAAAGTACACCCAGTGTCAGTGCCTCTAAATCTGGTAGCAAATACCTATCCCCCATCACCAGTGCCTGCCAAAAAACCAATACCTTAATATTATTTACTGATGGAGCCCCTTCAAACGATACCGGTGCCAATGATGAAATTCAAAATTTAATCAAAAATGTCGATTTTCCTTCAGGTAGTGATTTCGATAAAGATTGCTCTGGTAATGGCGGATGTGCTGATGAGCTTGCTTATTATTTAAGCCATTATGATCAAAACTTACATCTACCCGGAAAACAAATCGTTAAAACATCTGTAATTGGTGGTTTTTTTGATGAGAATGATAGCGGAGGAGCCAGCGACATTGAATATATGAAAGCAATTGCAGCGGCAGGCAAAGGAGAATTTCACCTCGCAAGTGATGGCGCAAGTATCGTTGCCGCCCTAGGAATTGAATTAGGGAATACATCATCAACACCAGCCACTTTTGTTGCACCTGCCGTTGCCGCTAACTCGTTTAATAGTTTGGAGCACTTAGACCAACTGTATTACGCCATGTTCGTACCAGAATCTGGAGATAACTGGAGTGGCAACCTGAAGTCTTATCGCCTAAGTGGTGATGGTAAAGTTTTAGATTCAAAAGGTAATACAGCCATTATTGACGGCGTATTTACCCCTGAGTCTCGCAGCTACTGGACCGATATCAATACCGATGATGGTGATAGCGTATTGATCGGCGGTGCCGCAAGCCGATTAAACTCTGCTACGGCCAGTACTGATCCCGCAAAAATATTTACCTATCTGGGTAATACCAGCCCAACCAATCCAGTCTTGTTAACCGATACCCTTAACAAAGCAACGATAACAAAAAGTATGCTTGGACTCAGCTCCAGCGTTTCTGATAACGTACATCAAGCCATGATTGACTGGGGTAATCGTATTGATAGCAACACAGGTGTTCGTCTTCAAATGGAAGATCCACTACACAGTCGTCCTTTAGTGGTCACTTACAATAGGCCTGCAGATAGCAGTGGTCATGTTGTGCAAGATGGTGTTGTTTTTGTGGGCACTAATAGTGGCTACCTACACGCTTTTAAAGCAGACAAAAATAGTTTTAAAGACTACTTCTCATTTATTCCCAAAGAGTTGCTTCCAAACATCCCTAAGTATGTAAATGGAGAAAACTCTGCAACGAAAACCTACGGCGTCGATGGACCACTTAACTATTGGCATACTGATTTCAATAAAAATGGGCAGGTCGATATTGCCGATGGCGAAAAGATGTATTTATTCTTCGGCCTGCGTCGCGGAGGCGCTCATTATTATGCTTTAGATATTACCAACCCAGACCAGCCAAAATTTGCCTGGCAGATCAATGGAGGCAGCTCTGACTTTCAACACCTCGGACAATCTTGGTCAAATATGACCTTGGCGAAGGTTCCATGGAAAGGAGGCGAAAAAATCGCATTACTCTTTGGTGGTGGTTACGATGCCAATGAAGATAGCTATGTCTCTCGCACCGCTTCTAATACTGGCAATGCAGTCTACATGGTTGACGCCAAAACAGGGAAAAAGCTATGGGATACTAGCTCTGATAGTAGCTACCTAGCCAATAACAAAATGACGAGTAGTATCACGGCAGATATAACCCCCGTTGATTATGATGGTGACAGGCTGACCGATTACTTCTTCGCCAATGATATCGGTGGACGTATTTGGCGCTTTGATATTAATAAAAGTAATACTGGCCCTGGTAATTTCGCCAGTGGTGATATGATTTTTGATGCTAATGGCGACTCCGGTAGCCCTTATCAGCGCTTCTATTACGCACCGAGTATTGCATACTTTACGGAAGAGGATGGCACAGGCTACCTTGCGATATCGATCGGAACAGGCTTTCGCGCACACCCATTAGAAAGCGGCAGTCGCGATAGCTTCTATATCGTGAAAGACTATAACGTAATGTCTCCACCCGCAGCATACACTTCCCTAACACCTAGAGATCTAGCCGATTTAAAAAGCACTACGGCGACGGACGTGCAAAAATACAATGGCTGGAAACTGGCATTATCTTCTGGGGAGAAAGCACTATCAAAATCGTTAACAACCCAGGGGGATATTTATTTTACGACATTCTCTCCAACGGTAGGCCAAACAAATTTAGGGTCTTGTACTGCAGATATAGGAAGTTCACACTCTTATATCATCGATCTTGAAGGTGATAACTACTCCAACCCAATACCCACTGGACCCATAGTGAAAGTTAATCCTATTTCATCGGTAGGTATCCCTGCGGAAGTAATAGAAATCCGCACCACTAATACCGGGGATTTAGATTTTTGTGAGGAGAATCCAGGTCATAAAAACTGTTTTTGTATCGAAAATCCGAATGCGGATAAATGCAAGAAAGACCCTTGTGACGATACCGGCTCCGTTATCCTCAGCGGGACACTTAACTTAGGTAACTCTAAGAGCAGCTGCGACCTAGTACACAAGGATTACTGGGTAATTCAGTAATCCTAATAAGTAGTACCTAATGATAGCGAAGGCCAAGTATTAATAACTTGGCCTTTTGCGTCTCTACAGCCAGTGTATTTTATGAGAAAAATGGTAAGTTAGACCTTTCGTACCAACTGACAAGCCGCTTATCTGACAAAGTTAGTACATAGCTCCAGGATTTAAGAAACTGTATTTATGAAAAAATATAACGGATTCACCCTAGTTGAGTTGATGATAGTGATGGCAATCGCGGGCATTCTTTTAGCTGTAGCAGCTCCTGGAATGAGAAGTTACATATCAAATTCATCATCTAATAGCCTTAGCAGCACGCTATTGATCGATATTATGTATGCCCGAAATCATGCAATCTCTAACGAAGTCATCGTAAAAATGATTCCCTTTGGAAATGACCCTGCGGCAATAGATGCCGCTGACTCTATAGCAAGTTTGTTTGTCCCGAATGCGACTGGCGTTAACTGGGGCCTAGGTTGGCTCATATTTGAAGACGATGATAATGATAATGTTGCTGATGCAGGTGAGTTAGTTATAAGAAATCACTCTAGCTTTGGTCCAGGAGCTCACATCAGTTCTGGACCTGGAGCCCATATTGGAGGAGGGCCTGTCGGTGTATTAGATCGCCTCAACCCAATTGGTTTCAACCCTAACGGCACAGCGATAAGGTCTGGAGTTCTTACCATAGCGACCTTTGGTTGTGCTGGTGATAATGCCCGAACGATTCAAATTAACCAAATTGGTCAGGTCATCGGCAATAATATTGATTGCCCTCAAGCCTTCACAGACCTGTAACTAAGGAATTACTATGAAAAACATCCGTAGCCTTAGTATCCTAAAAGGCCTAAGTTTAATCGAAGTTTTAGTCACTATTACCATTACCAGTATTGGCCTCATGGGGTTGGTTTCTTTACAAATGCAGGCTGTTCGCGCGACGACTGACTCTGGTAACCGCAGCCAAGCTGTGTGGCTGTTTAATGATATTATTAGCCGTATTCATGCTAATGAAGTTGCATCTGCCAGCTATGTAACTCCAGCAAATTTTATCGTAGCTGCAGGTCAAAACCGACCACCGGTCTGTGCTGGGGTAATAGCCCCCGTTTGCACTCGTTATCACACTGGAACTGCACTGGTACCGTCTGCAGACTGTACCAGTGCCCAGCAAGCCGCTTGGGACTTATTCGAAGTAGCCTGTGGAACACCCAAGACCCTTGGCTTTCAAGGCAATTCAATCAGCTACCTTCCTCAAGCGCAGTTAACCATTACTTGTGTAACCGCTGGCTGTGGTAACGGTGATCCTCTTAACCTCACACTACAATGGCGAGCTAAAACAGATGATGAGGCCACTACGGGAGTCGCCCGTACTGCTGCAAGTGGATTATTAACCCTAACGGATGTAATTACCCCATGAAGGCCTTAAACAATAAAGCAAAGTATCAGAGCCCTGCTTCAACCCAAGGCTTTACACTCATTGAGCTTATGATCACTCTCGTATTAAGTTTAATGATCACTTACGCCATTGCTCAGGTATTAATTAGTTCAAATCGTAGCTCTGTCACAACCGATGGTATGTCTCAATCTCAAGAAACTGGCCGCTTCGTCATGTCCTTTTTGGCAAATCAAGTACGCCAAGCTGGACTTGATTCCATAACCAATGATAGTCGAATTACTCAGACCTTTATCAATTGTTCAAATCCAGCCTTCGCAGGGCTTGTAAGCGTAGCTGGAGATGGAGCTGTAGCAGGCACTGTCGCCTGTACTAACGATAGTAGTTTAGGGGATACCCAAGCGACGATTTACAATGCGGGAACCCATGGCGATCGATTAGCCGTAGCTTGGATTCCACCAGTTCCTCTTAATGCTGCCGGTATCCAAGACGCTAATTTAATTCGTGACTGCACTGGCGTTGGTGGTTATGCAGCAGATGACATTGTACTCAATGTATTTTGGGTTGCCCCTGACGGCAATGGCATGAACAGCCTAATGTGTCAGGGACATACCTTTGATGGCACTGCCATTACTCGTTCCAACCCAGCACAAGCTATTGCTAACGGCGTTGAAAGCATGCATTTACTATATGGAGAAGGTGTTAATGCTTTGCCTATTTCGGGAGAAAGAAACGTCGGTAAATATGTTAGTGCGGCCGCATCAGCAGCGGGGGGGGTTACCAACTGGGACCGAGTTTACGCCATTAAGGTCTCAATACTAACCCGCTCCATTACTGATGTAACCAATAGTAATGCTCTAAGACGATACGTACTATTGGATGCAGCCCCTTATTTGATGACTGATGCAATTAGTCGCCAAGTTTTTAATACTACTTTTGTAATTAGTAACTATCAGTGATTAATTACAATTGATTATTGATAGGTAATAAACCAGTAAAACCAATTAGCATTTAATAAAAAATAAAAAATAAAAAATAAAAATGGATCAGGCATAGATCTGGCCATTTACATTCACACCAAAGTTTCAAGGATTTAGGATGAAAACATATCAGTCCGGCTCAGTGCTGGCTATTAGCCTAGTTTTGCTCACCGCAATCACTTTACTTGCTATAACGGGCATGCAGCGCTCGGGTTTACAAACAAAAATTGTAGCCAATTTACAGCATAAAGAAACAACCTTTATCGCAGCCCAAAATATATTGGAAGATGCTTACGACTCTTTCCAAACATCAGATACTCAAGTCTTAAGCGATGCGATGGACGCACAAAGAAAATCCCAATTTCAAACAGATATCGGGACTGACCCAGATGATATTGATTCCCCCAGCGTTAAAATAGAGCTAGGGACACCATTACATCGACAAATCGTAGCTAGCTCAAATCTCACATATAGATCTAACGGTAATGACCTAGGTAATCCAAATACTAGCGGCTTAAGAAATGATTTCTCACGCGGAAAAAATGGAATGGGCATCGCTAAATTCGAAGTAGATGCTACGGCTAGGTTACCAAACGGCATAAATTCAGATCAGCTGTTAGGCTTCCACATGATTACACCGGAGCAATAATAATGAATATTATTTTCAACATTAAAAGATTGGCCGTCCTAATTTTTTCTTGCACCTTAAGCTTATCAGCATTTGCAAACTTCAATAATTACAAGGTCATTAGCTCTGACTATATCGTATCCTCAGAGCAAATTAAAATTGAGTTTAATCCGAGCATAGTTAAAGAGTCAGCCACTATCAGTTTTCAAGCTTGCTTAGGTTGCCCTTGGTCGGAAGCTCAAACTTATGAAGGAACTGACTACTTTCATAAGTATGAGCAAATATCGTATAAAAAATTCAAACAAAAAGTTAAGAGCTTTCAATACAACCCACCAAAGGGTGGATATAAAGCATTAATTTCAATTGATAATCGCAACAATAATATCCTTAACATTAAATGGAATTATGTGGAGCTATAAAATGAGAAAAATAATAACAATAGCCACCATGTATTTCTTTTACATGGCTCAAATCACACCACTTTTTGCAGATGATATTGAGCTGTACCAAGGTGGAGATTCTGGTATCCGACCTAATGTCATGTTCTTATTAGACACCTCTGGCAGTATGGTAAATCCAGTTACTTTGGAAGGTGATTTTTATGACCCAACAAGAACCTACCCAGGGCCATTTCGTAATGACCGTCTATATTTCTCTGAATTAACCGATGATGGTGGCGATCCAGATTTCTTCGATAATGTAGTAAAAGATATAATTTTAGACAGCACTATCCATCCTGATTCTTTTAAATGTGAGTCAAAGAGACAAGAGCTTAATACCAATGGAATAGTCGTTAACAAGTTTCTACAATGGGACCCATCTCAGGATTTCTCTGTAGGTCATGAATTTTTTGGCTGGCGAGAGAAAGCAAATTTACAAGGAGTATGGAGAAGATTACAAGCCTCGGATGACCCTAGTGCTTATGTTGACTGTCAACTCGATACTGTATTAGGTAATAGCCATGGTTTAGAAGAAAATGATGGTAGGCCCTATATGACTCATAGGCAAAATGGCCAACCATATACAAGTAACTCTGGCATTAAGGTTGATTCGCTAATCAGCCTAGCTTGGTATCTGATCACTTACCCATTTAGCCAAGTTAGACCGGCCTCTGCAATTGTTAATCGAGGGTACTGGTGTGGCATCTTCAGGAACTGTATAGGTTCGACTGAAACCATATTCACAGGTAATCGGCTTAACTACAAATACGCTACTAGAGATGGCGTTACATCAGTACCTCGTTTGTATCTTATGGGTCAAATTATTTCTGATACCGTTGCGCAATATCCTGGCTTAAATGTTGGCCTAAGTCGCTTTGATGGACGTTTATTAGGCGATATTACTATAACTATTGACGGCAACCCTTTTACCAATCCAATTACCTATGATCCACCTCAGGGCGGGATGGTTGGTATTGAAATGGTACCTTCAGAGATGAATGCGTTGAATTTTGAAAATACAATCAAGAGCTGGGATCCATGGGGAGCAACACCACTATCAGAATCCTATTATGAAACTGCACTGTATATGAAAGGTCAGCCAGTAAAGTATGGTGATCGAACTAAGGTCTTTGCGACTCGGGATAGTTTTTTAGGTATTGGTGGAACATACCATAACTTTCCAAGCGTTCCAGGTGCTAGAGTAGGTGGCGCTGCAGCTGGCAATTATGAAAGTCCAATTACTTCGTCTTGCCAGCCAAACCACGTCATCGTATTCAGTGATGGTATGCCAACAGATGATGTCGATGCTAATGATGAAATCCAAAGTTTAATAGGCGGGTTATCACTACCTGATAGAAGCGCAATAACCTGTACCGCCCCTTTTACTGATACGGATGGAAATTTTGTTCACACCGGCGAAGCTTGTACTGATAGACTCAGTAAGAGTTGCAGTGGCAACGGTAACTGCATGAATGAGATGGCTTATTATTTATCGAGCCAAGATCAAATGGATGACGCCACTGGCTTTGCTGGAACGCAATCAATTATTACTCATGCCGTCAGTGGATTTGTAAATGACTCAACGTCTAATGGTATCAATACAGACTTTCTCCTTAGATCTATTTCAGAAACATACGGAGGAGGAACATTCCAAGAGGGCGATACAGAATCAGAAATCAAAGATGCTCTTCGTAACATATTCAATAATATAACAGCATCAACAAATAGCTTCACAGCACCCGCAGTATCAGTGAATGCTTTTAATAGCTTAGAGCTTGGTAGAGAACTTTATTACTCCGTATTTGAGCCAAGTGGAAACCTAAGTTGGCAAGGTAATCTAAAGCAATACGCCATGGGGAAAATTGATAACGAATTCGCTATTGTTGATGCTGATGAAGAGCGAGCCGTCGATGAAGCGACAGGTTTCTTTGCAGGTACTTCTCGCAGCATCTGGACTCCTGCGGATTTAGAAGGGAATGGAGATGGCAGTAACGTAGTCGCTGGCGGCATCGCAAATCGCCTTCCTTCAACACGCTTTGCCTTCACCTATCCATCGTCAAGTACAAATGGAACCGCTGATGCCTTACAGAGCCTTTCAGCTTCAACAGCTCCACGTAATCTTTTAGGCATAGAAGATAAAACACCTGAATACCATGCTGACTTAATCACTTGGGCAAAAGGACAAGGTCGTAAAACTATGGAGGACCCCCTTCATAGCGAACCTGCAATCATTACTTATTCAAAAGATATCACTGAACTAGTCAATGAAGAAACTGGGGAAATCACAATTATTAAAGATGTCGATAGAACATTATTCTTGGGCACAAATAGCGGCTTCCTACATGCATTTGACATCGATGAAACAAACCCTGGTGAACATTTCACATTTATACCTAAAGAACTCTTACAAAACTTAGATTTGTATAAGTCTGGTGGTGGTATCAATGCACATAAAGCCTATGGCGTTGATGGGCCAATCACTAAATGGCACAAAGATTTGAATGGCGATGGCCAAGTCAACGGTGAAGATAAAGCCTATGTTTATTTAACATTACGCCGCGGAGGCCAATCATTCTACGCTTTAGACGTGACTAACCGTAGTGAACCTAAATTGCTATGGGAAAGCCATGGCGACTACCCAGTAGATTTCCCAAACAGACCTTCAATTACCCCAGGATACGAGAATTTGGGACAAACCTGGGGGAGATTAGAGCCAGCAACGATTAACTGGCAAGGCTCTAAAAAAGTTGTTCTATTTACCTCTGGAGGCTATGACCCTGTTGAAGATGGGAATATTACCGACGGCACTCAAGACATAGGACCGATATCTAGAGGTAATCATAGCATGGGGACGACTCTATATATGATTGACGCCATGAATGGTGAAGTCCTATGGGATGCAAAGCAAGATTCAGATAACTCTCTTAGCGTTCAAATGACCAGCAGCTTCCCAACTAATGTCGCACCATTAGACATTACAGGGGACGGATTAGCTAACTTGCTATACGCCACCGATGTCGGAGGTAGAATTTGGCGATTTGACCTTGATTTTGAAGCTACTACCAATACAACTGACGGGGTAGAGGGTGCCACTGTTGCAGACCTAACTTCTGGCTCAGGGGCCAATAATCGCCAGATCTATAACGAAATTGATGTTATCGGTGATATAAAGAAGGAGTCTATCTTCTTAAGTATTGGTACAGGTAACCGCTCTCACCCTAAAGAGAAGTTCGACTCTAATTATCAATATGTGATTAAAGATAGTATGACTAGACCTTCTAGTAGAGCTATTTTAACACATTCAGACCTAGCTCCATGGCCCGACGACTCAGATTATGGTTGGTATATACCATTAACCAACCCTGGAGAAAAAGTACTCTCTCGCTCTAATACCGTTGGAGATCAAATACTGTTTACAACATTCACCCCCCTAGATCAAATTCCGGGAAGCTGTGATGTTCGCCCAGGAACCGGAAGAGTATATAAAATTGACCTCACTCAAAAGACATTAAGACTTCTTGAGCTAGCGTCAGGCGGTATTCCACCCATGCCAATGCTGATTCCGCCAGAGCGCAAAAAGAAACCTCTGCCACCAGCCTGCACAACGCCTGGAAGCTGCCCTGAGCCAGAGCCAGAAAAAGGCTACTCTGTATTAGTAGGTACTGAAGTTGTGAAGTTCGACGACCCTATTGGTAGTGCTTATGATAATATGCTTAAAGACTACTGGCTGGAGAGATCTGAATGAAAAATAAAGGCTTTACCTTAATTGAGCTCATGATTGTTATTGCAATCATCGGCATACTCGTCGCTGTTGTAATGCCAGGATATCGTCATTATGTTCTTGAAAGTCAAAGAACCGATACTCAAGGTAAGTTACTCCAGATGGTTGAGCTTCAAGAACGATTTTTCATTGATAACTTTTCTTATACAACCGATCTGGATGGGGGCCCCAATGTGGGCCTAGGCTATGCCACTGACCCTGTCGTTATCAGCTATAATGGGACTCCAGCCTTTAATATTCGAGCCTTAGCTTGTGATGACGATACCATCTATCCTAGTAATCCTGATATTACCCGCTGCTTTCTGCTCGTCGCGACTCCTGTCGGAGATCAAGTCAATGATGGTGGGTTAATGATCGACAGTCGTGGCCGAAAAATCCACGACTTTGCGAGTATTCAACCAAGGGACTGGAATGATAATGATTTAGGAGCAACACTTGCATTAAGCCAAGCTGCATGCCCTGAATGCGCTGCATTTCCTGATGCTCAGTAACGTGACTCAGTAACTAAAAAACCTGCAACTTATCTCTAAGTCGCAGGTTCTTTTAGTTTTAAACTTATTTATAATCAGCTTTAAGTTATTCCACTTCAGTCAACCTAAGCTCTTTCGGCAAAGAAAACACAACATTCTCTTCCTGCCCTTGCAGCTCTTCTGGTGTTTCACCACCCCACTCCTTCAAGCGATCAACCACCGACTGCACAAGCACTTCCGGCGCTGAAGCACCAGCAGTAATACCAATACTCTCAATACCGTCTAGCCACTCTTTTTTGATCTCTTCAGCATTATCAATCAGATAAGCCTTAGCCCCCATACGCTCACCCAGCTCGCGTAAACGATTTGAGTTAGAGCTATTGGGCGAACCGACTACCAGCAATAATTCAGAACCGGCTGCTAGGGTTTTCACTGCATCTTGGCGGTTCTGTGTGGCGTAGCAGATATCATCCTTACGCGGGCCTTCAATCTTCTCAAACTTAGCACGTAACGCTTCAATGACTTTCGCTGTGTCATCCATAGATAACGTGGTTTGTGTTACGTAATAAAGTGCTTCTGGATTCACGACTTCTAAAGCCGCAACATCCTGTTCATCTTCAACCAGATAAATATTGCCACCATTAGAGTGGTCATACTGACCCATAGTGCCTTCAACTTCAGGGTGGCCTTTATGACCAATCAAGATACATTCACTGCCATCCGAGCTATAACGGCTAACTTCTAAATGCACCTTAGTCACTAACGGGCAAGTGGCATCAAATACTTTCAGACCTCGCTTAGTCGCTTCCAAACGAACTGTCTGAGAAACCCCATGAGCAGAGAAAATCACAATACTATCGTCTGGCACTTCATGCAGTTCATCAACGAATACCGCACCACGCTCGCGCAAACCGTTCACCACAAACTTGTTATGCACAACTTCATGTCGCACATAAATCGGTGGCTCAAACAAATCCAGAGCACGATTCACGATATCAATTGCACGATCAACACCC
>Ga0105348_1001062_pt1 | contig 19226 bp, 15 predicted proteins | sample EN8Hudsemesocosm_2_FD_83504 | JGI IMG/M metagenome (GOLD analysis project Ga0105348, IMG submission 83504) | Methane-oxidizing microbial communities from mesocosms in the Hudson Canyon - EN8C Hudson Canyon | ecosystem: Environmental > Aquatic > Marine > Cold seeps | place: Hudson Canyon... | reverse complement strand
GGGCTGGTAGATACCCGAGGTTTTTTAACTTTGCAGCCGGATGATCCAATTCCTGAGCGCTTGAGCAAAATTGTACCTATAGAACTCATTAAAATGATCCAAGAAGGCAAAATCCCAATGATTACAACGCTGGAATCAGTGACACAGATGATTCACTACATAGAAAACTTAACGACAGAAAGCCTGCCACTGTTTGTAAATTGCGATGGGACCCCCATGCCGTGGTAGTCTGGCGCGCCCGGAGGGATTCGAACCCCCGACCACCTGGTTCGAAGCCAGGTACTCTATCCAGCTGAGCTACAGGCGCACTCTAATCACATTATATCTTAGAAAGAAATGGAAAACTTAACGCCATATTTAGCCAAAGTTTTTCAGCTTCCTCTATGCTAATCCGCTGGAATTTTAGCTGATCCCCAGGTCGCATTTGACCAATCAAGGTTCGATCAACCTTAGCTACTTGAAAAATTCTAGGGTAGCCTCCCAAAGTCTGGGCATCAGGCCCCAGCAAAATTGGTAGACCATTTTCAGGGCACTGAATGGTTCCTGTAAACACAGGTCCACTAATCATGTCTCCGCTTTCATTGATCGCTAGTCTTGGTCCCTCAAGTCTAATTCCCATGCGGTTGGAATCATTACTGATCACGTATTCGATGTTTTCTATGTTGTCTTTTGCATGTGAACTCAGTCGTTTGAACTCTGGACCTTCAGTTACTCTTATTAACCAAGAATTATCATATTGCTGCGAAGCTCCCTGGCTTGATTTTATTAAATTTGTATCAAGACTATTAAAGCCAATTGAGTCCCCTTTCTTTAGAGTTCTTCCGTTGATACCTCCTAATTTACCAGGCTCATAGGTTGAGACGCTGCCTAGAAAGTTGGTGGCCTCCATATCATTTGAAAAAGCAACATAACAACGACAACCACACTTACTGGACTGAATTTTGACAGTGCTTCCGGCATCAACATCGATGACTGTGTCATGAGGAACAATCTCATTGTTTATCTTGACTTGCATCTTGGCACCAGTAACCACAATCTGTTGATCAATCAGTAATTTAAGTTTGGGTCCGGAGAGTGTGCATTCAAGAACAGGTGAATTGATATCTTTGCCTAAAAGAACGTTTGCCAAAGCTGCAGAGAATTGATCTGCTGCACCAGACACTGGTACCCCCATCTGTGTCCAACCGGTTCTGCCTAGGTCTTGGATAGTGGTCATCAATCCTGGTGAAATAATTTCAAGGCCTTTCATGTTAATTGCTCAGCATGTTGCTAAATTCTTCTTTCGTAATCGGTTCAAATCTCAGTCTCATACCGGGTTGAATTAACAATGGGTTTTCTTTCATTGGGTCAAAGAAATTAGTGGGAGTTCTGCCAATGATTGGCCAACCCCCAGGGCCACCCAGAGAATAGATTCCAGTTCTTTTATTGGCTAAACCAACTGAACCTGACGGCACAAAAACACGAGGCGTCTTTAGTCTTGGAAGCATCAACTCATTTGATAAGTCACCGATATAGATGAAACCAGGTGTAAAACCAATCATTTTGACTTGATATTCAATGTCACAATGTCCATGAATCACTTCTTCCTTTGACAACCCTTTAGATAATGAGATGTCATTCATATCAAGAGCAAACTCATCGTCATAACAAATAGGCACGGTTATTAATTCATTGAATTCTTCTGTGGATTCAGGTTGATAAGTGTCCAATAAATTTTTGAGATCTATCAGATGTTGCAATCTTGTTTTCTTTAAAATATTTATTTTTACAGCCAAAGAATCTTCACCAGGGATGACGCTAATGTCTGTCAATGAGGCAAGCAAGGTTTTAGAAAGTTGCCAAAAAATTAATGGGTTTTGGTAAAGGGCATCCAATGGACACTTGATCAGTATCAGATCTTCTGCAAAATTATTTACTGAAAATTCAACACGATCAAGCATAGTATTTAATTTCAATACCTTCTGCTTCTAATGCTGATCTTATTGATCTTGATGCGGCTAATGCACCTCGATGATCTCCGTGAATACATAAGGTTTCAGCTCTAATTATGATTGGATGGTTATCAACAATAATCGAACGGTCAATGACAATTCGCCTTGCTTGAAGAACTTGTTCGTTCACAGAATCAATCATAGCGTTAGCCTCTGATCGTTTAACCAATGTCAAATCTGGGTTGTAACGTCGATCGACAAATGCTTCTGCTATAAAGGGTTGATTGTGCTCATAGCATACCTCTTCAAGCATTGAATTAAATTGACCAACAATATTTAGGTTTAAGTCACACTCTTTGATAATCCTCAGAATCATTTCACATAACTTTTTGCTCTTTGATGCATCATTATAAAGTTGGCCATGCAATTTTATATGACCAACTGCTATCGAGTGCTGACTTGCCACCTCCATAAAATCATTGATTTGTTGATGCAGAGATATCATCAGCTCCTTATCAGAAATCATCATAGGTCTTCTACCAAAGCCTGGTTTGTCTGGATAAGAGGGGTGCATACCAATAGCCACATTAAGCTTTTTAGCATGTTCAATAATTCTGGATACACTCAATTTATCACCGACGTGGCCTCCGCAAGCAATATTGCATGAAGAAATGAATTGAAGGAGTTCAACCTCATTGTTAAATTCTTCTTCATTTCTAAATTCACCTAAATCTGCATTCAGATCGATTGAATTAATAGCCTTCATAGTCCTCTTATTGTAACTGATTATAGAAACTAGATTTTCTTAGATAGTTTTAATCTGTATTGTTTTTTTAAAGAAAATAGTTAAAAAATATTTAATGCAAATAAAACACTTTGCGCAAAGTAGAACAAAGAATAAAACTTTATTGGATATTTTTGAAAATACCTAATAGGACATATTTTTTAATAATATTTTCTAAATATAATGGAATTTCATAGACTTATAAATGTCTTTTAAACTAATATTTATTACTTAATAGGACATAAAAATAAATCTAGAAAGAAGTTTATTTTTCACTATCAAAAATGCTTGTAAAAACTTTAATGGAAAGTAATATCTTAATCATCTCTATAAGACCGATCAAGAAGTAGACTTAAGACACAGAAAGAAGAGTCAAAAAGAGAAAGAGACCTCAAGGGTGAAAGCGAATCGGAGAAGAATAAGCTAGCGACAAAAAAGAACCGATTCCCACCAAGTCCGAAAAGAAATGTCGGGCAAGGAGCTGAAGAAAAAATTTCGCTTCAGACACCCCAAGGACTCGACTTAAGACAGAGCTTCGGCTCTGTTTTTTTTTACTTTTTTTATTTCTTGGATGCTTGGTAAGCTCTATAACCTGTATAGGATAGAAGCCCTGCAAACGGCAGCGTGAAAAAAGTTGCTGCTAAGGACGATATGCCCAATAGAACCATGCCTGAAGCTGCAAACCAACTGCCCATTACTTCTCCTGCTCTGGCTAAGAAAGTATCCATAAAGACTGTGGATTTATAGCGTTGTTGCGTTTCTAAATACGTAAATAAGGTTTCTCTCGCAGGTTTACATAAAGCGTATTCAAATGTTCTTAGAACACAGACAACAAACAAAACAGTCATGATTTCTGGGTAGGCCTCATAGAACAGAAGAGCTGTGAATAAAATCAGACCATAACTCGCTAAAACAATGCCTACATTGAGTCGTTTAAAAATTAAAGAGGTGAGAAAGAATTGGAAAATCAAGGTTAAGGGTGTCACGATTTGCTCTATCCTTGCAAAAAAGGCTGTTCGTTGACAAGGGTCTGTTGACCAATCCTGAACAATTCCTAGTGCGATCATCCACCCAAATGTCATTAAGGCAGTCCAAAGAATCATGTAAACGCTTAAATTCCCAATAATAGTGCCTTTGAGCGGTATTAACTTAGCAATTAGACCAGGATTTTCATTTTGATTATCCATTGACAAAGAATCATCTACATCAATTCTCGATGGAAAGTTTGTGCTAAGAACTATGGCGACCATCAAGGCCATGATGGAAATTAGAATTAGTGAAAACGGTCCCCAATCCGACATTGTTGCGGTACCACACACCTCGGTTGAAAAATAGCGAGCTATTGAAGAACCACTGAATGCTCCTAATGAGCCTCCAGCACTGATAATCCCAAAATACATCTTTCCTTGTTGGCTCGAGAAATGGTTAATCATAGATACCCAGAAAATAGACACCAAAAAGAAAGAAAACACGTTACACCAAATATAAAAAGCCTTAGCTATAAGCACCCTGCCATCATCATCTAATGTAATCCACCCAAGGAAAAAGCAAATAAGATTAAAAACAAAAAATAGATAGGTATAAATCACCACCCTGTTACGATCAATATTAGAGACCACCCATGAGTAAATAGGGTTTGCGATCAACATAATCAGAAGAACTATTGATAAAAGACCGGGTAAATTTTCTAATCCTGCCTGCACGGCCATCTCATTTCGTACTGGTCTAATTGAATACCAAGCACAAAGCACAAAGTAGAAAAAAAAGAAGGCTTTAACCAATGAGCCAAGATCCTCTTTAGGTAATTGAAGAAAGCTTAATTTTTCTCTGATTATTCCCATGGTTTTATCAAGAGGATGTTTTATTAATTTAGTTTACTATAAATATTGACGACAAGCTTAGGTGCTATACATAATTACAAACAAAAATATAATAACTGGATGAAAACTTTAATACTGTGATCGCATGATACCTAATCAAATAACCTTTAATTTTGATAACAGCTACTCTCGGCTTCCAGATATTTTCTATGAAAATGTCAATCCACAACCTGTAAAGCAACCTAAATTAATTACCTTTAACCAAGCTTTGGGGCAATCTCTCGGTATTCAAAATCTAGAATCTAATGAGTTACTTGCAGAAACTTTTTCTGGCAACTCTATCCCTAATGGATCGAATCCTATCGCTTTAGCCTATGCGGGACATCAGTTTGGTCATTTTGTTAATCAATTAGGGGATGGGCGAGCAGTGCTCTTAGGAGAAGTTACTAATGGGCAGAATGAACGATTTGATATCCAGCTCAAAGGATCAGGGAAGACAAAATTTTCAAGGCAAGGTGATGGTCGTTCTGCTCTGGGACCGGTGATAAGAGAATACATCTTAAGTGAAGCCATGCATGCCTTAAATGTGCCCACCACCAGAGCCTTAGCAGCGGTAACAAGTGGGGAAGATGTATATAGAGAAACACCTTTGCCTGGAGGCGTATTCACCCGAGTCGCAAAAAGTCATATACGCATAGGCACTTTTGAATACTTTATTGCACAAAATGATCATCAAAACCTTAAGATTCTTGCAGATTATGTTATTGAGAGACTTTACCCAGAAGCTCTCGATGCGGATAACCCATACCTAGAAATGCTACATGCCTTTTCAGACAAACAATCCAAACTAATAGGCAAATGGATGGGCATCGGCTTCATCCATGGAGTAATGAACACGGATAATACCTCTGTTGCTGGTGAGACGATTGATTATGGTCCGTGTGCATTTATGGATGAATACAACCCCCAATCAGTGTTTAGCTCGATTGATCATCATGGACGATATGCCTTTGCCAACCAACCTCAAATTGCCCAATGGAATCTAGCGTGTCTTGCCAGTTGTTTATTGTCTTTAGTTGATAAGAATGAAACTAAGGCCAAAGAAAAAATTAATGCTGTATTAACAGACTTCTCAACAAGGGTTAATAAAACGATATCAAAGACCATGATAAAGAAAATTGGCCTCAATCATAAAAAGAAAGATCACGCAGAGCATTTAAAAAAATTACTTAAGATCATGCATGAGGAAAAACCTGATTACACTCTCTCCTTCAGACACTTGAGTGATGTGATTAATAATGAAGAGGAAGCTTTTAAATCTCAGTTCACTAATAAGGATTTAATCTCAGATTGGATAAATTCATGGAAGACCTTACTTAACAAAGAATCCAACAAGACTGATGACATTTATAATTCAATGAACTCAGTGAACCCCCTTTATATTCCAAGGAATCATTTGGTGGAAAGAGCAATAAAACTGGCCATTGATGATAACGACTTTTCTTATATGTTGGAATTATCAAAGGTCTTGGAAAATCCTTTCATAAAACAAGATGTGCATGCAGATTTTAGTCGTCCACCTAAAGACGATGAAAAAGTTCATCAGACCTTCTGCGGCACCTAATTGATAGGATAATGTTGTCCTTCCACCATAGTAGATCGTATCTCAATCTCTTTGATTTTCAGTGGATCTATGGTCAAGGGATTATCAGATAATAAAGTAAAATTAGCATATTTCCCTGAACTAATAGTTCCATAATCATGCTCCATACCAAGAACATAGGCCGCATTGTAAGTGACCGCTCGAAGGGCTGTCTCTGGACTAATACGCTGGTTAGGTCCTGCCACCTTATTGGCAAAATTAATCCGATTAACAGCTGCATGCATTAACAATAAAGGGGATGCCGGTGCCATTGGCATGTCAGAGTGGAGCGATATAGATATACCTGCTCGATGGACATCACCTAATCTAACCATATCTTTTGAACGAGTAGCGCCAACACCTAGGCGACTGTATAAATCAGATAAGGCGTTAACATAATATGGATTAGCACTAACAATAGCCCCTAGCCTTTTAATTCTTTCCACTTGGTCAAAATTAGAATACCCAAAATGCACTATTACTGTTCGATGATCGTCTCGAGGATTACGTTGTAAATTGTCTTCCAATACATCTAAAAGACGATCCAGACCTGCATCGCCGTTCTGATGGATATGAATCTGATAACCTGCATCCCAAAACCTTTGAAAGGCCTCACGGTAGATTTTTTCTTGCATTAACCAAGCCCCCTGATGACCGTCTAGATAACCGTCTTTCATAACCATGTTTTGTGAGTACATGGCACCGTCGGTAAATAACTTTATCTGTAATGGTAAATATTCCACTTTACCTTTACCCCAAGACAAAAATTCCTTGGATTTTTCAACTAACTCGTCTGCCGGATATTGTTCAGCTAATAGCAAACCGCTGGGTATATAGAAAGATCGAAATGGCGTCTCCTCATCGCCAAAAACAAAATTCTTTGCGTCTTGAACTGGTTTAAGGGAATAAGCACCAGGGTTAGCAACCAAAGTTACCCCATTCCTATGTAAATATTTCTCAGTAGTTTGAAGGCCTTTAATCAGCCGATCAGGTGCTGCTAGATATTTCATCAAGTACGGAAGAATGGAGACCATGCCCTGCTCAGAAAAATGACCCTTCTTAAAACTTGCATACTCTTTTGCTTCCTCGTCAAAATTATTTACAAGCTCTTGTGTTATACCAAAAAAATCAAGGGCACTCGAATTTAGAATAAACTCATGGAAAGAACGGTGAATCACTAAAATGGGTCTGGTCATAGAAATTTTATCTAAGTCTTGTCGGCTTAATTTCCCGTGAAAATAATGGTGGAAACCCCAAGTAACTAAGGGTTTATCAGGTTCTGATAGTAATCGTTCCTCGGCCTTTAAACGTTGAAGATACGCCTCTCTATCACGGACCCCTTTTGATTGATTCCCAGGTAAATTCCAGTCTTCAATTGCTATAACATTGGACTCCATGGTGATTGCTGCAAGAAACGGGTGAACATGATGCTCAATGAGTCCTGGAACCATAACATCTTCAGAAAATCTTGTATCTAGTTGAGCGTTAGGAAACTTGTTTATTAATTGTTCGACCTCACCTACACCGATAATTCTATCTTCTTTTATAGCCACCGCAGTGGCTAAAGGATAGTTTTCATCCAAAGTTACAATCTCTCGAGCTTCGTATATTCTCACTTGGTTAACTTCTTGACTAAGAACCAAATCTGGGAGGAGAATAATAATAAGAGCTAGGTGGATTATCTTCATTTTATTAATCTCTACTCTACACTTTGTACTACATCTGTACTACATTAACGATATAAAAAATTACGCTATGAGGCACAACAAATGACTCGATTAAAGATGGGCTCGATTACTTTTTTTCTTCTGGTGACCTTAATCATCCCAGTTTCAAAAACAACTATAACATTTGCAAATGAACCACAAACTAGAATCCTCAATGAACAGGAGTTAATCGATATCATAGTAGGCTCATGCATTCAGTCAACTCGTGGATGCGAAACAGAGGAATCCATTAAACAAATAACAAAGGCTCTTAGTGAAGGTAAAGAGTTTAAACTCATTTCAACGGATAACTTTCCAAATGATTGGATGGTGGTTGCTGTTCAAGGAATTGGTGGAGGAGGAGCATGGGAACATGTCATTGAAAGAACCCAAAAACAAAATCTTCCCACCATAACTGAATCGGAAGCTAACAGCAGAGTGGTTGATCTCTTAAGTGAGCATATGGGCCAGGAAGTAAAAGCACTGATTCGATCTGAAGCAGCAGGCGCAACCACTACCGCTCTTCTAGTCGCTGCCAGCAAAGGTATTCCAACCATAGATGCAGGAATAACAGGGCGAGCTGTGCCCGAGGTACAACAATCAATACCATGGATAAATGGAATTGCTTCAATTCCTACAGCAATTATTACCCGCTGGGGGGATGAGATCATTATTAAAGACGCTGTGGATGAATACAGAGTTGAGGATTTAAGTCGAGCAATTGCAGTGGCAAGTGGTGGTGATGCTACGATAACTATGACCCCCATGTCAGGCGAACAAATTAAACAAGGCGCAATCCCTGGAAATCTTTCTGAGGCTATGCTCTTTGGCAAAACTGTTCGGGAAGCACGACAAAGAGGTGAAGATCCAATAGCTGCCCTATTGGCAGTAACAAATGGTTACAAACTTTTCCAAGGCATTGTGACAAAATCTGATGAACGAGGCGATCGAGGTTTTAACTGGGTCGATGTGGAGATAGAAGGTATCAATGAATATAAAGGTAGCCTCTATAAAATCTTCGTGAAGAATGAAAATATTATTGCTTGGCTCGATGATGCAGTAGACGTGATGTCACCTGACTATATTTACAACTTAAATCCAAAAACAGGAGAATCAATAACAGGTGGTATTGGATATGGTGGATATCCTTTGAATGAAGAAGTCGTAATGATTGGTTTACCAGCACATGAACAATGGAGAAACAGAAAAGGAGTTGAATTAATAGGTCCAAAACACTTTGGTTTCGATTTTGAATACATCCCAATAGAAGATCTTCAATAGACTAGTGGCGGAGAGGGAGGGATTCGAACCCTCGATACGCTATAAACGTATACTCCCTTAGCAGGGGAGCGCTTTAAGCCGCTCAGCCACCTCTCCAAACCACTATTTATAGTGCTTTCAGTTATTTATTGCTATTGATTAAATAAATCATTCAGGCAATATTCAGGCAAATACCTTCTACTTCTGCACTATTTTTAATTAGTATTGACAAATTTCTTGCCAAAAAAATCATTATACATCGAATGCGCTTCTTTCAATAGAGGGTACGCAGGATGCCATGCCCCTACTACCTAGATCTATCTAGTGGTCGGAGGATCATTTATACCAGTCTGGGTTGATGAGAATCCATTAGAGCAGATAAGTAGTATTGATATGAGTATTATTTTCTTCATGCCTAGACCTTAACAAACTTAAGTCAAATATCACTAATAGTTGATGGTGGATGGTTGAGGTGTAGAATAATTACTATGAAAGTAAAAGAAAGGAAAAAATGGGAAAGAAAAGGCCCTCCCAAGAAATTAATGAGAACTATAACCAGTCTGCAAGCCTTTATATATAAGGCTTCCAAAGGGAGACTTTGGAGCACCATAAAAAACTGTGATATCTGTGTCGTACATATGAAAGGCGCAAAAACAGGAAAGACAAGGGTGGTTCCCTTAATGCATGTACCGTATCATCAAGGCGTTATTTTAGTTGCCTCATTAGGTGGAGCAGACATTCATCCAACTTGGTATTGGAACTTGAGAAAGAACCCAATGATAGAAGTTTTTGTGGGTTCAGAAAAGCTCAACCTGAAAGCTGAACAGGTGGAAGACCAAATGAAATCTGATCTTTGGCCCCTTATTTGTTCATGTTATCCAGACTTTGAGAATTATCAGCAAAGTACTCAGCGGAATATACCTGTCTTCAATTGCCAACCGTAATCACAAAGGTTGGGTTTTAAGACGCCCGCCTTTAATGATCTTTTTGGTAAAGATTCCTAGTGAGCCCTTAAGTAAAATTTCTGGTACTACTCCATTGTTGGCTTTCTACTTTATCTCTCAAAAAACTTAACTCTCTTTTTAAGGCATTGATTTCTGAATGGAGCTTTTCTTCTGTTTTTATTTTCTGCTCTATTAATTCCAATAATTCAGAGGCAAAATCTTTTGCGTCATTATTTTTTATATCGTTTGTTTTTAGCTTAAGATTTTTTTGTTGGCCTGATAAAGAATAGATATCAATCTTTATATCTGATGATTCTAAGCCATAAGATGCAGCTAGTTCTCTCAACTCAAACACTATTGATGATAAAGCCGTAAAAATATTGCTTGTTTCATAAAAATAGTTGTTTCTATTAGACAGTTTAGAAAGAGATCTAATGGTTGAATAAACTTTTTCAAGCCTCTTAGGAAAGAGTGAATTAAACCTGGATTCTTTATGCTTAAGCCATTTAGAATGACCTATTTTTCCCTTCTGAATCTCTGTTTTAGTTATTGTTATCGCGTCTTTCATGAACTTTATATTTTATTATATAGTTTTTTATTACTATATTTAATAGTATATAGTTGTTAAGACATATCAAGTATTATCTTAAAGACTAACAAATCAGTCAAGATTCATAAAGGTTGTGTTTTAAGACAGCTGCCCTTAGTTATTAGTATGCCTGAGGTTCGACTCCTCCTTGTGGCACAGAATTAAAGACTTATAGGTATCAATTTAGATGTGCTTTGTTAAACTAGCTTTTTTTCAAATCCTTACACATGCTTTCATTCAATAATTTAGAACTGATTCTCGGTGGGAAAATATTATTTAGTAATGTATCTCTTATAATTCACCGTGATCAAAGGGTAGGCTTAGTTGGAGCAAACGGATCTGGGAAAACCAGCTTATTTAAAATTATTACTGGTGACATTGAAGTTGATCAAACCTCATTAAGTTACCCTTCAAAACTTAGAATATCTTATCTTGAGCAAGAGGTTCCTGCGACTGATGAAATTGCTATTGATTATGTGCTTTCAGGGGATCAAAAACTTATTGATATCCAAAATAAAATATTGGAAGCAGAAAAGAATGAGCAATTTGAAAGTCTAGGTGAACTCTATGCATTATACAACTCCCTAGATGGTTATTCATCACAATCAAAAGCTGAGAAACTAATACTGGGTCTTGGTTTTAAAAAAAGTGATTTTAAGAAATCATTAAATGAATTTTCAGGCGGTTGGAGAGCCAGATTAAATCTTGCTAAAACTTTGATGCAACCGTCAGATCTAATGTTATTAGACGAACCGACCAATCATTTAGATTTAGACGCCATTCTTTGGCTCTCTAATTGGATTAAATCTTTTTCAGGTGCATTGCTTCTGATTTCTCATGACAGGGAATTTCTGGATGATTGTGTGTCATCTATAGCATATCTTCATCGTAAATCAATTGAACTCTACCCTGGTAATTATTCTAAATTTGAAATTATAAAAGCTGAAAGATTAGCAGGAATCCAAAGAAATTATGAGAAACAACAAAAAGAAGTGGCCCATATGCAAAACTTCATTAGACGATTTAAGGCTAAAGCCACAAAAGCAAGACAGGCACAAAGTAGAGTAAAAGCATTAGAAAGAATGGAATTAATAGCTCCAGCACACATTGACTCACCATTTAGTTTTGTAATTCCAGAAACGGAGAAAATATCCAACCCATTGGTAGCGTTAGATGAAGCAGATTTAGGTTACGATACCGTTATATTGGATAAGATTAATCTTTCCATTTGTCCTGCCGATAGAATTGGTCTCTTAGGACCTAATGGTGCAGGTAAGTCCACATTGATTAAAAGTCTGGTTGGAGACTTAGCGATCATTAATGGAGAGAGAAATGAAGGGGCTAATCTTAAAGTAGGTTATTTCTCACAACATCAAGTAGATGATTTGGATTTATCTATGACTGCCTTTAATCATATTCAAAGATTAGATCAAACTAAAAGTGAGAAACAAATAAGAACATACTTAGGGGGCTTTGATTTTAAGGGGGATAAAGTCAATGATTCAATTCATTTATTTTCTGGAGGAGAGAAAGCCAGACTTGCTTTTGCAATTATTGCCTATCAGAAACCAAATGTTTTACTTATGGATGAGCCAACCAATCATTTGGATATGGAGATGCGTCATGCTTTAACTGTGGCACTTCAAACATTCAAGGGAGCAATACTTCTTGTTTCTCATGATAGACACCTCCTGAGTAGCACAGTGGATACTTTTTATATGGTAGATAAAGGACAGGTGGATGTATTTGATGGTGACCTAGATGATTATAAAAATTATATTCTTAATAGAACTGTCTCCAATTCTAAAGCCAAGAGTAAAATATTAACTAAAAGCATCAATCATGAAAATATAAAAAAAACTAAGCAGCTAAAGTCAGACATTTCATCAATCGAAAAAAGATTGGCCAGATTAAATGAAAAATTATCCAAAGCCAATGAAGATTTAGCTGACCCTGAGCTCTATACATCAGACATTAGGCCTGATATTCAGAATTTAATAAAAACTCAATTGGAGTTAACTTCAGAGATTGAAATTGAAGAGAAAGAATGGCTTATTGCATCATCTCGAATGGATGAATTAAGCTTATAAATCAATACAATAAAGAGAAATAATAGTCTAAATAACTACTTAATGTTTTGAGATATAAAGGTTTAATGACTCTTTAAGTTATTGCTTCTTCTCTCTTTTAAGCGCTCTCTTCTCTTTAAGGGTCTTACCTTTTCTCTTAGGAACTTTCTTTTGCTTATTCATGCCTTTTGCCATTTTGAATACTCCAGTTATTAAATATTTAATTTACTTTAGAAATTAGATTAACAATCATTAGAACTTTATCCTATCATCTAACAATCTATTGGAATTCACAAAGATTGAGTTTGGTAGAGTCTTATAAGACTTTAAAGGTAATTCTTTAATTTATAGAAATTTAAATTTCCATAAAGTGGAGTAAATTCTCTCCTAACAAGAAACACAGGAATATTGCTTAAAAATTCTTGGTGAATTTCTTTTCTTGTGCCAATGAAATCATTGGTAAATGAATCCAGATCAAAATATTTCTCTAGTCCTCGCATAAACGATCCAGCTAAGTAAATACCGCCATAACAATTGTATGAGAGAGCTGCTTCTGATGAAAGCACAGCAAAACATTTAATATATTTCTCAATAAGCTCGATGTATTGTTTATCTTCAGATTCTACTCGTTGCAAAATATCTTCTGCAGATAACCGTTCACCTAACAACTCCTCAGCAATGTGGCTTATACCTGGACCTGATAGAATATCCTCTAAGATGGAGTATTTTTTAGAAGGTTGTATACCAAATATATCAAGATAGTGGGTTACAGAACTTTGAGTATTGCCCAACTCTGTTGGATGAACATATTCAATATCATCAACTCTTGAATATACGGCTGCACCTAGACCTGTGCCTGGGCCAAGAACAAATTTTGGAATATCTTGAAGCCCTTTATTACGTTCTTTTTTGAGAACCTTGAGATCCGCTTCTTTAAGACTTGGAAGTGAATAGGCAATAGCTTCCCAATCATTGAGCAAATAACAATTTTTGATTCCAAACCTTTTCTTGATATCTTCAGAGCATATCTTCCAGTTTCTATTGGTCATAGTTATAGTGTCACCATTTTTAGGCCCTGCTACCGAGATAATCACACTTTCTAGCTCAACACTGGCTCCAGATATCAATTGATCAAGATATTGATAAAACTCATCCAAATGACTGATTTTTATCTTTTCAATATTAAAGATCTCATTATTGTCATCCAATGCAGCATAAGCTGAACGCATATTGGTGCCACCTAAATCAATGAGTAAAATATGTTTACCACCAGGTTGCATAGAATACTCCTAAAATCATAATGACTAAAACTGAAGCGATACTAAAAAATGGTGGTGTCTTAAAAGATATTTCATTTAAATTAGTTGCTTTTTCATTGTCTTTAAATCCTTGAAGATAAGCGTACACGTTTATTGTAATTTAAACTGAGTTTTCGTTAATTAATCTATATAAATCAATTATTTATAATATTAGATGAATTATAAAAACAGTATTCTTCCGAAATATTCACTAAATTTGACAGTGAAGTTTTAATAAGGTAATGTACCGGCAAGAATTAGAAAGAATGAGACGCAAGTAGGCGAGAGCTGAAGAAACGGAGCCGTTTATCTCACGATCAACACATCCTTTTTTCCAACTTAAATTAGAAGAATTTACAGCAAGAAGCTGAACAATTCTCTGAGTGGTCCCTATTTTTTAAAAAATTCAACCGATTTCAGGACGTGAGGTCAATTAATGACTTTTTGGGAATCATGAGATCTCAAATATTTAAGTAAACTTATCTAGGAGAATAAATAGTGAAAAACAAGAATAAAATGAAAACGCTATCGTCTTTACTGGCCTCTGTTTTTTTATCGTTTTTAACAATAAATGTTCAGGCAGATGTTTCGACCAATGTTGGTTTTGAGAGTGAGTATATTTTTAGGGGTATAGCTCAAGAGAAATCTTCTGCATCTGCTGGTCTAGATTACTCTTCTAATGGGTTTTATGTGGGTACTTGGGCAGCCCAAGTGACGGATGGCTTAGAGGTTGATGGATTTTTTGGTTATTCAGGGTCCAGTGAGAATGAGGATTTTTCTTATAGTTTAGGCTTCACCGGTTATTACTATACAGATGATTTTGATGATACTTACGAAGAGGTTAATCTAGGTTTCGCATATAAATCTTTTTCGTTCAATAGTGCCTTTGGTGAATATGACAATTTCGATGGCGATACTCAAGATTACAACTTTATATCTGCGTCATACGAATTTGATAGTGGTTTTTATATAACTTTCGGAGATTTTTCAGAAGATTTTGATGGAAGATATTCTGAATTGGGTTATGGATTTACCCTTGGAGAAATAGATGCAACTGTTAAATATATTAGTTCTGACAGTGCTCTAACAGGGCCTTCAGGAGATAACTTCTTAGTATTTAGTATCGGGAAATCCTTCTCTTTTGAATAATGTACTCCTCATACTCATCCTCTATATTTTTGTTTGCCTTATTACCAGGGAAGTAACTATATAAAATTAATTTTAGAATGGAATCAATTTGAAACAATTATAAATCAAAGAAAAAGGATAGAAAAACAAATGGAATACTCATTAAACACCCTATATTTTTTAGTTATGGGAACACTGGTCATGTGGATGGCTACAGGTTTTACGATGTTAGAAGCCGGCTCAATTCGCAGTAAAAATGTAACAGAAATATTAATTAAAAATGTTGCACTCTACAGTGTTGCATCCATCAGTTTTTTACTAGCAGGGTATGGACTCATGTATGGGTGGAACCCACCTGATGATCATGCACTATGGGCTGATTTCTTTTTCCAAGTTGTCTTTGTCGCGACTGCAATGTCAGTTGTTTCTGGTGCAGTAGCAGAAAGAAAGAAACTCTGGACATTCCTCCTGTTTGCAACAATCTTTACTGGATTAATCTACCCTATACAGGGTGCATGGTCTTGGGGTGGTGGATGGTTAAGTGCAAGAGGTTTCTATGACTTTGCTGGCTCTGGAATCGTTCATATGGCGGGGGCATCAGCTGCACTTGCAGGGGTATTGTTACTCGGGCCCAGAATAGGAAAGTACGATGAGAACGGGTTACCAAAACCAATACATGGTTCCAATGCAGCTCAGGTTACTCTTGGAACTCTCATTCTCTGGATGGGTTGGTTTGGATTTAATGGCGGTTCACAACTTGCAATCTCTGGTTTTGAGAATGCAAATGCAGTTGCAAAAATATTTGTTAATACAAATACTGCGGCTGCATCCGGTTTAATATTTGCCATGATATTATCTAAATTATGGTTAGGAAGAGTTCCATTAAATGCAGTATGTAATGGTGCATTAGCTGGACTGGTCGTAATTACTGCTGACCCCTTAACACCTTCACCATATGTTTCAATCATCTATGGTGGATTAGGTGGTTTAATAGTTCCTCTCTCCATGAGTTATCTTGAGAGATGGGGTATTGACGACCCAGTCGGTGCAATCAGTGTTCATGGTGTTGCCGGTATTTTGGGACTTATGTTGGTACCAGTATTAAATACTGATGCCTCATTTACAGAACAAGCAATAGGCACAGCAACGATCTTTGCCTTTGTATTTGGCTCATCCTATGCAATATGGTTTGCACTCAAGAATACAATAGGTATTCGAATAGGTAAGGAAGAAGAGTTGGGTGGACAAGATATGTGGGAAACGGGTAGTAAAGCATATCCAGAGTTCATGTTAGGACAAGAAGAAGATCAAAAATAACAATTCCACCTAGCTCCAACACTTAGCCCAATTTGGAATAATTAAAGAACCAAGTTAATTTTTTTCTCATATATAATGCCAGCAAATGAATCAAATCAACTATCTACAATTAATTAACAATGCAGACGTCTATTCACTAGTTGAAAAAACACCACTTGAATATGCAACCTGCCTAACGGCACGCCTGGGCAATAAAATTCTACTTAAACGGGAAGATTTGCACCCTATTCACTCATTTAAAATAAGAGGGGCTCTCAATAAAATAAATCAACTTTCTGAAGAGGAATTAAAAAATGGAGTGATCTGTAGTTCAGCTGGCAATCATGGACAAGGCGTTGCATTAGCAGCACAACAAAAAAATATTAGAGCTGTGATAGTAATGCCTGTGACTGCTCCAAGCATTAAAGTTGAAGCCGTAAATTCTCTCGAAGGTGAAGTAGTTTTATATGGAGATAATTATGATGAGGCTTATGTCCATGCAAAACAGCTAAAGAAAGAGTTTGGCTTAACTTTTATCCATCCCTATGATGACCCTTATATTATTGCAGGCCAGGGAACTATTGGGATAGAGATTTTAAGTCAAACTGAAGAGAAGGTTGATGCAATATTTATACCTATTGGCGGCGGTGGGTTAATTTCAGGAATAGGATGCTATATCAAAGAAACTAATCCTGATATTAAAATTATTGGAGTTGAACCAACTAATGCGTGTGCAATGAAGAAGTCAATTGATGCAGGTTACCCTATAACATTAGAACATGTTGGTAACTTCGCTGATGGTGTTGCAGTAAAACAAGTTGGAGACGAAACATTTAAGTTATGTGAAAAATATATCGATGAAATTATTACAGTCAACACAGACGAGATATCTGCAGCTATCCAAGAAATCTATGAAGACACAAGAGTTGTTGTTGAACCCAGTGGAGCACTTGCAGTTGCTGGTCTAACAAAATTTGTGAAGACAACTGATATTCGTCACCAAACCTTGGTTGCCATTAATAGTGGAGCAAACGTTAACTTCGATCGCTTAGGTTATATTACTGAGAGAGCTGCTATAGGCAAACAACGTGAAATGCTCCTAGCAGCAAACATACCAGAAGAGCCTGGCAGTTTTCGAAAGTTCTGTAGAGCCATTGGACCAAGGAACATTACTGAATTTAACTACAGATACAACGATGACACACACGCCAAAGTATTCGTAGGTGTAGAGTTACAAGGTAACGTGCAAGAACATAAAGATGTGATTGATGCCATTGAGAAGCTGAATTATAGCGTGGTTGATCTCAGTGATAATGAAATGGCTAAACTACATATCAGGCATATGGTTGGAGGATCTTCCAGTATTAAAAATGAAAAATTATTTCGATTTGAGTTCCCTGAAAAGCCAGGTGCTCTTCTAGACTTTCTGAATGCTATAGGTACTAAATGGAACATTAGTCTATTTCACTATCGAAATCATGGTTCAGATTATGGCCGCGTCCTATGCGGTATTCAGGTTCCAAGCAAGAAAGAAAGCCAACTAACAGAACACTTATCAAAGCTTGGATACACTTATTGGGAGGAAAGCAACAACCCAGCGTATGAGATGTTTCTAACTCGATGAATCTGGGTATGATGATGAAAGTATGTAATTATGCGATTCGATAACTTTTCTAGATTCTTTATTTTTTCAATCATTGGCTGTTTAACCATGCCTGGAGTATTGTTTGGGCCTGCAATAGTTGGTATTTTAGTGGACCATGGCAGTTTCAGTGAAGAATATGCTGGTTGGGTTATGGCCTTCGGAGCATTGGGATCAGCGGTAACATTACTCATTATTTCAGGTTTTATTCATCGTATAAATTTGAAACGTCTGGCTTATATCTCTCTATTTTTAGCTGTAATTTTAGACGCCTATTCTGCATTTAATGCAAATCCTGAAGTTTATTTTTTAATCATTAGATTTTTTCTGGGCATTTTTACAACAATAGCAAATATTGCCGTCTACACTTCAATAGCATCTTTCCAAAACTATGAAAGAGGCTATGGCTTATTTGTCTTAATGCAGTATTCTCTTAGCGGACTAGGCCTATATTATTTGATTCTTTATTCAGATTACCTTGGTGTTCAAGGCTTGTATTTGTTTTTAGCTCTCTTGAATTTTATAGCATTAATAATGATAAGAAGTTTCCCTGACCTGAACACTGAAAGTCCATCAAATCATGATTCAAAATCAGAAATAAAAGTGTTGTTGACTGGAGTAACTTGTTTGGCAATTCTTGGTTTTGGCATCCATGAAATGGCTGGAGTAGCACAATTCACTTATATTGAAAGAATTGGCGTTGCGATCTCAATAGAAAACCAGTCCTTAAGCAATATCATGCTTATTGCATCACTCTTAGGTGTTCCTGGATCGATGATTTGTATTGTTTTAGGGAGAAAGTTCGGTTTGTTGCCTCCCATATTATTTGGAGTCTTTTGTTGTCTTATAGGTATGGGTCTTTTGCTGTATACGCAAAGCTATCTCACCTATGCCCTAAGAATGTGTTTAATAGGCTTTGGTTGGTCAATAGTCTTGCCTTATATTCAAAGTCACCTTGCCAGCCTAGATAAAAAAGGAAGTGCATTAGCAGCAGGTAATTCATTTGCGACAATCGGGGCTGCAGCTGGTGCTGCACTGGGCGCCACTCTTATAGGCCAAAACAGCAATTATGATGGGCTCTTGCAAGTCTCGATGGTAATTTATATGCTTGCTGTTT
>Ga0105348_1001060_pt1 | contig 19235 bp, 16 predicted proteins | sample EN8Hudsemesocosm_2_FD_83504 | JGI IMG/M metagenome (GOLD analysis project Ga0105348, IMG submission 83504) | Methane-oxidizing microbial communities from mesocosms in the Hudson Canyon - EN8C Hudson Canyon | ecosystem: Environmental > Aquatic > Marine > Cold seeps | place: Hudson Canyon... | reverse complement strand
GGTTAAGCCCTTGCCATTCGCTAATAGTTAGCATCTAATAGCGACATTAATCGCTAAGGATGGTGACCTTCCTACAGAGGACTTTCACCTCATTAGTTCATGCCCATGCTGGGCGTACACAAGGCGCTGCATAGGATTTGGTACACTTGTCACCTTTTTTGCGTCGCTTCGCTGGCAAAAAAACCGCCAAGTGCACCAAACCCATGAGCGCAACGTTATATGTGAAATCAAGTTGATACCTGAGTGGTATCAGGTTACACTTGTTTTATGATTCTATCGTTTAAACATAAAGGTCTTGAGAGATTCTTCAAAACTGGGAGAACCTCAGGTGTTCAAGTGAAACATTCAAAGCGACTTAAGCTTATTTTAGGTCGTCTTAATGCTTCTACGTCCCCAAATGATATGAATTTACCCGGATTATTTTTGCATCCATTAACCGGCAACAGGTCGGATATCTGGTCTGTTCGTGTTAACGGTAATTGGAGGGTAACTTTCCGTTTTAACGGAGAGAATGCCGAAATTGTCAATTACGAAGACTATCACTGAGGTGAAATTATGCTAATGCACAACCCACAGCATCCAGGTGAAATTATTAAAGAGCTCTGTCTAGAGCCTCTAGAATTAAGTATCACAGCAGCAGCTGAGGCTTTAGGTGTAAGCAGGAAAACTTTGTCTAGTATCGTTAATGGTAAGGCTGGAATTAGTCCTGAAATGGCTGTAAGGCTTTCAATTGCATTTAATACATCATCAGAAAGCTGGCTAAATCAGCAAACCCAATACGATCTTTGGCAAGCTGAGGCTCATCGCGGCGAGCTCCATGTAAAGTCTCTAATTGCAGCATAAAACATATAACCAAGCGTTCAACACGGACTCCGTAATGCTGTCACCATTTTTGCAAAGAAACGCAAAAATACTGCCATCATTACTATGCCGGTTAACGCGGCGTTATGTTTTGGATTTCCCATACTACGGTGGACATCTCTATAGTTGGTTTTAAATCAACCGGAGATGAGGTCTATGAGCAGGCAATACACTAAAGAATTTCGAGAAGAAGCTGTCAGGCAAGTCACGGATAGAGGCTATACCGTAACAGATGTTGCGAGTCGATTAGGTGTTTCTGCCCAGAGTTTATATAAATGGGTTAAAGCGGAATCACCGACCAAAGATGAAAAACTTGTAGTGGAGCTTCAAGCAATTAAGCGTGAAGACCTTCGTTTAAAAGCAGAGTTACGTCAAGCTGAAGAAGATAGAGATATTTTAAAAAAGGCCGCCGCGTACTTTGCCAAAGAGCAAGGGTAAAGTACGCTTTCATTCTTGAACACAAGGATAGTTATTCGATTAAACGAGGATGTGAACTATTTGGTGTCGCTCGTAGTGGTTTTTATCAATGGCTGAATAAACCCTTTTCTAACAGGTATTACGAAGACTTAAGGCTGCTTGAGTTAATAAAAGATTCATATGCCGCAAGTGGCAAAATATATGGCAGTCCAAGAGTATTTGTTGATTTAAGAGAGCTAGGTGAGAAGTGTGGCAAGCATCGTGTAGCGAAGATCATGAGGGATCATAAGATCAAAGCAGTACGAGGTTACAAGCAACCTCATCAACGGTATACCAAGCCATCAGTTGTATCACCAAACAGACTTAAACAACAATTTACAGTGGATTCAGCTGACCACTCGTGGGTTACTGATATTACTTATATCCGAACATATGAAGGGTGGTTATATTTAGCAGCAGTAATGGATTTGTATTCGAGAAAAGTCATTGGCTGGTCGATGAAACCCTCACTATCCAAAGAAATCGTATTAGATGCATTACTTATGTCAGTATGGCGAAGACAACCTAAGACGTCAGTGATTATTCATTCGGATCAGGGCTCACAATTTAGTAGTGATGCTTGGCTCAGGTTTTGTAAAGATCATAACCTAGAACCAAGCATGAGCCGTCGCGGAAATTGTTACGACAACGCAGTTATCGAGTCATTTTTTAGTAGTTTAAAGAAAGAAAAAATACGTAAGCATATTTACAAAACACGTGCAGATGCAAAGTCTGATATATTCGATTATATTGAAGTATTCTATAATCGTGCTAGACGGCATCAGCACTTAGGAAATGTTAGTCCTGACGAGTTTGAAAGAGCTTCAGGGGTATGAAAACTTGTCCACTAGATCGTGGGAAGTCCAAACGCATAGTTAGGGTGTCCACTTTAGGTGGGTAAGACCAGTTTTTTAAACTCAATTGAATGGTTCGTTTTTATTGCACGTTTCATCGAGTTGGTTAGGGTGTAAAACTGAGGCTGCATGAGCGTCACTCTTCGGTGTTAACCCATTACCTGTCTCATATGGTAAAACAGTTCGATATCGCCTTAATTGAGGTGGCAGAAGAGTAGCAAATAACGCTCTTTGGACTATTGCCATGGTACGGATGACAAGCGATGCTCGTACTCGAGTTTATGTAGAGCGTCGAACAAATGAAGGGTTTTCAACAAAAGAAATTCAGTGGTGTTTAAAGCGTTATATTGTCAGAGAACTTTACCTGCTAATACTGGGTGATTTACAAAATACAGAAAAGTTCTTGATATAGGAGCGTCAACAGTCCTATGGAGCGATTCTTCAGGAATTTAAAGACAGAATGGGTACCGCAAACAAGTTACCGTTCTTTTGCTGAAGCAGAGCAGAATGTAGTTAGCTACATCATTGGCTATTACAGTCAGGTTAGACCTCATAGTCATAACAGTGGTTTAACACCCAATGAGTCAGAGAAAAGATACTGGCTTGAATATTGAACTGTAGTGGCCAGTTTTACTTGGCCACTACAGTTCAATATTCGGCAGGGAATTCATCTTATTTTCAGTATCCTCGGTTTAAATTTTTAGGGTAAAGTCACACTTTTCAGGTGTCATTTGAGAGTTAGCAGGTTGTTCATATTTCAGTCCTTTCGTTCGTGGTGTATTTAAACGAAACACGGTAAAGTCGACAACTTAAAAATTTTGGTCGCAGGGAAATTGCTAAAGTTCCGCCTGGCGATTCATCATAGTAGTGTGGGATCACGACGCATTATTTAAGCGTTCTGTCCCCGTACACTAGCAATATAATCAAGAAATAAGGAAATAAAATATGATATCTTTCACTAGACTATTAGGGCTTTCGATACTTTTCTTGAGTGTCATTACGACAAATTCTGTTCAGGCTACTATTATCTTCGACAATACTGATAGCTCATCTTTTTCTTCTTTTGGGCCATCATGCTGCCATGTTGGAAACGAAATATCCCTAAGTGACAACGCACTGAAAGTGAACCAAATATCATGGTTGATTGATAGCCAAAATTACGACTTAACAGCAAGCATAGAAACACGAATTTATGCTAATGATGCTCAAAATGGGGCTCCTGGCACATTAATCTGGAATAGTGGTCAATTAGACGTCAATGTATTTTCCGCTGATACTTTGCTCAATATTTTAGTCCCAGAAATTACTGTTCCAGAAACATTTACTGTAACTTCTAGGTTTATTAACTCAACTCCTGTAGCGCTAGCTAGGCTTTATGTAGAGCCAAGTTCAGAAAGTGTTAACACTTCATGGGTTGAGACATCCACAGGGATGTGGTTTGAACAATTTGGTCCATGGGGCATGAAAATTTCGGCAGTTACGGTATCAGAACCAAACTCATTATTTCTATTCTCTTCACTCCTTTTTATGTTCTTCAAAAAAAGAAAGCTAAGCTACAAAATATAGTCTTTAATAACAAGTTAATCGTTCAGTATTCGACAAGGAATACTCTTTTCTTTTTATACATTCCTCCGTTTAAAATTTTAGGGTAGGCGGTACACTTTCCAAGTGCTCTGATGCCATTATTTTGGTCGTAGGGCAAGTATTAAAGTTACGCCTAGCGATTCACTATAGTGTGATGTGATGGTTTCGTGGTTCAATAATATAACTATAAGTTTAGCCAGCCTCGCCCACAAAGGGCCGTGGGCTGGACTCGTTTCACTTCGCTGCTAAAGTCTATGGGTTTGTGAGAACTATGCGTAAAATTAATGCAAAAAAAACACTTAACCACACGCACCAAAGGACGAAGCGATGGAGCCGTAAATAAAAACGGCGTCCATTTTATCGGGGGTATTTAGCTTTCAACATCAGAAATCAAAGATTAATCCAGCGTTCATATGGACCAAAAAACTGTCATCAGTTTTGGTCTCAAAGCTTCCCAAGTTGGACTTGAATCGTCATCGTATTAGTAAATAAGGCTAAGCCTTTTAGGCGATAGATCAGTCAAATTATGTTTAAGTCGTTCCAATTTTCTTGATTCACTTTAAAATTCTATTCACTGGGCTCTTCAGGTTCAATTGGCGGGCAATGATATTCAGCAACTTTATCGCCTTCATCCACACTGAAAAGATGCACATCAAAGCCCCAAAGTCGATGAACATGCTTGAGTACATCTGCTGTGCTATCAGCAAGTGGAACGCGTTGATGGGGGATATGTCGTAAGGTTAATGACCTGTCGCCTCTTAAATCAACATCCCATACCTGAATGTTGGGCTCTTTCATACTTAAGTTATATTGTTGTGAAAGTTGCTCTCGAACATAGCGATAGCTGTTTTCATTGTGAATGCCGGTGATTTCATAATGTTGAACTTGGTCGTCATCCTTAATTGAAAACAGCTTTAGGTCTCTAATGACTTTAGGCGATAGGTATTGAAGGATAAAGCTCTCATCTTTAAAGTTGCGCATTGCAAAATCTAAGGTTATTAGCCAGTCTGATCCGGCAATGTCAGGGAACCATTGTTTATCTTCATCTGTTGGGTATTCACAGATTCGCCGTAAATCCTGAAACATGGCGAACCCTAATGTATAGGGGTTGATACCACTAAACCATTTGCTGTCAAACGGGGGTTGATAAACCACGGCTGTATGCGAGGTGAGAAACTCCATGATGAAACCTTCATCGACTAGTTTTCTGTCATACAGTGTATTCATGATGGTGTAATGCCAGAAGGTTGCCCAGCCTTCATTCATCACTTGGGTTTGTCGTTGAGGATAAAAGTATTGTGCAATTTTTCGTACAATACGAATGACTTCTCGTTGCCATGGCTCTAATAATGGCGCATTCTTCTCGATAAAATAGAGTAAGTTTTCTTGCGGCTCATCAGGGAAGCGAGCTTTGGAAATTTCATCATCATTATCTGAATTGACAGGAATGGTTCGCCAAAGTTCATTCACCTGTTGTTGCATATAATGTTCGCGTTCTTTTTGGCGTTTGGACTCTTCTTCTGCTGATATTGGGACGGGGCGCTTATAGCGATCTACCCCATAGTTCATGAGTGCGTGGCAGGAATCCAATATTTTTTCGACTTCATCAATGCCGTGGCGCTCTTCACACCTGGAGATATAGTTTTTAGCAAACAGTAAGTAGTCGATAATAGCGCTGGCATCTGTCCAGGCTTTAAATAAGTAATTTCCTTTAAAGAATGAATTGTGTCCATAAGCGGCATGGGCGACGACTAATGCTTGCATCATCATGGTGTTCTCTTCCATTAGATAGGCAATGCAAGGGTCAGAATTTATCACGATTTCGTAGGCGAGACCCATCTGACCTCGTTTGTAATTTTGCTCACTATTTAGGAATTGCTTGCCAAATGACCAGTGGTGATACCCTAAAGGCATGCCAACGGAAGAGTAAGCATCCAGCATTTGCTCGGAGCTGATAATTTCAATTTGATTTTGGTAGGTGTCCAGATTGTATTCTTTGGCAATTTTTGCAATGGCCTCGTCATATTTTTCGATTAACTCAAAAGACCATTCGGAGCCAGTTGAAATATAGTTATTATCATCCTGTTTATTCATGATGACTTCCTTTACGCGAAAACAATTCTCTGAAAACAGGGTAAATTTCACTCTCATCACTGATATTTTGTATAGAGAAATTCTCAGGAAAATCAGCGTTTAGTTTTTCATATTCATGCCATAAACTTTGGTGTTCTAATTTTGTTATTTCAATGTAAGAGTAGTATTGCACTTGGGGTAAAATACCCTCTCTAAGAAGTTTTGAACATAAAGGAGAGTCATCGTTCCAATTGTCGCCGTCAGAAGCTTGTGCCGCGTAAATATTCCAGTCTGCTGCTGGGTAACGCTGCTTGATAATCTCATCCATTAATTTTAAGGCACTTGAAACAATTGTGCCGCCTGTTTCTCGGGAGTAGAAAAACTCTTCTTCATCCACTTCTTTAGCACTGGTGTGGTGGCGAATAAAAACGACATCAATTTTTTTATAATTTCGCTTTAAAAATAAATACAGCAAAATATAAAAACGTTTGGCGATGTCTTTGTGCATTTGACTCATTGAGCCTGATACATCCATCAAGCAAAACATGACGGCGCTGGTGCTGGGAACTGGATGCTTAATATGCTGATTGAATTTGAGGTCAAACTCGTCGATCCAAGGGATCTTCTTGATACGTTTTTTGAGTGCATCAATGGATAGTTTAAGTGCTTTGATTTCTTCAGTATGGTTTTCTGGAGAGGCTTCAAGCGTTAGTAATTTTAATTCAAGCTCTTTAATTGTTTCGCGTTTTTTCCCCGTAAGGGCTATTCGTCTGCCATAAGCTTTTTGTAAGGAGCGAATGATGTTGATTTTGGCAGGGTTTCCTTGGTTTGCGTAGCCTGCCCGTAAGTACTTAAAAGAGGTTGTATCCTTTAGCTGTTTTTTTATAAGGTTTGGTAATTCAAGGTCTTCAAACATGAAATCCAAGAATTCATCCTGAGAGATTTGGAAAACAAACTCATCCATGCCTTCGCCTGAATTACTTGCTTCTCCCTGACCTGATCCTTGACCACCCTGACCTCCGGGGGGACGGGCAACTTGGTCGCCGGTCGTGAACTCTTTATTGCCCGGATTGACTGTTTCACGCACACCGCCTTGTCCAGAACGGAAAATAGGCTCGTCGAGATCTTTGCTGGGAATGCTGATGCTTTCTCCTCGCTCTATATCTGTGATGCTGCGTTTACCCACAGCTTCAGATACCGCCTTTTTTATATGATCGCGATAGCGTCGAAGAAAGCGCTCACGATTGACAGCGCTTTTGTTTTTGCCGTTAAGTCTACGGTCAATAATATGGGTTAAGCCCATCGTTTCTCCCGACTAAATTGATTTCTGTCACAGAGTACATCTATGCACTGTGCGTTAGGTGATATGAGTGGAGCTGCGTGTCATATCACTGAGATTTACGTACTCTTAAGTACCACTCGGCTAATAGCCTAACCTGCTTCTCTGTATAGCCTCGGTCAATCATGCGTTCTACAAACTGCTCATGTTTGTGCTTATCTTCATGGGAGCTTTTTGGGTTAAATGAGATAACAGGCAGTAGGTCTTCTGTGTTGGAGAACATTTTCTTTTCGATTACCGAGCGTAACTTCTCGTAGCTCTGCCATGATGGATTTTTGCCATTGTTATTGGCTCGAGCTCTCAGCATAAAGTTGACGATTTCATTTCGGAAATCTTTAGGGTTACTGATACCTGCAGGTTTTTCTATTTTTTCCAACTCTTCATTAATGGCTGATCGGTCAAATATTTCACCGGTTTCGGGGTCTCTATAGTCTTGATCTTGTATCCAAAAGTCTGCATAAGTAACGTATCTGTCAAAAATATTTTGTCCATATTCAGAATAAGATTCCAGGTAGGCGGTTTGAATTTCTTTACCAATAAATTCTACATAGTGCGGTGCTAAAAACTCTTTAATAAAGCGTAGATATTGCTCTGCAAGCTCTTGCGGAAATTGTTCTTGCTCGATTTGTTTTTCAAGTACATAAAGTAAGTGAACCGGGTTTGCAGCTATTTCTGTCGTATCAAAATTAAATACCCGTGAAAGAATTTTAAATGCAAAGCGGGTAGATAGGCCTTCCATGCCTTCATTGACGCCTGCGTTGTCTTTATATTCTTGCATTGATTTGGCTTTGGGGTCGGTATCTTTAATGTTCTGCCCGTCATAGACTTTTAATTTAGACTCAATATTAGAGTTCTCGGGCTCTTGCAAGCGTGAGAGTACGGAAAATTGCGCCAGCATATTCAAGGTGTCGGGCGCGCAAGGTGCGTTGAGGAGGGAGCTACTTTGTAATAACTTCTCATAAATTTTAATTTCTTCCGTTACTTTTAAACAATAAGGGACTTTCACAATGGATATTCGGTCTAAAAAAGCTTCATTGTTTTTATTGTTGCGGAAGGTTTGCCATTCAGATTCATTGGAATGCGCTAAAATGATGCCTTCAAAAGGAATCGCACTCATACCTTCAGTTGAGTTGTAATTACCTTCTTGCGTGGCAGTTAATAAGGGGTGAAGCACTTTTATGGGGGCTTTAAACATCTCTACAAACTCAAGCATTCCCTGATTAGATAAACATAAGCCACCACTAAAGCTATAAGCATCTGGGTCGTCTTGAGAAAAGTCTTCAAGCATACGGATATTTACTTTTCCTACTAAAGCTGAAATATCCTGATTGTTCTCATCGCCAGGCTCAGTTTTGGCAATGGCGGTTTGATCTAAAATAGAAGGCCATAACTTCACGACTTTGAATTTTCTGATGTCACCGCCGTATTCATGTAAGCGTTTAACCGCCCACGGAGACATGATGGCACCAAGGTAGCGAGAGTCTATGTCATAGTTTTCTTTTAATAATGCACCATCTTCTTTTGCATCAAATAACGACAAGGGTTTGTCATTAACAGGGGAATCTTTGATAGCGTAGAAGGGGACTTTTTGCATTAAGTCCTTCAACTTTTCGGCAAGTGATGATTTACCACCACCAACGGGACCAAGTAAGTAAAGAATTTGTTTCTTTTCTTCTAAACCTTGTGCTGCATGCTTGAAGAAGGACACGATTTGTTCAATGCATTCTTCCATACCATAAAAATCATTGAATTCTTTGTATCGTTTAATGACTTTATTGGAGAAAATGCGACTTAAACGTGGGTCTTTGGATGTATCAACGAACTCGGGCTCACCAATGGCGAGTAGTAGTCTTTCAGCAGCGGAAGCATAGGCGCTTGGATCGTTTTTGCATATTTCAAGGTATTCTTCAAGCGTGAACTCTTCTTCTTGAGTGAGTTCATACCGAGTCTGGTAATGGCTAAAAATACTCATAACGCCCCCTGTTAAGGTGATGTAGTGTTTTTAAATGATATGTTTACATGGTGCTGGTATTCCTGTTATCGATGCTGTTTTACTTAAACTTCTTAATAGAGTTATCGGCAAATATTGGAAGAAATTGATTGATAAATGTACTGTTAGTGTAGTTTAAATAGACTGATTAATCTGTTTTTGGTTCCAAAAATAAATGATTTGTCACAAATAATGACAATGGAAAATGCTAAGTTATGCGCCAATTTTGATGTACCACTTTAATTTTGTAGGAAAAATATGCTTCGTCTTTGCTTGTTTTCAGTTTTATTATTTATTTCATCGTCAGTGTTTTCATATACCTTAGAAATAACAGAAAAAGAGATACAAGAAGAAGTTTCCGCAATGATGCCGTTAGAAAAGAAACAGTTTTTTGTGACGGTAAAATTATCAGATCCTAAAGTTGAATTAATAAAAGATAGTGATCGAATGGGGATTTTTCTTAATGTGGGGGCGGTGATTCCTGGCGTTATGAAGGGGGCAGGGCGAGGGCGCATGACGGGAAGTATTTCTTATGACCCCCTTAAAGGCGCTTTCTATTTTAAAGAAGTGAACATTGAAGCCTTGGAAATTGACAATTTAGCGCCTGAGTATGCTGAAAAGATAAAACTTCTGGCCCAAACGGTGGTGTCAAAATCGATGTCTCAATACCCTGTCTACCAGTTTAAAGATACGGACATTAAACAGAAACTAGCGAAAGCAACGTTGGAATCGGTGGAGGTTAAAAATGAACGCTTGCTTGTAACGCTGAGCATATTTTAGCAGTTAGGTTTAAGACGATGTCTTGGAAATCAGTTTGGTAAAGTAAGCAAGGCGCATGTTAAAAAATGATTGAAACTATTTATGCCAGAGGGCCGGGTTTATGGATGCCGAAACCTTGGCCGAAGTCGACACCAATCTTCTTAAGTGCGTCAGCTGACTCTTGATTCTCAACAAACTCGGCAATCGTCTGTAAGCCAGCAGCATGTCCAATGGTATTACAAGCTTCGACAATCCCCCTGTCTATGGGGTCGGTTAATAAATTGAGAACGAAACTGCCATCAATTTTTAGATAGTCGACCGGAATGGTTTTTAAATAAGAAAATGAACTCATACCCGCTCCAAAATCGTCGAGCGCAAATTTAAAACCTTCTTCTCTAATCTCTGATATAAATTCAACGGCGTCTGACAGGTTATCAATTGCTGCAGTTTCAGTGATTTCAAGGCAAATACGATTTGGTTTGATAGCGTATTGTTTTAGTAAAATACGTACATCATTAAAAAATGATTTGTCACTTAAAGAATTTCCAGACAGGTTAATAAAGAAAGTGCCTTCATCCTTATGACCTAAACCTGATTCGGCCAGATATTTAAATGCATTTTGAATGACCCATCGGTCAAGCCTTGGCATAAGTCGATAGCGTTCCGCCGCTGGGATAAATTCACCCGGGAAGACGAGCCGGCCATTGTCATTTAATCGAACTAAAAATTCCCCATGCTCACCATGACAGTGATTTTGAAAGCCTTTCATTGATTGGAAATGTAGTACGAAGTGATCATCTTTAATGGCTTGTTTAATTTTACCAACCCATTGCATCTCATTACGGCGTTGTTGATATTCAGGGTCTTCTTCATTAAACCACTGAATGCCATCGTTGCCTTTTTCTTTAGCAGTATTACAGGCCATATCAACGCAACTCATTATGCCTTGAACTGACTGTGTATTTTGACTTATTGCGACAACACCAATACTAATACTGGTCGTAAATGGCTTATCTTGCCAAGAGAATTGCAGGTCTTTGATATATTCTTGTAATTTCTCAGCAAGTTTAAATGATTGAGCTTTATTGGTGTTTTTAAGCAATATACCAAACTCATCAGCCCCTAAACGAGCAATTGTATCTGAGTTGTTGGTTTGTCTTAGCAGTACGAGTGATACCTGTTTGAGTAATTCATCACCTGCTACGTGTCCACAAGTATCATTGATAATTTTGAATTGATCTAAATCGAGAGTCATTAGAATATGTGAAGTCTTTTGAGTCTTAGAATTTTCTAGGGCTTCATGTAAGCATTTCTCAAAATATTCCCGATTTGCTAAGCCGGTCAGGTTGTCATGATATGTCAGGTGTTCGAGATCTTTTTCAGTCCTTCTCTTTTCGTGACGGGACTCGCTCTCACGAATTTCTCGCTCTATGGCTGGTACTAATCGTGCAAGATTATCTTTCATAACATAATCTTGTGCGCCGGAATTCATCGCATTTATGGCATCTTTTTCCGTAATTTCACCTGAAACAATGATGACGGGAAGGTCGGGGTTAAATTCTTTAACAGTAGCAAGCGCTTCGGATGATGAATAAGAGGGCATGTGGTGATCTGAAATGACAATGTCCCATTCATCATTTTCGAGTGCGGTCAAAAGAGTTTCTTCTGAATCAACGCGCTGATGATTGATATCTAAACTATTTCGTTTGAGTTCACGCAACAGTAGTAATGCGTCGTCTTGGGAGTCATCAACTATTAAAATATTATACATGTGGCTCTTAGCTGGAAATATAGGTTAGTAAGCAAAGTCTTTGAGTCAAAATTTTAATTTGCAGGTACCATACTAGAAAAGGTGAAGTTTTGTAATATTCAAACATTTATTTACAGAAGTTTAGGTGACAGCTTCTAGAATACAAGTGCTTTAGAGGCTTCTTTTTTGTTGAAGTTCAAAGCTGTTGATGGATTAAATCGTAAGGGAAGTAGGGAGAAGAAAAAAATCTCTATGTTATTTCTTGGTTGGTATCAGATAGATTTTTTATTTCGGGAAGATATGTATTAGCGGGTTCCTCACAGAGACAACAGGCATAATTGACCTGTTAATGATGAAAAAGTACCAAACAATATGCGTCTTCTCGAGGGTTCAACGTATGGCCACTAAGCGTTAGCTGCTTTTTGTCCCTGTTTCATTACTGATCGATGCTTCTTGCTTAAATCTAAAAATGTCGGCATCGGGCCAATATCTTTAAATACGGGGTCGCCCATTTCATCAGTGGTAACTATTTCCTTACCTGCAACATAGGGGAAGCTTGTTTCTAGTTCATCGAGTGCCGCAGATAATAATTCACCTAAAATTTCACTTTTAGTACGTTTCGGGTACATTTCAGCGAGTGCTGTGACCTTTGCAGCATCTTCCAGTGGTAAACGAAATGAATATTCATCACTTGTAAGGGTTGCTTTTGCTTGTTGTTCCCAACATTCAGCGAGTGCTTTAATTTTCATAAGCTATTATCCTTATTGTACTTTCTAACTGTTACTCTTAGTTTAGTCATAATTATTAGGGATGTAATAGATAGAATTGTGTGTATTTGTTAACACCTGTTTAAAGGATGGAATATGTCTGAATTACACCCCGCATTACGTGATAACGTCAGGTTATTAGGTGGCTTACTGGGCCAAAATATACAAGAGCATCTGGGTCAGGAATTTTTAGATAAATTAGAAGCAATACGCGCTGCGGCAAAAATTGATCGTAATGAGCAGACAGGCGATGCAAGTCCAGAGTTAGTTCGGTTACTAACAGGCTTGGGCGATGAAGAAATTGTATCGGTAGCGCGAGCTTTTAATCAGTTTTTAAATCTAGCTAATATTGCAGAACAATATCATGGTGTGCGACGGAACCGTACTGACCAAGAGGAGGGTATTGAAGCCTTCGATGATTTATTTGATCGATTAAAAAAAGCGAAGAAATCAGATCAGGATCTTGCTGGACTATTGGAGGGCATGAAAATTGAGTTTGTGCTGACAGCACACCCAACGGAAGTTACCCGCCGAACACTTATAATGAAATATGAAGCGATTACGGCATGTTTGGCAAAGCAGGATCGCCCCGACCTGAGCGATCAAGAAAAGTCTCGTATCCGGGATAAACTAAATCGTTTGGTTTGTGAGGCTTGGCATTCAGACGAAATAAGACATGACCGACCTTCTGCTGTTGATGAGGCTCGTTGGGGGTTCGCTGTAATTGAAAATAGTTTATGGGAAGCTTTGCCTGAGTTTTTACGTGATTTTGATATTGCCTTAAATGATAAGTTTGGCGTGAAACTACCACCGGATGCCAGTCCGATTCGTTTTGCATCCTGGATGGGCGGAGATCGTGATGGTAACCCAAATGTGACGGCAACGCTTACTGAGGAAGTGATGAGTTTGAGTCGTTGGATGGCTGCAGACTTGTATTTACGTGATGTGCGTGCCTTGATGAATGAGCTATCTATGTGGGATTGCTCTGATGAATTGCGAATTGAGGCTGATAAATACCTGGCCGATAATAAACGTAACCGTGATGAACCGTATCGACTGGTTTTAATGCAGCTACGAAAACGTTTGATTGCGACGCTTGATTGGTCAGCTAAAAAGGCAAATGGAGAAGAGGCAGATACTTACGATATTCTTATAGAAAATGAAGAACTCATTGCTCCCTTAATGTTGTGTTATCGCTCTTTGCATGAAAAAGGTTTGCATTCTGTCGCAAATGGTTTGCTATTAGATACTATTCGCCGCGCCAGTTGTTTTGGTTTAGAGTTGGTGAAATTAGATATTCGCCAAGATTCAGAGCGTCATCTTGATGTAATGAGTGAGTTGACTCAGTATTTGGGGCTAGGGGACTTTTCGGACTGGGATGAAGAGCGCAGGCAAACATTTTTACTTGCTGAGCTTCAAAGTAATCGACCACTAATTCCAGTGAAATGGCCTTGCAGTGATGACGTTAAAGAGGTTCTCAAGACGTGTCGAATGATAGCAAAACAACCTTCGTCAGCTTTAGGTTCTTACGTTATCTCTATGGCTAGTTCTCCTTCAGATGTATTGATCGTCATTTTGCTGTTAAAAGAGGCGGGTATTACCCATCGTATGAGGGTTGTGCCTTTATTTGAAACGTTGGATGATTTATCAGGCTCAAGTGAAGCCATTAATCGTCTATTGGCGATAGCCTGGTATAAAGATTATTGCCAGAATCACCAAGAGGTGATGATTGGCTATTCTGATTCTGCGAAAGATGCCGGACAAATGGCGGCAGCTTGGGCGCAGTATCAAGCACAAGAGCGCTTGGTTAGTGTTGCGGAAAAACATCATGTCAAACTAACGTTATTTCATGGTCGCGGAGGAACAGTTGGTCGAGGTGGCGGCCCTGCGAATCGTGCAATTTTATCTCAGCCTCCGGGGTCAGTTGCCGGCTCTTTTAGAATCACTGAACAGGGTGAAATGATTCGATTCAAGTTTGGTTTGCCTACAGTGGCCAAGCAAAGTCTAAAATTGTATTTAAGTGCAGTGATTGAGGCGAGTTTATTGCCGCCACCAAAGCCAAGAGAGGCTTGGCGAGATTTGATGAACGAAATGACTCAGCTTTCACTGTCTTCTTATCGTGCAACAGTACGAGAAGATCCTGACTTTGTTGATTACTTTAGGGCGGCAACGCCAGAACAAGAGTTAGGGAAGCTTGCTCTTGGAAGCCGCCCAGCACGTCGAAAAATGGGTGGTGGCGTGGAAAGCCTACGTGCAATTCCGTGGATTTTTGCTTGGACGCAAATGCGCCTGATGTTACCCGCATGGTTAGGGAGTGATGATGCATTAGAAACAATATTAGTATCAGAAAAATCAAAAACGTTAGATGAAATGTTTAAGCAGTGGCCTTTTTTCAAAACACATATTGATATGTTGGAAATGGTCGTCGCTAAAGGTGATGCACGTATTGCTCGTTATTATGATCAAGTGTTGGCACCGGAAGCACTTAAGCCGTTAGGTCACACGTTAAGACATCGCTTTTTACGAATGATTGAATTAGTGAATCAGGTAAAACAGCAGGATGTCATACAGCAAGCCAACCCTCAGTTTCAGGGGTCCTTGGATGTACGTAACCCTTATACAGACCCTTTGCACTATTTACAGGCGGAGTTGTTGAGAAGAGACAGGCAATGTCAAGGAGAGGGGGGGGAGTCTGTTCAGTTGGTTGAGGCTGCGTTGAAGGTGACGATGGCTGGTATTGCTGCGGGTATTCGTAATACTGGTTAGTCAAGACTTACGTTAAGCTACCTATTTACATAGCCTTACAAATTGCTCTATTTTGAAATATGTAATTGTGAAGTTATGTCGGTGTTAGTTGTGAAAAAACAACTACACTATTGTATCTGCATAAATATTTATTGAGTGTTGAAAATTAAGGTTAAGGTGAAGCTGTGCCTATTGCGTCAAAATTAAGTCATTTTATAGATAGTAAGGGGATTACTTTTCAGCCTCTACATCACCCGCGAAGTGAGCACTTTGGTCATGCTATTGAGCTGGCTAATGCTGTTCCTGAGCTTTGTGCTAAAACCATTCCTTTGATTGATAAAGCGGGGCCTGCAATTGCCGTTATTCCTTATCTGGCAGATTTGGATTTGGAGGTGATTAATACTACTTTGAGTCGCCAGTTTCAGCCATTAAGCGAAGAAAACACAAGTAAGCTCTTTCGTGATTGTGATTCAGGTGCGGTACCTGCATTCGGGATGGCGTATGGACTTCCTGTGATCATCGATCTTGATATGTTGGAAAATGATTACGTTTTTTCAGCAAGTGGCTGCGCTTGTACCTTATTAAAAATGCCGGGTATTGTATTTCGTACCGCGATGATGGGCGCTATTAAGGGGCGAATATCAAAATGGCCCGACGCAAATTCTGAGTGTTTGGGTGAAGGACTGGTTGAGTGTGATGGTCATGTATCTTTAGATCTGGTAGCAAGAAAATTAGAGCGTTTGTATCAATTACCACCTATGCCGGAGACAGCAGTACGGATTATGCATCTAACTTCTGACCCCGATTCTGATGTTTTTCAGCTTGCTGCGTTAATTGAGAAAGATCCGAGTTTATCTGCTCAGGTAATGCGTTATGCGCGGTCCGCTTTATTTTCTTATCGTGGTGAGTTAAACAGTATTAAAGATGCCGTTAATATTGTTTTAGGTTTTGATCGCGTGTCGCAGTTATCAATGGGAATTGCTGCATCTAAAGCATTCAATATTCCACAGCATGGACCATTAGGTTTGGAGCATTTTTGGCAGCATGCACTTTACTCGGGTGTTTTATGTCAAGCTTTGGCGTTGATGGCAAAACCCTGTTTGGAAATCGATGAAAAAGATGCTTATTTAGCGGGTTTATTGCATAACTTCGGAGTTTTATTAATCGGTCATTTGTTCCCGCCTGAATTTAAAATGCTCAATAAATTGAGAGAATCCGAACCTGAAGCAAGCATGGCAGATATTGAGCAGCAGGTTTTTGGGATGGGTGGTGCTCAAGAATTTATTTCATTGGGGCATGGTTCTATTGGTGCAGTATTGCTTAAAATGTGGGGGCTACCTGATGCCTGCATAAAAGCCGCTGCAATGCACCAGAAACTTGATTATCAAGGGGCGGGTGAGTACTACGTCTACTTGGTTCAAGTGGTGAATTACTATTTAGCTCAAGAAGGGATTGGTGATGAGACTATCGAATATGATCCCCAGCCTGTTCTTGAACTATTAGGTCTTGATGAAGAAAAAGTGCAAGAGCTGATGTCTGTTTGCATTGAACAGTGCCGTAGTCTAGATGGTATGATTAGTCATATGGCTGCTTGATTTCCAAATCTATTCGTACAAATAATGTGCGCTAAAAAAAGCTTCGGGTTTCTGAGGCTTCCACTGTCTCGTTCAAGCCCGTATAATGTCGCGTCTTCATTGGTTACTAGCTAGCCATTCGAACCATATTTTGATTCAGCTATAAATAAATGGCCTTTAAGTGTTCTTGTAACGTATTGAAAAATATTGAATTTTAATGAGAACTGAGCATTAACTGCTTGTTTAAGAAGTGCCAACATTTGAGTTGAAGGTGTTACAGATTTTTATAATTTTAAGCTAATTTAAGGGAGCAACCCGTTTATGAAAGTAATTCTACTAGGCGCGCCAGGTGCTGGAAAAGGTACTCAAGCCCAGTTCATGACTGAAAAGTACGGTATTCCGCAAATCTCTACCGGTGATATGTTACGAGCAGCTGTTAAAGCTGGTTCACCTTTAGGCGTCAAAGTAAAAGAGGTCATGGCATCTGGTGGTTTAGTCTCAGATGAGACGATTATTGAGCTGATTCAAGAGCGTATTAAAGAAGACGATTGCGCAAAAGGCTTTCTTTTTGATGGCTTCCCCAGAACGATTCCTCAAGCTGAAGCATTAAAAAAACAAGGCGTTGACATTGATGCTGTCGTTGAAATTAATGTTGAAGATAAAGAAATTATTAGTCGTTTAAGTGGGCGTCGTGTTCATGAGGCAAGTGGTCGAATTTATCATGTTAAATACAATCCACCTACGGTAGAAGGTAAAGATGATGAAACGGGCGACCCTTTAATTCAGCGCGAAGATGACTCAGAAGAAACAGTTCGTAAACGTTTAGGTGTTTATCATTCTCAAACGGCACCTTTAGTTGAGTATTATTCTGCTTGGTCCAAAAGCGGTGAAGAAAAAGCGCCTCGCTATGTAAAAGTTGATGGTGTGGGTGAAATGGCTCAAATTAAAGAGCAAATCGTACAAGGCTTGGACGGTTAATCTTCTCTATTATAAGGTGGGCAGAGCCCACTTTTTGCCTTTTTAAGCAAATGACTTCTTATGCCTAATGTTCTCGCACTAGATACTTCCTCTGACTACTGTTCTGTCTCTCTCTATTCTAAAGGCAAGCTGACCTCAACAAGTGAGCTGGCCCCTAGAAGTCATACTCAATTATTATTGCCAATGGCAAAAAAGGTCATCGAGAATAGCTCTATTTCACTAGAAGACCTTGATGCAGTCGCCTTTGGTTGCGGTCCTGGTTCTTTTACAGGTTTAAGAATAGCGGCAGGGGTTGCGCAAGGTTTAGCCTATGGTTTGAATTGTTCAATACTGCCAATTTCTAACCTTCAGGCTATGGCATTACAACACTATCGACAGCATGGTAAAAATAATATATTGGTTGCATTTGATGCTCGCATGGGTGAAGTGTACTGGAGTGCTTGTCAGGTTAAAGTGTCTGATCAAAATGTGGCAGTTGTTACTTGTGGTGGTGAGCACGTGAGTGCACCTGAAGCAATATTTCTTCCCGATGAACTTAATGACTGCGACTTGGTTGGTGTTGGAAGTGGGTTTAGCTTCTTAGATAGTTTCCCTTCTTTAATTCAGCAAAGAGTAAGCGAGTTTGATGTGAATGCACGACCTCAAGCTGAAGCTATCTGTGAATTAGCATTAAGTGCAATGAAGCAGGGAATAACTGGAACTTTAGCAGATGCCGTACCCAGCTATATTCGGGATAAAGTGACTTGGCAGAAACTGCCTGGCCGCGAGTAAGTGAGTGATACAATTTTAAGGATAAAACACCAATGACATGGTTTGAAGCGGTAATACTTGCCTTGGTGCAAGGGCTAACAGAATTCTTGCCCATTTCCAGCTCAGCACATTTAATTTTACCTTCTCAAATATTAGGTTGGAGTGATCAAGGTTTAGCTTTTGATGTCGCTGTTCATGTGGGCACATTAATGGCGATAGTTATTTACTTTCGTCGTGAAGTCGTTGACTTAAGTGGCGCTTGGTTAAATAGCGTTACTGGGCGAGAGCAGAGTCAAAATGGTCGTTTAGCTTGGTTGATAGTGTTATCAACTATTCCTGCTGGCATGGCGGGTATTCTTTTTAATGATTTTATTAGTGAGAACTTGCGTTCGACAGCTGTCATTGCCAGTACTACGATTATTTTTGGCTTAGTTTTATTTCTGGCGGATCGTCGCGGTAGTCGCCTTTTAAAAATTGAAAACATGAATGTTAAGTCAGCGTTGGTGATTGGTTTAAGTCAGGCGATAGCACTTATTCCTGGAACTTCTCGTTCAGGTATTACGATGACGGCAGCTTTATTGTTAGGTTATTCTCGTGATGCAGCGGCTCGATATTCTTTTCTTTTATCTATTCCTTTAATTGCTGCAGCGGGATTATTAAAAGCCAAAGAGTTATTTGAAACCGGCAGTGAGAATGATTGGTTCTTGGTTATGGTGGGTACCGGGGTTGCTTTTGTGAGTGCATACGCTTGTATT
>Ga0105348_1001058_pt1 | contig 19269 bp, 13 predicted proteins | sample EN8Hudsemesocosm_2_FD_83504 | JGI IMG/M metagenome (GOLD analysis project Ga0105348, IMG submission 83504) | Methane-oxidizing microbial communities from mesocosms in the Hudson Canyon - EN8C Hudson Canyon | ecosystem: Environmental > Aquatic > Marine > Cold seeps | place: Hudson Canyon... | reverse complement strand
TTATTTGGTCGATATTATGGTTGCTTGAAATTATGCAGTTCATTTTGCGGGTTTATAACTTGTACCACGTCAGATGAAGTTGCCTTTTTCAAAAAAGAACGATTTATGGATGAGCACTAACTAGCCTTCAACGTCGGCAATTGGTACTAGTTTGGTGAATAGCGGACATAAGGTGATTAATTCATTACACCTCAAAGCAAACTAAGAAATCGATAAATGATAATTCTAAAATGGCTGCTATAACTTTCAATGCAGATACCAAGCTCGACTTTACTATAAGTGGTTGGTGAATATTGAATGACGTTTGTGTTGAGGATAACGGGCATTGAAAAAATAGACCTGTCACCTTTCTTAGTTGACACAATACCATGAGATTCTTAGGCTCGTGACAGTTAACAAATAGGAAAGGCCTGACGGCCTACTTTTACTTGAGAAAAAAGATCAAGGAAATCTGCTTTGCCCGATTGACCTGAATTTTCTAATGGGCGACCCCAAAGTCTTAGTCATTGAATTTATGAAGACTAGTTGTTAGCGTTTTACTGTAAATTGTATTAGCTTATGGAAAGTATAAAGAGCTAAACTTCCTTGTTTATATGTGCCCGTCTGTAAAGACCTATTGGCTGTTTGCTTTTTACTTATCAACTCAGACTAGTCGTAATATGAACAATTTTGTTTCTACGAGGCTCTACTTTGGAACCGGACGAGGTTTATTGATTGGTGATATTCCTTATACTCAAGAGCATAGTCATCACGCAATGGAGCTCTTTATTGGCTTGAAAGAGGAGATTAATCTCGTTTCCCAAGGCCAGCAATATGCATCCAGAGTGATTATTTTAAACTCTGATATTCCGCACAAACTAGAGGCCAGCAGTCACGAAAGAATTGTGATTATTGTTGACCCTGAATCAAAAACTGCTCAAAACCTTTTTTATCAATATTTACAGGCTGAGCCGATTTTCTGTTTTGACAATAAACAGTCAGAGCACCTTCTTACGCAAATAGAAAGTTACCTAGATGACGATTTAAATGGTCATCAAACTGAGAATTTTTGCGATCAGATTATCAATAGTTTCATTACTCACGATGATAACAAAAAACCGATAGATAGCCGAATCATCAAGGTGATTGAGTACCTTAAAACTGTCGAGACCAAAAAGATCTCAGTTCAACTCATTTCGGATCAAGTGGGGCTTTCAGAAAGCCATTTGATGCATATTTTTAAAGAACAAGTCGGTATTCCTATTAGGCGCTATCTATTATGGTTACGCTTACTGGATGCGTTTAATAACTTATTTGATGGTTGCTCATTAACTCATGCTGCCCATTGTTCAGGTTTCGCAGACTCAGCCCACTTAAGCCGAACATTCAGGAAAATGTTCGGTTTATCCATTTCAAGCATTTTCAAAAATCGCAGGTTTGTTCAAGTGTTTTCTTGCTTGCCATGATATTTTTTACTCTCTGAAACTGACAATTTATTTTAGGGGAAGAAAGTAATGCTAATGAATTTTGCTGAAAAAACCATGATGAATAATCCACTCAGAACCTACCTGCAAAAAACCTATGAAACTGACCAATTTTTATCTATGGGTGGGTTAACAAAAGACGAACACATTCTTGAAGTAGGTTGTGGTCGGGGGGTGGGGGTCGAAATTATCTTGAACGCCTTTCGTGCCAAACAGGTTGATGCATTTGACCTTGACCCAACAATGGTCAAGGCCGCCCAGAAAAGACTCAAAAAGCACGCTAAAAAGGTAAATGTACAAGAAGGTGATGTGACCAATATACAAGCTCCCGACAACCACTATGACTCAGTGTTTAATTTCGGCATCATTCACCATGTACCTGATTGGCGTTTGGCAATTAAAGAGGTTCATCGTGTACTCAAGCCAGGGGGAAAGTTCTATGCAGAGGAAGTCTTTGAAAAATTTATTAAACATCCTCTTTGGAGAGTATTATTAAAACACCCGCAACATGACCGTTTTAATGAACAACAGTTTAAACTGGCTCTGGAAGAAAATGGTTTTACGGTGAAAAGATCCAGTCAGCTTTTTGGTCATTTTGGTTGGTTTATTGCCGTTAAAAACTAATGCGTGCTTCTTTATAGGCCTAGGGGCAAGTGAATTAATAGTACTGAGCTGAAGGCCTAATATTGTGTATTTATTTTCGATGAAACGCCCAAATAAGCAAAGTTGGAGAATTTTGAATAACTTCTGTCATATCAGTTAATTGGACTTGCTCTGTGCAGAAACTGCCAATTAACTAGCTAATGTTCGATAACCAGAATGCCTGTATAGGATCGTAATCAGTCATAAACTGTTTTAATAGCAGGGGCTCGTAGTAGTTTTCCCTTAAGATATTCTGAAATTAAGTGTTGGTGTTTTGGGGGGCATGAGAAATAAAACTGGCCTCAAATTCTAGGCGAAAAAAAAGACTTGTCAGTAAGTTACTGATAAGTCTTTCTTAATTTGGTAGCGGGGGCGCGATTTGTTTTCCGCAGACGGGTTTTGTTAAAGGGTTAGCAAAATACATCGTACTTACTTTATAAATATTTCAGCAATTTCCTAGCCCGCCATAGTTTAAAGCCCATATTTGAAACTGCTAAATCAGTCATGCTTGATCAAGCCCACGCTTCCGCCTTATGTTTATAGCGAAGACGATAAAATAAAAGGGGTTCATGTCGAGATCATTGAGGCGATTATGCGCTATCATACCCCACCTTTCTTTGTGTGAACAAAGGGGCTGTTTTTCTTCTTAAGTCACATATCATTCTCTAGTCAACAATTAGGTCTCTTAATTCGATTTCGATAGCCTTTCGAGTGCATGAATCCGCCTAATCTCGTTCGAATTGAAGGATTCTTGGAGAAGGTGTTCAACCGCTTTATTTTGATCTTCTTTACTGAGTCCTGATTGTTTAATGGCATCTTGTTTAAGTTGGTAATTCTGCAATCGTTGTTGCCACTGTGCCCGTTCATTGTCCAATTCGGCTAGTCTATTTGCCGCCTCAATACCCACTTCCGTGATACGCATATTATGAATATCGTTTGTGCTCGCTTCTGTCATTGCAAGTTGTTTTGCCTTAAGTGAGAGGTGTTGGGTTGTTCGCTCCTTCAACTTAAGCAAGCTTTCTGGAAGCATTTGTTCCGTTTGTATTAGAAAAGCATTTTTTTCCTTTTGGGAAAGTAAGGGATTATGGTTAATTTCCATACGCTGTAAGCTATATTGATCATAGCGTTCACTATCGGAAAAAAATGCGTCCGCTACGTCGTCCGAAAGGTAATCACGACGCATGCGCCGAATATCCGCTAACATTTGTTTTAATTCACTGATATCTTTTGACGCTAATACATTTGCGCTCAAATCACCGACCTCTAATTCTAATTCGGCTAAGGCATATTTGTAACCGATATAGGTCTGAAATATGAGTAATGCCTGTGTGCGTGCAGGTTCGGGTAAGGTCTGCTTAATATAATCTTGTGTTGCTTGTGAAATCGCGTCTAGTGATTTTTGACCAAATGCCGAAAGAAAGTAATCGAATAAATCTTTTAGGTTTCTGGTAATTACTAAGTTACCGCTCGTATCGACTTCAAGGCTACCATCCACCATTGCCCCCTTAAACGACCTTATATTCGAAGTATGCGTACGATTTGTTTTTGAAGCATCCCAATTCTCTGACTCGTGATTGGGGAACGCGTGCGGATTCTGTTGCGTGCTATTGGTTGTGGGGGGGCGGGAAAGTGTATCAGTCGAATCTCGATTCCCTTCACCGAACGCGAGGATTAAAAATACAACAATGCCAACGATTATTAGCGCTTTAGCAAATTTGAAATGTGTCATAGCTCGGCATCTTTCTGTGGTTAGAGGTCTTCATAAAAGCATAAAGAAATACGTGATATGAATGGTATCCGAAGCCGTCAATCTGTGTGTCTATCCAGGTCAGTTTTGATGTCCAATTGCTCTGCCGTATGCTTATTTAGTTCTTTTCGGTAGTCCGCTGGCGTCTGTCCGGTCCAACGCTTGAAGGCTTTAAAAAAAGCGGGCGGGCTAGAGAAGCCCAGTCGATAAGACACGTCTGCCAAGCTCAGCCTTGAATCCGCCAAATGGACTTCAGCTTTATCCATTCTTACTAATTCTACCAATCCTTTGAACGTGCTAGATTCGTCTTTCAGTCTACGTTGGAAGGTACTCACACTCATCGCAAAATGTTTGGCTGCTTCTTCGGTAGTAGGCAAAGAGGTATAGAACCCCTCTTTGATAAAGTCGTAGACTTCATTGCTGAATTGCCGTTCCCTTTTAAACGTCTGCTGAATTGCATCCAGTTCCACTATCGCGCGACTGACAATGCGGGCATCAGCCCCCGGAATTTTGTAGCTAAGCATCTCTTTTTCGAACGTGATGCAGTTTATTTCTTGACCGAATTTAACCGGGGCACCAAAAATGTTCTCGTACAAATTGACGTCTGCGTAGGGTTGGTGCTTTAAACACACTTCCTTCGCGAAGGTCGTATCCTTTCTCGGCCGGAAACTTAGAAAACGCATATAACCCAGTAAGGAAGAGAAGTAAGCTTCTACGACTGGGTAGACTTCCTCATCGCTAAATCCTTCATATGAAACTGAGTTACAAGCGGTATGCTCGGCCACAATAAGCTTTGAAGTGACGGCTTCATTCAACATGAATTCGTAGGATAGAAAACTACGATACGCTTGTTCAATCGTGGGGCTATTCATGATGAGGTAGGCCAGAGGACCTAATGTCGATGGGTGAAAATTTGGGCCCGTCATTAGCCCGAGTTCTGGTAAGGCGGTGACCTCGATTATTTGATGTACTGCTCTAATAAACGCGGTGAAAGGCATCCGTTGAAATGCATTTCCACTCATAAACTTGTTCAAGCCCAGTTCATTTATTAACTGCGTACGATCATGCCCCAAAAACTCAGCTTGGGCTAAATAAGGATATATAAGCGATACGCAAATTTGTGAGTTTTTCTTCATCGAGACAATATTACTGAATGGTTTATTTTTACTATAAAGGATTTTTTGAATACATAGCAAACCTAGTTTGGTTTACCAAGATGCCTTTGTAGACCCCCCCCATACTAACGAGTTTATTTCGGGAAGTGAGCCCACAATTATTAAAAAATGACATGGTTAGACCAGTATATTGACGGATCGGGATATCTCCATAAATCGTTAAGCCCCTTATGCTTTAAAAAAGTCACAATTGGACGAGGTTGTGGTTACCAAAATAAAAATAAAGAGGGGGACTATTATGTCGTCAAAGCCAATTTTCTTGTGGTTATATTTGGTCTGTGGGTTTGCATATACGATGAGTGCAAACGCATTGTCAATTTCTGAATATCAAGGCTCATGGGAATACAAAACGCTCATGCATCAGCAGCGGTTGGATATCAATGAACCCTTGTCTAAGGCGAGTTTTATTCATGCGCACAATGCGTATAACTCATCTGCCTATACCGATTTTTGGACCTATCTCGATCCAAACCACACAATGCGTTTGGAAGAAATGCTGGATATGGGGGTGCGATCTTTAGAGCTGGATGCACACAAAATAAATGGCAATATCGTTCTCTGTCATGCTGGTGGCGATGATATTGGTTGTACCGGTACCGAGCGAGACATGCAATCTAGCCTGGAAGATATAGATGAATGGTTGATGGTCAACCCCAATGAAGTGATTATCATCTATCTCGAAGACTATATGGATGATGATTACAACCAGAGCCTAAGCGATATCGTGGATAGTGGCCTCGGCGCGTTTCTGTATGAAACGGGTGGTCTGGGCTGTGAATACCCGCCCATGGATATTAGTAAGCAAGACATACTGAATGCAGGCAAGCAAGTTGTGATGTTTACGACGGGTAGTGACTGTGGCAAATCCGAACCAACAGGTTTTACGGATGTGGTATTTGATGGTGGTTTCAAAACGGATAATGGCTTGGTAACAACCGGGCAATGTTATGACAAATATGATGAGCGTTATTTTCATGATTATTGGGTTCGAGTTTTTGAAGATTTGACCTGGAATGGTAATGCTTTTGGTGATCCACTTAACTTAAATGCCGATGATATTGTGGTGGCCCGCGATTGTGGTGTCACGATATTCGGTCTGGATATGTTGGTGCCCGGTGACGCCCGAATGGGGGCGACGTTGTGGAGCTGGGATGTAAATGAGCCTGCGGCCGTGGCCAGTGTTGATGATTGTGCGGTGATGAACAGCGAAGGCCGTTTTGAAGATGCAGCTTGCTCTGCTAGCTATCAACATGCCTGTAAAAATCTTAATACGCAAGAATGGCTGGTGAGTGAGGAGCGTGGTGTCTGGGGTTCTGATTTATGCGCCAGCGGATACCAATTTTCTGTCCCTACAACGGCATTAGATAAAGTGAGACTGCAAGCTGCAAAAAGTAACAGTGGTGCGGGTGATCTCTGGTTGAACTACACCGACCAAGTATTTGAAGGGGAGTGGATTTCCAACGAGGAAACTATTCAGGAAAACGAACGAATTTCCGGATGGGATAGCAGTTGGGTATGCGGTGTGGTACCGGGGGATAGCGGTCATATGGCCGATAAACCACAAAAAGATGATCATGTAGGTAAGGCCTTAGCTTCTGGTGATTTTAACGGTGATGGTTATGCAGACCTGGCCATTGGCGCGCCTAATGAGGATATTAATGGTAATGATGATGCTGGTGCGGTGAATATCGTATATGGCAGCACCGATGGTCTGCAAGTCGAAGCAGGTAACTGCCAGATCTGGCATGGTGATAGCCCGGGCCTTCCCGGAAGTGCCGAAGCCGATGACCAATTCGGTTATGCCTTAACGTCTGCTGACTTCAACAAAGATGGTTTTGATGATCTAGCGATCGGTGCGCCTGATGAAGATTTGTCTGCCGCGGACAATGATGATGAAGGTATTGTTTTTGTACTTTATGGTACCAGCATTGGGCTGACCTCCGCCGGCAGCATGGATTTCCATCAGGATAGCGAGGGTATTGCCGATAGCGCCGAAGCCAATGACAAGTTTGGTTTTTCCCTTACCAATGGTGACTTCAATAATGACGGCTACCCCGATTTGGCGGTGGGTACGCCATATGAAGATTTGACTTCTGGAGGCAACGACAATGATGGCGCTGTTTATGTGTTGTTTGGTGGGGGTAATGGCATCAGTAGTATTAATAGTCAAATATGGAATCAGGATTCCTCTGGCGTGAATAGCAGTGCTGAGAAAGACGACAAGTTTGGTTGGGCGGTAGCTGCCGGTGATTTTGACAAGGATGGCTATGATGACTTGGCGATTGGCGCTCCCAATGAAGACACCAGCGGCGACAACGCGGGTTATGTGAATGTGCTATTTGGTACGAGTAGCGGATTGACCGGAAGCGGTGACCAATCTTTTAGTCAAGACAGCTCAGGTATAGCAGGAAGCACAGAGGATGACGACCACTTCGGCTACTCTCTCGCTGTCGGGGATTTCGACAATGACGGCTATGCCGATTTAGCGATCGGTTCGCCTAAAGAGGATTTAGGTTCCGGCGGCAATAATAACGATGGCATGGTGCATGTGTTATTTGGTGGTTCTTCGGGGCTCAGTGGTTCGGGTAGCCAGGATTGGCATCAGGATAGCGCTAATGTGAATGGTAGCGCTGAAAAAGATGACCACTTTGGTTGGTCTCTGGCGGCGGGAGACTATGATGGCGACGGCATCGATGATCTAGCCATCGGATCTCCGCGTGAAGATGTCAGCGGTAGTGATGATGCAGGATATGTAAATGTGTTATTTGGTACGAGTTCTGGCCTCACTGGATCCAGTGATCAATCTTTCAGTCAGGACTCTACAGGGATGCCCGGTAGTTCGGAGGTTGACGATAACTTGGGTTATGCCTTGGCCGCGGGTGATTTCAATGGTGACGGTTATGTGGATCTAGCGGTCGGTTCGCCAAAAGAGGATCTCTCTGTTGGTGGTAACAATAACGACGGTACGGTGTATCCCCTACATGGTGGTAGCGGCGGTCTTGCAGCGCAAGACTACGACTTGCATCAATAGACGTCGTAACGTCTTTTGACGACTCGAGAGGAAATACTTGAGTTGTCTTTTTTATTCGCAAATTTTCTATGACATGGCGCCGCTGACCGAACGAGTATGGATAACTACTCTTCTAGGTTTTGCGTGAACAACAAGGATAGATAGGAGGGTAAGGGTATATGACCAAATGGTAGAAACGGAATATTCAATCTTTAGGCAGCCTTAACACGCGTAGATCTAGAGCCCGTGTATAGAGGCACGATTTAAAAATAAAAACAGGAAACTGACTATGAACATTCGACTTATCTTTGCAATCATTATTTGCCTATTCACGATTCAGCCCAGTTTTGCAGGATGGTGGTCAGGTTATACAGAAACCAAATATCCAATTGTTTTGGTACATGGCAATTTGGGGTTTGATGAACTGTTGGGATATGAGTATTGGTACGATATTCCCAACAACCTTGAGCGCAGTGGTGCTGAAGTTTATGTTGCCCATGTTGCTGCGGTGAACAGTTCGGAAGTGAAAGGTGAGCAATTATTGCTCCAGGTAGAAGAGATCTTAGCGCTAACGGGCGCTGAGAAAGTTAACTTAATCGGTCATAGCCATGGCGGTCCAACACTTCGTTATGTGGCGTCTATCAGGCCCGAAATCGTCGCTTCTGCCACCTCAGTTGCGTCGCCACATAAAGGCGCGCCGTTAGGGGATACTCTTGAAGATCCATCGGATCCGGCTTCCATTGAAATTAACAATGCCGTAGCGGAGCTCATCGACTTTCTTTCTGGTGGTAACTTCGATCAAGATACCGAAGCTGCAAATTGGTCCTTATCACATGCTGGCGCTGAAGAGTTTAACGCATTGTATCCTGAAGGTATTCCTACTTCTGACTGTGGCGAAGGGGCTTATGAAGTTAATGGCGTGAAATATTATTCGTGGACGGGAACCGGAGTCTTGACCAATCTATTTGATATCTCAGACATCGTGCTTGGACTAGCCAGTCTTCAATTTGATGAGCCGAACGACGGCTTTGTCGGTCAATGTGGGTCGCACATGGGGATGGTGATTCGCGATGACTACTTCATGAATCATGGCGATGAAATCAATTGGCTATTTGGCTTATATAGTATTTTTGACACATCTCCGATTACAACGTATCGCCAGCATGCCAATCGCTTGAAAAATGCTGGTCTTTAAACTTAAAAAACACCACAAACTTAAATAACAAACTGGAGAATATAATGAAAAAAATAACTGGTGTAGCTTTATCCGCAAGTCTACTTCTAGGTATGTCCGGTACTGCTTCGGCATGGTATCAGGACACCCATAAACAAATTGTTGTCGATGCTGTTGAATATATGGCTGCGCATCCTGATACAACTAATTTTATTAAACTGAACGCAGCGGCAACGAGTGCTGGATATACCATTGAACAATTCGCTGATGTGTTAGGACAGGGCGCTTATGATGTTGATGATTTTGAGGACACTTTCTTCTGTGGTTCGATCACGGGTATCTGCGAACAGTACCCTATTTATGATTTAGGTGAGTCGTTGGGACACTATACATCATGGTGGCACTTCCAGAACCATACGCGTGGTGCGGATGAGCATGGAAATGATCTAGGTGGCTACAACTACGAGTTGTTAACAGTTTGGGGCACCTTGGATAACTTAATTGCGACTTGGTTATGGGGTTCCCATATTGATGATGGAAAACGAGGCATGACCGGCTGGTTTGGCTCGGAAATAACCCAATATGATACATACGGTATAACCGAAAAGAACTATCGTATTGGTTCGACTTCTTCTAAGTCGATGTATTCGGACTTTCAGGACGCACCTTTCCAGCCTATCGATAACTTAGGGCAGCATTGGTATAACCAGTTTTGGGACCAGCCAACGGCCCAAACCTTAGGTTATGTATTGCCTACTACCGATATGCTTCAACCGCACCATGGCTATGTCACGATCGATAAACAACACAGCCCTTGGGAAGAATGGGCGCTTGATTTCTATGATGCGGAAAACCTGAATGACGAGGCTCTCGTAACAGAGGCATTGAGCTACTTCACACCGCTAGCACCAGACGACCATGAAATAAGAGACATTATTACTGAAGGTGGAGCGTTTTCATACGCCAACGGAGGCATTGTACTGGAAAGCACTGATCATAATGATCGGGTACAAGTCGGCAAGCAAATGATTCCTCATGCGATTGCTATGGTTGTCCATATTCTTAACCACGCAGCGGATCGATTCTGATCTATTGATTTGTTTGCAGTATTGGTAGGGTAGCCTTAAGACTAATAAGGCTACCCTACCACTGTGAGCGTCTTAACTAACTAAACCAGAGAAGCCTTTGAGTTTATCTGATCTTACATGAAAGCGTCACTTTTGGGAGCTGTAGCTATTATGCGTGCTGTTGTATTTTTGCTCATTCTGGTTGGAACGATACCTATTTCGTTTGCAAAAACCACTCAATCACTGCTGGATCCAAATCTGGCGGCTGTTGTAAATGATTGGAGTATTCCTCAAGAAAGTCTGGATGTATTCTATAAGCACTTCAGCTCTGGGAACCAAACCGTAACAAAAACCTTATTGCTAGAGAATATAATTGAGAATCGTTTGATTGCTCAATTTGCACTGGAAAAGGTGGGTGAGAAGGCCTTGTCAGACCAGACGCTTGTTGGATATAAAAGTTCAGTAGCTAACGAGGATCAGTTGGTCAGTATCCTGAAGACCTCGTACAGCCCTTACATTACCGAATCGATTAAGCTGCTAGAAGGCGGTTCGTTGCTTGGTACCTTCAAAAAGCCTTTACTTTTGACTAAAGCAGAACTAAGTGATGTCCTATCTCTAAAGGGACATATAGAGTACAAACTAACACACAATCAGGAACAAGTTGCTCGTACTACCCGTATAATACAATATCAATTCCCGAATCAAACGCCAATGGATATTACCTTATGGGATATCTACGAGAGAACGAATATTCAGGAAAAAATCGCCCTCCAAAAAGCCGATATTGTCATGCTTAAGAGCCTTATCCAAAGGAAGGTATCATCCTTGTACATCCTCTATTGGATCCAGCAGAATTCAATATTAACGGCACAAGAACTAGAAGCTCTAAAACAGTTTATTCGAGACAATCGTACAACTCGGCAATACTACGTGTACGAAGGTTCTATATCTGACGTTCATCACGATAACAAAGGGCTTCGGCGCGAAACAAAAAACGTGACGCAAGAGGAAGTCGAACAATATTACAGGGCGAATAAGGAAGAGTTTCGATCTGTCGTCAAAGTTAAGGCTCGTCACCTTCGTGTTGATAGTCAGAAATTGGCGGATAAGGTTTATAAGGAGTTAAAAGAGGGCTTAAATTTCAACGTTGCGGTCATAAGGTATTCTATAGCAGAAGATAAGTTATCACCCATACCAGGCAATATGGGTTGGATTGAAAGAAAGGATAAAACAAAGAGTTGGTTAGCTACCCTGTCGTTTATTCCAAAGCAGTCGGGTACATTTACGGCCCCTTTTATGAGCCCCGTGAAAAAGGGGGTGCAAGCGGTTTGGGAAATCGTCTTTGCTGATGAACGTGTCGAAGATTATCATGCAGCCGATAGCAAAACGGTTCGCTATGCAGCAGCAAAACTGATTGCTAGCCAAAAAATAGCTCAAACCTCCCAGCAGCTGAAAAAACATTTATTGGCTGACGCCGATATAAATATTAATACGAATATGTCTGGGAATATGCAAACGAATAAGCACTTGGATGATCAAGAACATTTTAGTCTCTTCAAGAAAAAGCATGATCATGAAACTGAACATTCAGATATACATCATTAATCCAAAAGCACGGATGGTCAACGAATGAAAATGTTATCACCTGCGCTGCTAGCGGTAACCTGTGTCGTGCTAATTACCTTTCTAAGTACATGGTTTTTATCTGAAGCGGAGCGTTCTGCTCCTATCTCATCGCCAGACCAAATTGGTAATCCACTATCAGGTGAATGGCGGCCCGAGACCGACTCCCTTCAGATAAGCAACTTGGCAGTGTTCATGGATCATGAGGAACATGTAGCTGAGGGGGCGGTTGATGAGAAATATGCGGAAGCACCTCTTGAGGCAAAAACGATGGTTCTTGATCCGCAAGCGATCGAAAGTATGAGTAATGCAAGAGTACATGGTGACCCTCGCTCACCGAATATTAGTCGGGCAAAGCTTCGTGAATTGCCAAGTAGCGAAGAGCTGGAATACCCTGAGTTATATATTGATTATCAGGCGAGGAAGCGGCAAAAAGGCTTTGCCGATTTTGTTATGGCTGCTGGCCCTAAGATCGACCAGTTGAATGAACTTATCCAAGAAGGTGTCGCACGGGGTATTTCAATAGAAGAGCTGGAACAAGGCCGAGAAAAAGTTCGACGGCTGGAGGAAATGGTTAAACAGCTAAAAGAGGAGAATCCAGAGATCGTTGAGTTGCTAAACGAAAATTAGTGACATACGCCGAGTTCACGACCCGAAATGAGTCCTTTTCCAGCACTTTTTGTCTTCTTTATTTTATGTTTATGTGCTCGCCTCGATCTAGGCAGTAACTGTACTTCTACCAAAAAAACAAAATTAATTGTGTTTATTTTATCGTGCTTGTAAACCAAAACGTCTTTGAATCGTTCTTATAGGGTTAATTCCAATATTGTTGTATGGAGAAAGTAATAATATGTTCCTATTTAGGTGTTTAAATATCTTTGTCTTAGTGCTGCTAAGCCAACATTCCATTGCCGAACTAGATCCCGTCCCAATTCCAGCTGAAAACCCACTAACCGAGACGAAGCGTGTTTTGGGGAAAATTTTGTTTTGGGATGAGCAGTTATCTAGTGATGATACCGTTGCATGCGGAACATGCCACCGACCTGCAAGTGGTGGTGGCGACCCTCGGCAAGGTGTTCACCCAGGACCAGATAATCTTTTCGGAACGGATGACGATATGGTTGGTTCACCTGGAATAGCTCATTTAACGGCGCCGGATCAGCCAGCTACGCATCCGATTTTTGGCCTAGAACCGCAAATAACAGGGCGTGCTTCGCCCTCTTTTATTGCGGCAATGTATGCCGACCAGCTCTTCTGGGATGGTCGAGCAACGACGCAGTTTATGGATCCACAAGACCCGAATGCAGTCATTATCGATAGTGGTGGAGCCTTAGAAAATCAAGCGATAGGGCCAATTCTTAGCAGTGTTGAGATGGCGCATGAAGGGCGCAGTTGGCAGGATGTAATTGATAAGTTGGTTGGAGCGGCTCCCCTCGCGCTTGCTACCGATATTCCTGGTGATATGGCAGAAGCAATAGCGCTTGACGGAAGCTACCCTGAATTGTTTGAGTTGGCGTTTGGTGACAACGGAATTACTGCCGCGCGTATCGGTTTGGCAATCGCAAGTTATGAGCGAACGTTAGTCCCCGATCAGGCCCCTTGGGATCTGTACGTGGCGGGTGACGCAACGGCGATGACAGAGACGCAAATCGCGGGTTGGGGTATGTTGGAGCAAAATACCGTTTGCTTGAATTGCCATACCCCCCCGTTATTTAGTGACAACAAATTTTATAACATTGGCCTTCGCCCATCTTCGGACGACTTGGGGCGGGAAGCCGTGACAGGCAACACGAGTGATCGAGGAAAGTTTAAAACACCTAGTTTGCGAAATGTCGGGTTAAGGCCCTCGCTGATGCACGTTGGTTGGATTGCCGATACTATGGATGCGATCGATTTTTATAACGCTAATACGAGTAATGTAACCTCGGATCATGTGCAATTCACTCAAGACCAAAGTGGAATCCCGACAGAGGGAGGTTTTGAGGTTGATTACGCTAGCCTGTCAATGGCTTCTAGTTCGGAAAATATGCGGGCTAATGTCGCTGATTTTATGGCGAATGCGCTTACAGATCCTCGCGTGGCATCTGAAAGTTATCCCTTCGATCGCCCTATATTGGCGAGTGAGCGCCAGGATGAAATCGAGGGCCCCCTCATTATAGATGTAATGACTTATAACGTGAATGTCTTGAATTGGACGCAAGAGAGAGCAGACCTAATCGCGGCCACAGTATTGGACCGTTTGCCTGATGTAATCGGTCTTCAAGAGGCAGGGCTATTTACTTTACCGGATCTAGAATCTCGCTTGAACGAAGAATATGATATATATGGCTTCTCAGAAGCCGATGGCAACAGCAATGCTATTTTTATTAAACAAGGCCGCTTTGATGTACTTGGAAGTGGCACGACTGAACAAGGTGACATGGCGTTTTGTGTACAGAATCGTTACGTGACTTATTTGCATCTTGAGGAAAAATCTTCCGGAGAAATGTTGAGTGTTTATAACACGCAGTTTTGTGCTGAACAGACCTCAAGCGAAAATTTGCCAGAAGGGATGAGCGCCCAAGACGTGAATCAGTCTCACGCGATGACTCTAGTGAATACCATTGATCAGGCAATTGGAGGTAATGGCTCTCGGGTGATAGCGCTTGGGGACTTTAACGCCAACAGCATGAGCGAAACCATGGATTTTATGCTGAAGCAAAGCTCTTTTTCTTCTGGGGAATCAAACCCTGTTGAGCTTGATGATACTTATACTCTCGTCAATAATACCGCGCTAGTAGGCATAGATTGGATACTGATGCTTCAAGACGCCTTTGAGGTACTTAATGCGGAAGTTATAGACAATGCAACGACACAGGCTGCATCAGACCATTTACCCGTCATGGCAAGTCTTGAGTTGAGCAATTCTATCGTGCCTACAGTTTCGTTAAATGCTCTAGAAGCAGGCGAGCTACTTAACATATCACCAAATAGTACCAACGTCACCATGCTAGCGTTCAGTGTAATTAGTGAACATGCAGCTTATGATTTGCAAGAGTTAATTCTGAGTGCTGAAGGGAGCGGCAATGACCAAAACCAGGTAAGCGCGGTAAACCTTTTCGTTGATGAAAATGGAGATGGAATAATAAACACCGGGGAACAATTGATTGGTAGCGGCCAATACGGTTTGGATGATGGCCAGCTGGTGTTGGAGGTCAAGCCTGGATATCAACTTGCTACTGGGCAAACTGATTTTATTATTGGTTATGACTTCTAATATCCCAACTTTACCAAAGTGAGACTGTCTATGTTGTATCGAACTGTTTTGTTTTCGAGTCTGATGATGTTTATTGCGCTGAGTTTAGCTGCCTGTAGTGGTGGCTCTACGTCGAACGTTGAAGGCAGTAATGTTAGCGCTAATCATCATGAATTCTCTTTGTCCCTAGTTGCGATTGATATGGTAGATACTGATATGCATAAATCCATATTGGTAGAAGGCTTACCCTTAGCCGGAAATCGTGTAACCCTTGTTTCAGATGACTAGGCTTTTAGTCAAATCGGGCCTAGATAAAAAGGGTGAGGCAATATAGCCATTGAGTGCCTCACCCATAAGGTTATTTTTTTCATGACCCTAGGTTTACTGCATAGCCTCTTAGGTTTAGGTCGGCGAGCTAAGCTTGGGTTTTGATGCTGGGAAGCCTAGCACGCATCATACGTTCGCGTTCTTCTGAGAGGCTTTTTTCATTCTAAAGTACATTTCACTGCCTATATTGATCTTGTAATTCATGGGTTTTTATTTGTATCCGTTGCTCCAGTGTTTGCGATAAATCTTCAGCTTGTTGAAGCGATCTGGCAAAATGATTCAATAACAATAGGCTAAAAAATGCCTACCAATATCGTATTGAATTGACTGTACATACCAACCGTTCTGTCTCAAAGATGGTTCATAATTAATACGTCGTGAAAGCCTGCAATAACAATTTCAACACCGGCGTAAGGCATCAGCAGTATTTCTCTATTCCGGTTACCTGGTAGGCTTGAATTAAATGAAAACAAGCGTACAAACCTAGAGGAATAATAAATGTCAACCAAATTTTATAACCCCAGCAATAAACCGATTTTCATTAGGTAAGCCGAATAACAGTAGCCTTAAGGCTCCATAAACAAGTAACACTTTTTTGAGAGGCTTACTGCCATAGTCTGTAAATCGATGATTACTAAGTACTAAGCCAATGACCCTTCATGCAAACATTAAAATATTGATTGGCTCCCAATGTTTGTTCGGGGTTGGAGAAATGGGAATTAGCCAGTACAAGTTATACATGCCCCACACTGATAGCGTCAGTGCAAATACACTATATAGACAATCGAGACGGCGTTGTGACCAAAAAATAAATAAGGCAACAGCAAAAAATATGAACATGGTAGTCGCGTTGAGTAAGTCATAACGAATGACCCGTTAATCAAATAGTCGTATATAAGATATTTGTCGGAGCGATATAAACTTCGTCTAACAAGCCTTGTTTGGCATTCCCAGCGGGCGACACGCAGTTTAGCCTCTTCGACTAACAAGGATGAAGAAAATTCAAATAAAAGTGCCTGATTAGCATGCCGACTTACTTTTGGACCAAAGTTGCTGGATTGACCCTCCCAAGCCTGATTAATGTAAATGGCAATGTTATGACTAACGGTGGGCAAATAGACGGTCCAAATTGATTATTTTTCGAGTTTGGTTTCTCATAAGTTGAAGACGAAAATTACATGACGGAAGTTCGCCTTAATCGGCGGTATTCAGGGCAAGAATAATGACTCGATTTTCTTGGTTTATTCTGCCAAAAAGAACGAGTGAAATACTAGTGATTCAGTATTTACTTCTGCATAGCTATTTAAATTATGCTGGCTGTAAATACAGTTTTCAAAGGGTTGAGGCATGCTCTTGGCAAGGAATACCGGAAAGGGTGCTGCGTCTGACTATCAACGTCATCAACCAGGAAAAACCCTTCTTTATTAGACTATTGAACGATATTACCTTGAATTTCAAGCAAGCCTTGAGGTCAATGTCCGTTCGCTACTTCTCTGTGTGTCACGAGAGCTTGAGGGTTATTTTACGTGTGGCCGGTTTGAATACAGTTTCTTGAGGGTTTGTTGAGAAGACTTCAAACATGAGCTGCTTGTTGCTTTCAGTTCTGTGGAAATGTTCTCAAACTCGAATATTTCACCTAGTTTGAATGTGAACTTTGAAGTACTCTTACGCGGGATTTCAATTCATGTTCATGGTAAGTAAAGTGGGTGAAGAGTAGGCTATCTATTACTAGGAATATGGCCTAAAAGACGTTTCTTAGCCTGTGACTATTACAAATTCTACACATAATTTTTTTCAAAATATGAGGTCATTTGTTCAAATGAAGTCGATCATTGAATTTTTTAAAACAGAGAAACTGGATATTCCAGAAATAGGGATTCTTGATATAGGCGCCATGTTAATTAGTGGTGATAAAAAGGAATATCAGGCATTAGTAGATGCAGGCATTGCTAAGGTGATCGGTTTTGAGCCGGTAGAGGTGGAACGTGAAAAGCTAAATAAAGAGTTGGAAGGCAAGAATATGAGCTTTCTACCGTACTTTATTGGTGATGGTACCAAGCAGACATTTTGCTTGAACAACAGTTCAATGACGTCATCACTTTACGAAGCCAATCTTGAATTGCTATCACTGTTTTCAGGTTTAGCAGAGATATGCGTTACTGTATCGAGAGATGAGGTACAGACAACCTGTCTGGACGACATACCTGAAATAGATTTCCCAATCGATTTCATTAAAATTGATATTCAGGGTGCCGAGCTCCAAGCATTTGAACATGGTACTAAACTTTTAAGCAATACGACTGTTATTCAGACTGAAGTTGAATGGGTACCACTCTATGAAAATCAACCATTATTCTCTGAAGTTGAGTTAAATCTACGTGAACAACAGTTTTTGGTCCACAAAATTATGGGTTTTGGTTCTAGGGCATTTAAGCCCGCTGTTTTAAACAATAATCCGAATTTTGGCATACAGCACTTGTGGTCAGATGTTATTTTCGTTAAGGATTTTACTAAACTGGCCAACCTTACTGATCGTCAGTTGTCTGTCTATGTCATTATCATGTATGAAGTCTATAAAGCGGTTGATTTGGCTGGTCTCGTTCTAACAGAGCTTGGTAATCGAACTGGAAACCCATTAGGTCAATCCTATTATCAGTGGCTCATGGAAAAATAAAAGTGCTCTGGGGTTAGTGTAAAAAATTGAAGTAATAGCATGACTGATAGAGTGGGATACTGACATCTAGCCCTTGAACAGCATACCTTAACGTTGTTAAGGTATGCTTGGAATTTAGCGAGACGACCACGGTCGATGCCAGTATTACGTTTTCTCATTTTAATAATCAAGTCAACCAGAGCTCTGTCGGAACCTAACTTCAATACCGTTAAACTTTTTTAACTATAAGTAGTCTTGAAGAAGCGACGTATCGGTTTAAGCGCAGTTTAAAGTGCTCCGTTAATCATTGGTTTTACTTTTCCTCTTACTCATTATGAATGGCTTCCTTGTTTTTTTTGTCCCTTCAACTTGTCTGTATCATGAGGCGGCTGCTAGAGTTGAGTTTGAAGTGTTTGAAAAGTTATGCGTATAGCTTGAGTGTGAAATAGGTGGATTGCTGGAGTTAGGTAAGCAGAAAGGGGAGTAAAGTCTGAGAAAGTAATGTCATTGGCTTTCCGAGGGATTTATGTCGCTGAATTTTAGGCGAAAAAAAAGGCTTGTCAGTAAGTTACTGATAAGCCTTTCTTAATTTGGTAGCGGGGGCAGGATTCGAACCTACGGCCTTCGGGTTATGAGCCCGACGAGCTACCAGACTGCTCCACCCCGCATCAAAACTGGTCTTGATTAAGCTTGGTCGCCTCAATCAATGTGCGCGTATAATATACATCGTATTTGGTATCGTCAAGACTAATTATGCTTTATTTTAAATAAGATCTTTGTAAATCAAATTATATTAAGATTTATTGTTTTTTGGTTAATAAATAGGCACTTAAGGCTGTTTTGGTTTTACAATGTTACGTATTGATAAGTGATGATTGGTAAAATTCATCTACACTACAAAGATATATAAATCTTTTTCACTTGGGGGCTCCTATATAATGGAGGTGTTAAGTGAGAAACTGGAGAAATTTTGAATGCCCTCTGTTGATGAGTTGATTGCGACGGCGCGTAAAAATGAAGTTATAGCGCGTAATTTGTTCGATATTGAAGTCGCGATTATGAATATTACCCGCTGCTCTGAGTTTTTCATGACGTTGGTGGCTTTAGTTAAAGAGAAGTTCGGTATTGATCATGCGTGGTTGGTGCTTACAGA
>Ga0105348_1001057_pt1 | contig 19278 bp, 17 predicted proteins | sample EN8Hudsemesocosm_2_FD_83504 | JGI IMG/M metagenome (GOLD analysis project Ga0105348, IMG submission 83504) | Methane-oxidizing microbial communities from mesocosms in the Hudson Canyon - EN8C Hudson Canyon | ecosystem: Environmental > Aquatic > Marine > Cold seeps | place: Hudson Canyon... | reverse complement strand
CATGCTGTTAAGCAGATTATTACCTTCAACACGAATTCAATGTTTCGTGAAATCGGTGAGCCCCGTTGGTTTTCATTTCCACGAGTATTAAAAAATGCAGAACGTGTAATTGATCGTCAAGTTTCCTCGCGAACTCAAATTTATGCTCGAAACCGTGTCGATCTTGTGTTCGGTGAAGCAACGTTCATTGACAGTAATACCATTCAAATAAAATTAAACGATGGCGGCAAAGAAACTTTATCGGCAGAACACATAGTCATAGCCACCGGATCTAGGCCTTACCATCCTTCTGATGTCGATTTCGATCATCCACGAATTTACTGCAGCGATACCATATTAAAGCTAGGTCATACTCCTAGAACGCTTATCATTTATGGCGCTGGTGTTATCGGCTGCGAATATGCCTCCATTTTTAGTGGTCTAGGTGTAAAAGTTGACCTTATTGATTCCAGAGATCGCCTACTGTCTTTCTTAGATGATGAGATATCTGATGCTTTGAGTTATCACCTCAGAAATATTGGTGTTTTGATTCGTCATAACGAAGAGTATGAGAAAATAGAAGGCACAGAAAATGGTGTGATTATGCACCTTAAATCAGGTAAGCAAGTAAGTGCTGATGCCTTTTTGTGGTGTAACGGTAGAACTGGAAACACAGATCAATTAAATCTTGAGGCAATCGACTTGGAGCCAAACGGGAGAGGGCAACTTGAAGTTGATCGCTCTTACCGTACCAGTATTCCTAATATATATGCAGCAGGTGATGTTATTGGTTGGCCTAGCCTCGCAAGTGCAGCCTTTGACCAGGGTCGGGCAACTACCTCTAGTATAAACAAAGAGAATGAGGTGCGTTTCGTTGACGATGTTCCGGCAGGTATTTACACAATTCCGGAAATTAGCTCAGTAGGAAAAACTGAACGAGAACTTACAGAAGAAAAAGTACCTTATGAGGTAGGTCAGGCATTTTTCAAGGATCTTGCACGTGCACAGATCACTGGTGAAGCTGTAGGGATGCTTAAATTACTGTTTCACCGTGAATCATTAGAATTACTTGGAATTCATTGCTTTGGTGACCAGGCTTCTGAGATCGTGCATATCGGGCAGGCTATCATGAGCCAAAAGGGTGAAGCGAATACGCTCAACTACTTTATAAATACAACGTTTAATTATCCGACCATGGCAGAAGCCTATCGTGTAGCGGCACTAAATGGCTTGAATCGTGTAAGAAGCTTTTTGTAAACAAAAAATACAGTGTGAAAAATAAATCCATTGGGTGAGAAGTGATGGGAATTTTGCCAGTTGATGATGAAAAGCAGCAGCTACGCATCAGGCACTTTCTTATTGCTTCAGGTTCCTATGTCATCTGGCTTTTATTTGCTTGGCTCTTAGAATTAAGTGGCAGCAGTAATTCCATCTTATCCGTTAAATGGCTGAAACTCTTAACTCTTACGGTTGTTCTTGCCCAGCTTACTATATTTGTCGTATTGCGCTCAGGTATCAATAAACGGTTTAGAGATCCTAGCCTTACTTTTGTTCAAGTCCTGCTTGCTGTGATTTTTGCCTCTATCTTTATGTATTTTGGCCGAGAATTGCGAGGCACTATGCTTCTGGCCTATGTGATTATATTGTCCTTTGGTGCTTACCGACTGACACAGCAGCAGTTATGGTTAATGGTTTTTATCTCAATCAGTGTTTATGCGCTGATTATTTTTTATGATGCGGTTAGATCAGCAGCCGGTTTTGATCTGGAATTCAATATCATACTTTGGCTGATATTGCTGGTCATGCTTAGCTGGGTTGCGATACTTGGTGGTTACCTTGCAGGTCTTAGAAAAAAAGTAAAACAGTCGATGATTGATTTGTTGGAAAGAAATAAAGAAATAAAAGAGCAAAGGGATAAGATTGGTGCTCAGAAAGCCGAAATAGAAAAAGCAAACGCAGACTTACAAATTGCACTGGAGCGACTGGGAGAGCTGGCTTCAAAGGATGACCTTACTGGACTTTTTAATCGACGCCAGTTTATGCACACCATAACAAATTTTGCATACAAGGAAATACCTGATCTATCGGGCTTTGCTATCTGTCTAGTTGATATAGACAAGTTTAAATTGATTAATGATACCTACGGCCATCAAGCCGGGGATCATGTGTTGAAACAGTTCTCAGAAGTCGTTAAGAAGTGCCTAAGAAGTAACGATGTTGTTGCAAGGTATGGAGGAGAGGAGTTTGTAATGCTTTTACCGTCTGCTGATAAAGCTTCTGCCGTAGATTGCGGCGAAAGGCTTAGGCAGCAATTCTCACAACTCACTTATCCTGAAATATCCAGTGAGTTAAAGGTGACGCTAAGTGTAGGTATAACCCATTATCAAATGGGTGAGCGAGTAGAAGAAACCTTATCCAGGGTTGATGAAGCCCTGTATAAGGCCAAAGGAGAAGGGCGAGATAGGGTCACTTACCTCGCCAATTCAAAATTGACATAACAGCTTGATCAAATCATTTTTTTGAGCTTTTCACTTTCTTTCCATTTCATGCACGTTCTTATAGCTGCTGAGGTAATTGCGTTGCTTCCTACACTTGCAGAGTTCTTATAAATTTCACTCTGCGTTTTACTGTCTATTGCTGATTTATTTAAAAAGACAGTCGCTTCACCCTCGAACATTTCGGTAATATAGTGATACTGTGGAGGCAGTCTCTTATAGGCGTGTAACATGCACTGAGCAAAAGCAAAGTTTTTAGCCTGCTCGTAGATAGGAGTGCTGGCGGATCGATGACCATCGCTAGAGCAAGCTGCTATTACTATCATCATGCCAGCTATAACTAAATGTCTTTTCATTGTTCTAATCCTTCGGTTTGAGCTCGGCTAGTTTTATCAGAATTCTCATTCGTCTTAGCTTCCAAATCTACTGCCTGCTCATTGACAGTTTTTGTACAGGGGTAGGTGAGTGAAACAGATATGACCAGTGCGGCTGAAGCTGGTTGTTTCATGCTCACTGGGTTTTCTCGAATATGTTTAGTAACAACTTGAGCTATTGTCTGAGCGGTGGCTTCCTTTGGTATGCAGTATAGGGTCTGGGTTAAACCGTGGTAATAACCTAAGCCTTCCTTGGTTTTCTGGTTTTCGAGTAACTCTGCTGTAATGTTGGCGCGCATATCAGGAGTCTGAAACGATCCAGCTAAAAAGCCTACGCACAATCCAGACAGATAGGGGTCGCCGTTGGTGCTGACCAAATTCTCACACCACTGCAATAATTTTTCACCATCTACTACAGCATTAACCGATGCGGGTTTACAGCAGAGATATATTGCAACAGTTAGTAGTAGTCCTTTACCGCCATTCAAATTCAACTACTCGCCTTTCTCGCTGACTGTTTCTTTTTTAATATGGTGTATCACGGAATGTATTACGTGTTCGCCCTCGAAATATACACTGAAGCTATCGTACTGCCAAAGAGTGATGGGAGGCTGCCCTGTCGGCCCTTTTGTAGAAAGAGGCGCCCCGAATGTAGACTTAACCTCACTCAAATCCATTCCAATAGACGGCGTTTCAAGGCTATAGTTGCCCTGTTTTGATAGCCCGATTTTGATCACTTCAGCATGAGCAGAAACAGTGAATATATTTATCAGTATTATGAGTATAATTTTTTTCACTTAATCACCTTCAGATAGTAATTTCTCTCTTCGCTTTGCTGATTGCTTCTGCAGTATGTGCTTGGCTATAGATTGGCGATCTGATTCCAACATGTTCACGAACTCAACGCCGATAGAAAACCCATTGTCTGATGAAACGCAGTGATTAACCTGCCCAGATAGCAATAAACCTGAAAAAGAAGGGTACATGACTATCCGTAATGCTACATGAGTCCCTTTCTCTAACGGGGTTTTCATTACAAAATTAAGCCCCCCCTCGCTGATTTCAACATCCTTGTCATGGGTCTCATCCACTTCAGCATCCTCTGATGCCACTAAACGAGCGATAAGTTCAACTTTACGATTGAGAGCCTTGAGGTATGCAGCGACTGGCCTAGATTGCTCGCCAATCAAGCGTAGAAAATGTGCGGCCTCAGAATCAATATGCTGAAATTGTGTAAGCAAGCCTAATCGAGGAGATACATGGAATGGGGGGTTGCTATGAATATCTTGTGCTAATCCCGCATCAATAACCTTAACTTCAAGCGATAACGTATCTGCTATCCGGTAGAAATCTCTTCTTTCACTGTCTGTATTTGACATGTCTTGTTCCGTCAAAATTCCCTGAATTAACCGTATTTTAGCGCATTTTTGCTAGGGTGTATCAGTAAGTTATGGTTTAATGCCGGGCATGTTGAGCTCACTACCTATATTTATTGGCCTTCGCTATACCAAAGCAAAACGGCGCAATCATTTCATTTCATTTATTTCACTCATATCCATGATCGGACTCACCTTAGGTGTAGCTGTCTTAATTGTGGTGCTGTCTGTAATGAACGGTTTTGACAACGAACTACGCCACAGAATCCTTGGTATGGTACCTCACGCCACGATCGGTGCTTACGGTGGAATGCATAATTGGCAGCAAATAGCGGATAAAGTTATACAAAACCCCAGCGTCACAGGCGTGGCGCCCTTTGTACAAGCACAAGGAATGCTAACAGCCCATGGAGCTGTAAGAGGGGCTTTGATCAATGGAATACTTCCCTCGGAAGAGAAAAATGTTTCTATCATCGGTGAGGATAAGTATTGGGTCGCAGGGTCACTGGATGCATTGAAGCCTGGTGAGTTTGGCATAATACTGGGGGACCTTATTAGAAAACAGTTACGAGTAAATATCGGTGATAAAATCACCCTAGTATTACCAGAAGCTTCACTAACACCAGCAGGTGTGTTCCCAAGGCTTAAACGCTTCACCGTGGTTGGAATATTTAAGGTAAAAGCTGAGTTAGATAGTAGTCTCGCATTAATCCATCTGCAGGACGGGCAAAAACTATTCAGAACACAAAAAACGGTTCACTCCCTACGCTTACAATTTCAAGACTTGTTTGAAGCGCCTGTTCTTTCACACCAGATTGCAGCTTCACTTAAGACACAAGTACCGGGTGATTACTACAGCACTAACTGGACAAGAACACACGGTAACCTTTTCGGCGCAATAAAAATGGAAAAGAACATGATGGGTTTGCTGCTCACTCTAGTTGTTGCTGTTGCTGCATTTAATATAATTTCTACACTGGTGATGGTTGTTACTGATAAGCAAGCAGATATAGCTATTCTCCGAACAATGGGAGCAAGCCCTAATACCATTATGGGCATCTTTATGGTTCAAGGAATATATATCGGTATAGTGGGTACCTTAGTTGGAACAGTTTTGGGTGTGCTGATGGCCTTGAATATTAGCGACTTTTATCTGTGGCTGGAAAACGTATTGGGCCAGCAAATCCTTAATTCAGAGGTATATTTTATTTCATACTTACCGTCTGAGCTTAAGTGGAGTGTAGTGTTTGGTATTTGCGGAATATCCATGGGGTTAAGCTTCTTAGCTACGTTATATCCATCTTGGCGTGCTGCTAAAACTCAACCAGCGGATGCGCTACGATATGAATAATGATGTAGTGTTACGTTGCGAGGGTCTTTATAAAACTTACTCAGAGGGCCCCAAGAAACTCGACGTCATTAATAATGTATCGCTCACTCTTAAACAAGGAGAGCGGCTTGCTATTGTTGGTACATCTGGATCAGGAAAGTCGACCTTGCTTAATTTACTCGGCGGGTTGGATACACCAACAAAAGGGGATGTGTGGATACAGGATCAGCAACTATCCAAACTCAATGAAAAAGGGCGAGGGCAGCTCAGAAATCAATGTCTGGGCTTCGTCTACCAGTTTCACCATCTATTAGCTGAGTTTAATGCCGTTGAAAATGTGGCTATGCCGCTGCTAATCCGAGGTGAGTCAAAACATCAAGCCTATCAATTAGCTGAATCATTACTGCATCAAGTAGGGCTAGAAGAGCGCACGCCTCATAAACCCAGTGAGCTGTCTGGTGGAGAAAGGCAGCGTGTTGCAATTGCGAGGGCTTTGATAACAAAACCCGCTTGCGTATTAATGGATGAGCCCACAGGGAATCTTGATAGTCATACAGCTAAGGCCATAGAGGATCTAATGACTGGGCTTAATACTGAGCTTAATACCAGTTTTATTATCGTTACTCATAATACAGATCTAGCTAATAGCTTGGATCGTGTCATTCATTTGGAGGATGGAGAAATTAAAGAGCTTTGACTCATTGCTTCCTTCGTTTGCTAGATCGTTCCTTCCAGGCAGTAACTATATGCCAGCGCCAGAATAGCTGCATTCCCATATAGCCAACTACACCGAAAACCACACCACAGATGAAGCAACCTAGTAGGAAAGGTTGCAAACCATCAGACAAACCGGTGGCGAACCAATCCCAGGAAAACTCTGGTTCAAACTCACTTTGTGGCACTCCCAAGATAAATGCCCCCAACACATATGCCCCAGAGAAAATGGGAAGCATGGTGACAGGATTAGTAACCCACACTAGACCTACGGATATCGGCATATTACAGCGTAAGATGACGGCTCCAATAGCGCCAAGTAGCATCTGGAATGGCACAGGGACAAATGCACAAAAAAGACCTACAAAAAAAGCTTTCGAGACCGATCGTCTATTAAGGTGCCATAGGTTGGGATCATGAAGGAGTTTACCCAAAAAACGCAAATGGCGATGCTCTTTGATCTTTTCAGGATCAGGCATGAATCGTTTTATTATTCTTTTTGGCATTGATGAATCACTACTCACAATGGGTTTCGGACGTTATTATGCACTCATTATACAAATTGTGAACAATTAAAGGATTTCAGTATGCGCTCATGGATGATCGCTGCGATCTTGGGGATTTCTTGCGTAGGGCTATGGTCTAGCTTACCGGAAAATATAATATTCCTCTGGGTGGCTCTTCCCATATCTATCGTACTCACCAAGTATTACCGTAACGCCATTCTTATTATTCCAGCTGTACTAGGTATTAGCTGGGGAATCACTTATGGAAACCAAATAACGGGATCAATTATACCTAATGATCTCGAAGGCAAAGAAGTACTGATCGAAGGGCAAGTGCTGACTATTCCAAAAATTGATAGTCGTAAAACCAGCTTTCAGATACTCGTTTCCAAAAGTCCATACGAACAATTAGAGAACAGAAAAATCAAACTGTCGTGGTATCACGGTCCCAGCATTAGAGCGGGTCAATATTACCAATTACTCGTTAAGCTTAAGCGTCCGCGTGGTCTACAAAATCCCGGTGGTTTTGATTATGAATCGTGGCTTATTAGAAACCAGATCGTAGGCGTAGGTTATGTACGCAACAGTAAACAGAATCTACAACTTGTTAATGATGTTGATAGTTTTATAGCGTATCGGCAGTCACTGGCAAACAAACTAGATTTATCAACAAAGGATCTTTCCTTCCGGCGAATAATTTTCGCCCTAGCGATAGGTGAGAGTCAATATTTAACCCAAGATGATTGGGCCCTCCTTCAGGACACAGGCACCATCCACCTAATGGTCATTTCAGGTTTGCATATTGGTTTAGCAGCCTGGTTCGGCTTCATACTTTTTGCAGGACTTTCACGAGTAAGTTTAAGTTTATTAGCTGTATTGCCATCCCAAAAATGGGGGTTGGTAGGCGGCTTATTATTGGCAGCTATGTATGCAGCTTTGGCTGGGTTTTCACTACCCACGCAAAGAGCTTTAACTATGATAATCATGAGCTTTCTTTGTCTTTTTTTAATGACCAGAATTCAGATAGCAGATCTAATGTTAGCGGCTCTATTTGTCGTTATTGCATTAGATCCGTTGTCTATATTTGCAAATGGCTTCTGGCTATCCTTTGGGGCGGTAATCGTACTTATCTATGGAGTAGGTAATAGACTACAACTGAAAAAAAATATAACTCTTAAAATCAAGGTATGGATCCATGCTCAATGGGTTATATTTATAGGGTTAATGCCAGCCTTAATCTTACTTACTCATCAAATTAGTCTAATTTCACCTATCGCTAATTTTATTGCCGTAGCAGCAATAGGCTTCATTACTGTTCCTAGTATTTTGACTGCATTGATATTAACAGCCTTTAATTTACCAAATTCATGGCCATTGGAAGTTGCAGATATCAGCTTAACTTTAATTTGGCGCTGTTTGAACTCACTTCAGGAACTAGCCGTGCTCGTGGAAGCAGTCGGGTTTAATGCAAAGCCAGTAAATAGTGCAATTATCTTTGGGTTACTCTTTGCAATATTAGGATGCTTAATATTATTAGCTCCAACTCTCTTTAGAGGAATGAAGGTTGTTGGGATTCTTTGTCTATCCTCACTGTTTATTAAAAGTAGCAATTCACCTCCCAATGGCATAGCTCAAATAAATATACTTGATGTGGGCCAAGGCTTAGCTATCTATATAGAGACAGAGAATCATGCATTGCTTTATGACACAGGGAAAAGTTATTCAAGCTCCTTCGATGCTGCCTCAGCATCGATTATCCCATTCTTGCAATACAAGGGCAGGACTCAACTCGATAGGCTGATTATCAGTCATCACGATATGGATCATATTGGTGGCGCCAACAGTCTTTTAAAAGATATTGATGTTGGTACGCTCATATCAAGTTCTGAGCCAAAGCAGTTCAGCCAGTTAGAGTGGCTACTTTGCCGAGGGGACCTAAAGTGGGAGTGGGATGGTGTTAAATTCGAGTTTATTCATCCAACTGATAAGTTACCAAAGAAGGCTAATAATCAATCATGTGTGTTAAAAGTTACCGCTGCGAATGCCTCTCTACTGATTGCCGGGGATATAGAGAAAGGCGCTGAACAGCATCTGGTCACCAATTTAGCCGATAAATTAGATGTAGATGTACTTGTCGCACCGCATCATGGCAGTAAAACTAGCTCAAGTCTTGGATTTATCAAAGCGGCTTCACCGAGCTGGGTGATCTTTTCTGCTGGTTATAGAAGCCAGTTCAAGCACCCACATCAAAAGGTTGTTCAGCGGTACAGTGCGCATAAAGTAAACGCCTTAAATACAGCTGATGCAGGCATGATAAGTTTCGTTTTAGATACACCTATCACACCTTTTAAATACAGGGACCAAAAACAAGGATATTGGTAGTAATTGCGTATTTGAAGTATACGTACAAGGCCTTGATTGTGTTACAGTATGCGCGGTTTCGAGGGAGATATATGCGTGTTTGAAATAATAAAATCAGGCGGCCCACTGATGTGGCCAATACTTCTTTGCTCTGTAATAGCACTTGCTATTAGCATTGAGCGTTTTTGGTCATTGCAAACAAAGAAAGTGACCCCCCCCAATTTACTAGCCCAAGTCTGGGGCTGGATAAGAAATAATCAACTTACCGGTAAAAAGCTGAAAGAAGTAAAGGGCAGTTCACCTCTTGGTGAAATTCTTGCGGCAGGCCTCACCAATGCTAAGCATGGCCGAGAGATCATGAAAGAAAGTATTGAAGAATCTGCCAGTCATGTAGTTCATGAATTAGAACGATACTTAAGCACCCTTGGCACTATTGCTGCCATCGCTCCATTGTTAGGGCTGCTTGGTACTGTTATAGGCATGATCAAGGTATTTACTGAAATCATGGTCCAAGGCACAGGTAATGCTGGTGTCCTAGCCGGAGGTATTTCTGAAGCACTTATTACTACAGCTGCAGGCTTAACCGTAGCGATTCCCGCAGTAATATTTCACCGGTTCTTTGCTCGAAGAATTGAGGAACTGGTAATCTCCATGGAGCAGGAAGCGATTAAGCTCGTTGAAGTTACCCACGGTGAGCGCGAAGTCGACTTGGGAAGCAGTACACCCGCAAATAGCAAAGAGGCTGTGAAGTGAAATTTCAGCGTCAATCCAAAGAAGCGGTTGATGTTAACCTAACACCGCTGATCGATGTGGTTTTCTTGTTATTGATCTTTTTTATGGTATCAACCACTTTCACCAAGGAAACCCATCTAGCTATTGACTTACCCGAAGCAGATGGTGAAAAAGCAGTTGCACAAAACGTAGAGTTCCTCGAAATTGTTATCAGCTCTTCAGGTGACTTCACTGTCAATGAAAAAACACTAGTCAATAACACAATAGAGGTGCTCAAATCGGCTATTGAAAAGGCGTCAGATAGCAATAATAAACTGCCCATGATTATTACTGCTGATGGACAAACCCCGCATCAGGCTGTCGTTACCGCAATGGACGCTGCTGGACAACTGGGTTTTGTATCTTTAAAAATCACCACGCAAAAACCACAACAGGACAATTAAACGGCTTTTTATTTTAAGAGCCGTACATATTTTGTATGAGTCAAACCCTCGAAAAGACCTCAGATTGGCAGCTTTATAAACGCTTACTTTCATACCTAAAACCATTCCTTTTTGTTTTCGCTCTGAGCTCCATTGGGTTTCTAGCCTATGCTGCATCACAACCTCTGTTTGCACATGTTTTTGGCATGGTCGTTGATGCGATCAACGACAAAGACCCCGATGCCGCGTATATATATCCATTCTTATTTGTAGCTGTATTCCTGGCTAGAGGTATAGCATCTTTTATAGCTGAATATTTTATGGCTGTGGTTTCGACAGGAATAGTTTACAAACTACGACTAGAAATATTTGAAAGATTGTTACGTTTACCTGCTGCGTATTATGACGCCAATGCATCAGGCCATCTAGTATCAAGAATCACTTATACCGTAGAGCAGGTTAAAGGTGCGATTACTGGCTCACTGAAAGTATTTATACGTGAAGGTCTGACTATTGTAGGTCTAATATCATACCTTTTATGGCAAGACTGGAAATTAACATTAGTATTTTTAGTCTCAGCACCTTTCATTGCTATGGTCGTTTCGTTCACCAATAAGAAATTCAGAAAAATAAGCAAACGTATACAAACGGCAATGGGGGATGTGACTCATGTGTCATCTGAAGCTATCAATGGATATAAGGAAGTTCGAACCTTTGGTGCAGTAGACTATGAAAATAAACGTTTTTTTGATGCCATAACTAAAAATCGCAAACAGTCACTCAAGATGGAGCTTGTCAAAGGCTTGGCAACACCAACGATACAAATATTGGTGGCCATTGCCCTTGGTATATTAACTTTCTTAGTGTTAAAACTCTCTGGAGATGAACAAACAGCAGGGGGCTTTGTCGCTTACATTGGGTCTGCCGCCATGATGCCCAAACCTATCCGACAATTATCAGAAGCATTCAGCGTCATTCAGCGTGGATTAGCCGCAGGACAGGATATTTTTGATACTCTAGACGAGCAAGAAGAAAAAGATGAAGGTTCTAAGTCTGTTGAAAAGACAAAAGGTGATCTCCAATTCAAGGCTGTAAACTTCAAGTACAGGCCTGAGCTCGATAATGTTCTCAAGAATATAAATTTAGATATCAAAGCTGGACAAACAATCGCTTTCGTTGGTCCATCCGGTAGCGGGAAATCCACATTAGCAAGCTTAATTCCGCGCTTTTACGATTATACTGAAGGCGACATACTGTTAGATGGAACACCTATCAATGAATACAGGCTAGCAGACCTGCGTCAACAAATTTCGCTGGTGACACAGCAGGTTACTCTATTCAATGATACCGTTGGCAATAACATAGCGTATGGCGGACTATCTGGTGCTACAAAAGAGCAAATAAAAGCGGCAGCTATAAAAGCCCACGCCTGGGGTTTTATATCTCAGTTATCTGAAGGGCTCGATACAATGGTGGGGGATGACGGAGTGCTCTTGTCCGGAGGTCAACGTCAGCGCATTGCGATCGCTCGATCCTTGCTTAAAGATGCCCCGATATTGATATTAGACGAAGCTACCTCTGCACTGGATACCGAGTCAGAAAGACATATCCAGGCGGCACTGGAAGAGGCCATGATAGGACGTACCACTTTAGTCATAGCTCACCGCTTATCGACCATTGAAAATGCTGATTTAATCGTCGTTGTTAAAGATGGCGCTATAGTCGAACAGGGTGATCATAGATCACTGCTCGCGCTAAATAAGCACTATTCAAAATTACATCAAAAACAGTTTCAAGACGAGTAAGCTATATGACTCTTTTGGAGCGGTCTTGGTATAGGAATGGGTGGCTAACCTTTTTCCTGAAGCCACTCTCTTTCCTGTTTAAAAAAATCGCAGAAAAGCGCAGAAATGATTTTTTAAACAATGACCGTAAAAGCTGGGACGCTCCTGTTCCCGTCATTGTGGTCGGAAATATAACGGTTGGAGGTACCGGCAAAACTCCTCTCGTTAAAGCACTCATCACATATTTAAAAGCAGTAGGCTATAAGCCTGGGATCATTAGTCGAGGTTATGGTGGCAAGGCTCCTCAATACCCTATTATTGTTGGAGAAAGTGACGGGGGGTCTGAAGACGCTGGCATCGTAGGCGATGAGCCACTTCTACTATTTCGTGAATGTCATTGCCCAGTTGTTGTTGATCCAAACCGCCCAAATGCAGCTAAGCACCTTCTTTCCAGCTTTGATTGCGACCTTATAATCAGTGACGATGGACTTCAACACTACGCTCTAGCAAGAGACCTTGAGATTGCCGTTATTGATACTGCTCGGCAGTTCGGTAATGGGTTATGCCTCCCAGCAGGGCCACTAAGGGAACCTATAGATCGACTCATGGGTGTCGATATAATTATCGGTAATGGCTCTAAAGGTCTAGATCTGCCTCCTCAATTAGTAGAATGCTTGCGAGAAAAAATTTTCACTTTAGATTTAACAGCAACAGGGTTTATTAAGGTTGGTGAATTTAATTCAAAAGATAAGAAGCTAGAGGCTTTGAAATACTTTCAAGGCTCAGAGGTTGTTGCAGTGGCAGGGATAGGTAATCCCCAAAGGTTTTTCAATACATTAAAAGGTTTAGTTGAAAAACTTGTATCTCGCTCATTTACTGATCATCATCAATATAAAGAGCAAGACTTGGCATTCGCTAACAAGCGTCCAGTAATCATGACATCTAAAGATGCGGTAAAATGTTCTGCGTTTTCAAAGGATACTTGGTGGTATCTTGATGTTGAATTTGACTTGCCCCATGAATTGAAGGCTTTGCTTCAAGATAAGCTTAGTCTCGTTAAATTATCGAAGAAGGAACAGACCTATGGATAAAAAACTTCTCGCCATACTTGCCTGCCCTGTGTGTAAGGGGAAGCTGGAATACCATAAGCAAGAAAAAGAGTTAATTTGCAAAGGGGATGGGCTAGCCTTTCCAATAAGGGATGATATACCGGTAATGCTCGAATCCGAAGCTCGAACCTTGACCGTTGAAGAGCGTTTAGACAAAAGCTAAGAGTAGCTAAAGATATGTCATTTTCAGTAATTATACCTGCACGATATGCTTCAACTCGTTTGCCTGGTAAACCACTGCTGGATATCGCTGGTAAACCAATGATACAGCACGTCTATGAACAAGCTGCAAAAAGTGAAGCAGAACAAGTCATCATCGCTACCGATGATGAACGCATTGCTCGTGTTGCGAAGGGTTTTGGCGCTGAAGTATGCATAACATCTTCTGAACACGTTTCAGGTACGGACCGTTTACAAGAGGTCGTTCAACAACTTGGCTTCTACTCTGATGATATAGTAGTAAATGTTCAAGGTGATGAGCCCCTAATACCGCCTAGAGTCATTAACCAGGTAGCTCATAATCTTGCTGCGGTACCCGATGCCAGCATTGCAACCCTAAGTGAATCTATTAATGACTTGGAAAGCCTATTAAGTCCGAATGCCGTTAAAGTCGTGTCTGACCATAACGGTTATGCGCTTTACTTCAGCCGAGCGCCTATACCTTGGCCGCGAGATGAATTTTCGACAAACCAGAGTAAACTCCCCTCAAGTGAAAACTTTCAACGCCATATCGGCATTTACGCTTATCGAGTAAAACTACTCAATGATTTTGTTAAATGGCCGCCTGCACCCATTGAAGAAATGGAATGTCTGGAGCAACTTAGAGCCATGTGGAATGGCGCACGTATACATGTCGATGTTGCTGATGTCGAATTGCCGCCAGGCGTTGATACAGAAGAAGACTTAAACCGAGTACGAAACCTACTAGCAGCAAAAAATGATTAAAGTTCTATTCGTGTGCCTTGGCAATATATGCCGTTCTCCAACTGCTCACGGTGTTTTTCAGACACTAGTGGATAATGCTGGTCTAGATAATCAAGTCAGGGTTGATTCCTGTGGTACAGCAGCCTGGCATATAGGTAAAACACCTGATCCAAGGTCTACTGATGCTGCATCAAGCAGGGGTTATGACTTAAGGGCGCTGAGAGCACGACAATTATGTGAGGAAGATTTTTCAGCATTTGATTATATACTGGCAATGGATGAATCCAATCTAACAGGCATTAATGCTCTAAAGCCTAACAACAATAAAGCGCACATATCATTATTACTCGATTACTCACCATTCGATGGTTATACCGAAGTTCCTGACCCCTATTATGGTGGAGATAAAGGGTTTGAGATTGTGTTGGATCTTATCGAAAGCGCATGTAAACAACTATTAGAAATAATCATGTTGCGGTTCAACGAAGATCAAAACAAATAATTCAAATGCAGATACTTGAAGATCACTCACTTAAATTGCTCAACACGCTAGCTATCGATGTAAAAGCCAGGTATTTCTGCGAAGCAAACTCACTAGAAGATATACAGAAAGCCTGTCTAACCGCAAAAGAATTTGGCATTCCTTTTATACCGCTCGGCGAAGGCAGCAATGTTATTTTCGCAAACGATCTTAATGCGCTCGTAGTAAAAGTGAGTAATAAAGGAACGGAGATTGTTGCTGAAAATCAAAATTATGTTTGGATTAAGGTTGCTGCTGGTGAGCAGTGGCATAGTTTGGTAGCTTGGTGTTTAAAGAACAAACTCTACGGCTTGGAGAATCTTGCTTTGATTCCTGGTACAGCGGGAGCAGCACCTATCCAAAACATTGGTGCCTATGGTGTAGAGGTTTCAGACTGTTTTTCACAATTATCAGCCATTGATTTAGATACACAAGTAGTTGTCATCTTCGATAAGGAAAAATGTGGATTCGGATATCGTGAGAGTAATTTTAAGCATGCATTGAAAGATAGATATGTAATTACTGATCTAACGTTTTGCTTGAATAAACAACCCTCCACAAAAGCTAATTATGCTGCGTTAAAGGAGTATCTTGCAGATAGTGTAGATAAACCAACACCAGATGATATATTTAACGCTGTAGTTCAGATAAGACAATCAAAACTGCCGGACCCCAAGTTTGTTCCGAATGCAGGTAGTTTTTTCAAAAACCCAGTTATCAGCGCAGAAAGCTATAAAAACCTGGTAGATTTGCACCCTGGCATCATGGCTTACAAGTTAAGTGATAATAGCTACAAAATAGCTGCGGGCTGGTTAATTGATAAGGCGTCATGGAAAGGAAAAATGATTGACGGGGTCTGTGTTCACGAGCAACAGGCTTTAGTTTTAACAAACCCTGAAAGACAAGCAACAGCAAAGTCTATCTTGAATTTCGCCCACAAAGTTGCTCAAGATATATATAAAAAGTTTGGTATTCGGCTAGAGATTGAGCCTAGGGTTCTGAGCTAAAGCTTCATCCCGATTGCATAGAAAAAGGGCTAACATATGTTAGCCCTTTTTCAATCTAATCAATCGAAGTGCTTAGCTCTTTGAACTATCATCTCCGACAGCCTTATCAACACTTGTAGTAGCTTCTGCGACCTTACGTGCTTCCTCTTCTTTTTTGAGTCGTCTTTTCTCTCTAGGGTCATTAGACGCTCTTTGTGCAGGTTTTTCTTCTGATGTTGTCACGCTAGGTGAAGGCACAGGTGCAACTTGTACATCAGGCTTAGGGGCTGCTTGAGGCTTCGGCGTTACCTGCTGTTGAGTTTCAGTCTTTTGCGGCTTGGCTTCTATAGCATTGTCAGTTTTACTAGTACGCGATACGGTCGCAGCTTTAGTCTTCACTTGAGCTTTTTCGGAAGCTTCGCTCGGAGAGGTTGAGATTTCAGCCTGTTTCGATGCTGTTGTTTTTGTTGGGTCCTCGGCTTTCGAGTCCCTAGCTTCGGAATCAGCAGGTTTAGAGCTAGAGACTTTAGGTTGTGTTGTTGCTTCAACATTAGTCTCAGGCTTAACTGCTGGCTTAGCTACAGGTTTAGCTACAGGTTTAGCTACAGGTTTAGATTCTGGTTTTCGCGCTACGGTATTATCTTTTGAAGAATCAATTTTTGCTGAATCAATTTTTGTAGTATCTACATTCGTAGCGTCTACATTTTCTGAACTTGTTTTCTGAGTCGCTGGGCTATCACCGGAATCTCTACGGTTTCTGTTTCGTTCCCGTCCACGCTGCCTCTGCTTAGGTTTGCTCTGTCGTTGTTCATTTGCGTCTCTTGATCCAGTATCCTTCTGGTTATCACCTTTCGCTTGCTCTTGCTTCTCTTGTTGTTGGCGAGGCTTAGTGTCTTGACTACGACCTTTATCCTTACCATCTTTAGATTGAGCTAGTTTTGGTAATGTTTCAGTGGTGCCAGAAGGGCTGTTGTCAACAATAACATCTGGACGCTCTTTTCTTTCACCCCTATCATTTCTGCGTGGATTGCGATTCTGGTTACGGTTTTGATTTCGCCTGTTACCGCGCTGCTGATGGCCGCCACGTCCTTGAGATTGACGCCTTTCCGTCGCTTTAGTCTCGGTTTTCTTTTCTTCTGGTGCTTCGGCTTCGCTAAACATTGAAGAAATAGAAGTTACCAACTTGCTAAACAAGCCTGTCTGTTTGGCGTCATTGGGTGTAGGTGCTGTAGTGGTAGGTGCAGGCGCAGGACGTGCTGGGGCGACCGCTTGCACTGCAGCTTCAGGTTGAGGAACCAGTTTACGAACCACATTTTCAACGGCTTCATCGGCTGTATCGGCTTTTATCTCCCAGCTCGATTGGGAGCCAGCATCAGCCACATGATCATCACGTAAGCGTTGCACCTCAAAGTGTGGCGTTTCCATATCAGTACTAGGAATCACCAGTATTTTGAGTTTTAGTCGCGTTTCAAGCTCACTTATAGCTGCACGCTTTTCATTCATGAGATAAGTGGCCATTGATACAGGCACCAGGATTCTAATCTCAGCTGTTCTTTCTTTTAAAGCTTCTTCTTCTACTAATCGGATGATTGAAAGCCCAAGTGACTCAATATCTCTAATGGTTCCTTGGCCTTTACAGCGAGGACAAACAATTCCACTAGTTTCACCAAGAGAAGGGCGTAGACGCTGACGTGACATCTCCATCAAACCGAACCGGGAAATACGGCCAATCTGTACACGCGCTCTATCCATAGCAAGTGCCAGTTGCATACGGCTTTCAACTTCCTTCTGGTTTCTAACCGGCGTCATATCAATAAAGTCGATCACAACAAGCCCGCCAAGATCTCTAAGTCTTAGTTGACGTGCGATTTCATCTGCTGCTTCAAGATTTGTGACTAGCGCCGTTTCTTCAATATCGGATCCTTTAGTCGCTCTTGCTGAGTTGATATCAATAGAAACCAATGCCTCAGTATGATCGATTACAATCGAACCACCTGATGGCAATTTAACCTCACGCTGAAAGGCCGTCTCAATCTGACTTTCTATTTGAAAGCGATTGAACATTGGGATGGTATCTTCGTACAGTTTTATCTTGTTTTGATACTGAGGCATTACTTGCTGTACGAAACTCAATGCGTCCTGATAGACCTTCTCGTTATCAATAAGAACTTCACCAATATCTTGGCGCAACGAGTCTCTAATAGCTCGAATGATGACATTCGATTCTTGATATATAAGGAATGGAGCAGGGCGTTGTACGGCTGCATCTGAAATTGACGACCAAAGATGAGCCAAATAATCTAAATCCCACTGCAGATCCTCGGAGTTTCTACCGACACCAGCAGTTCGTGCTATTACGCCCATATTGGTAGGAATTTTAACCTGACTCATTGCTTCTCTTAACTGAGTCCGATCATCTCCTTCAATACGACGAGAGATTCCGCCAGCACGAGGATTGTTTGGCATCAAGACGAGATATCTGCCAGCCAAGCTAATCAATGTGGTAAGTGCAGCGCCTTTATTTCCACGCTCTTCTTTATCCACTTGAACAATAACTTCCTGGCCTTCTTTAACCAGTTCTTTAATATTGAGGCGCCCAGATACTTCGGATGGCGACTTACTAAAGTATTTTTTTGAAATTTCTTTTAACGGAAGGAAGCCGTGTCGTTCTGCACCAAAATCAACAAATGCAGCTTCAAGGCTTGGTTCTACGCGAGTAATTTTCGCTTTATAGATATTCGCTTTTTTTTGTTCTCTTGCTCTAGATTCAATATCTAGATCGATTAGTCGTTGTCCATCTACAAGTGCAACTCTCAACTCTTCTTTATGAGTTGCATTTATCAACATTCTTTTCATGTATGACCACTGTCAAATGTGTGCCTTTTAAGTAACACTTAACAGCATTAACCAACGCGCTAATGTGATCTACTGTAAGTAAGATCTACATGGCGACTAGCTTATTCTCCGAGACACAGTCGTATTTCTCATATTTCGCTGTGTTTTGCATCTACCAATCATTCTCTTTGATCGTTGGCAGCTCGCATTGAGCTGAATCAGCATCTAAGGGCTGAGCTTCAGCTCATGAATATATTAGCTTTCCTGGTTAACGCTGCCTTATGAAGGCACTGTTAACTTTAAGCGCTCTAGTTTGAGCGCCACATTCTGCTACTAACGGCTCCTTTAGCACGCTTCCAACTGAAGCTTAGCCTGTCTTCTCAAAACCGTTAGTAATAATTCTTGCTGTATCAACAGGTTACAGCCGCAAAGCATACTTAGCTTTATAGGCGGACTGCCAGCAAGGCCCGAATATAACAGCTTTTCATATATGCTTCAATTACTTAGAAGCTGTTACAATAGTGACATGTCAAGTATCAAAACACCTCAAGCCAATACCCCCCCTGCAACCAAAGTACACTGGTTTCAAATAACCGATGAGCACTGCGGGCAACGAATCGACAACTTCTTGCACACCTATCTAAAGGGTGTTCCGCGCTCAAAAATATACAATATTCTTAGAAAAGGTGAAGTTCGTGTAAATAAGCGACGCGTAAAGCCAATTTATCGTTTGGCGCTAGGTGATGAAGTAAGAATTCCTCCCGTTAAAATTCAGACGAAAACAATTCCGCAGGCTAAAACTTCGATTATTGATCGAATAGAAAATAGCAT
>Ga0105348_1001055_pt1 | contig 19293 bp, 15 predicted proteins | sample EN8Hudsemesocosm_2_FD_83504 | JGI IMG/M metagenome (GOLD analysis project Ga0105348, IMG submission 83504) | Methane-oxidizing microbial communities from mesocosms in the Hudson Canyon - EN8C Hudson Canyon | ecosystem: Environmental > Aquatic > Marine > Cold seeps | place: Hudson Canyon... | reverse complement strand
TTTATAAAGGAATTTAATAGGGTTTCGAGCAGCGCGAGATTACCGTAAATTCGTTTGGATAAAGTGCTTTGATCCCAAACTGAATTTTCAATTTCGCTCATGCTAACATCTCACTTGGTTAAATTAGACGAATCGGTTTAGGTTTCTGCACATTTAAAGTATAGATGACGCGTGTGATTTTACAGTAATCTTGTTAAATTTAACGAATATTCTAAATATTACCGCTTTCCTTACATGAAAATGACAATAGTAGGGTGAAAAGAAATATATTTACTATACTATGTCGACTACAAATGTTTCTCTCCCGTATATAAATAATTCTCGTGATAGGATTGAGAATGAAAGAAGTAAATAAGCCCATTGTGTCACTCATTACAAGGTTGTTTGATGCGGCCTGCATCAACCAGTTTGAAAGTATGGGCTGCGAAATTCGCGAAGTTGAAAACCCGTCCACTTCGTTTGAAGTTATGTCGGCTTTTATTCAGGCGCAATCAAGTGATTTACAGCTTGGTTTATTACTAAAAACGTCAAGACTGTTGTTAGTTCAGACCATGCCTTTATTGGATATGGAAAGTATTAACGATCCTAGCTATCAGGAAGATTGGAATTTAGAGCTATCTAACCGATTTTTAGGGCGCTTAAAAAATAAACTGCTTCCGTATGGTTGCAGACTTAATATTGGTTTGCCGATTGTTCCTGATGAGAATCTGGTGCTTGAGCTACAAGGCAATAGTCAGAGCATTATTCGATTATTTGAAGTGAGTAGTGACATAACCAATAGTGTTATTGAGTGTTATTTGTTTGTGAAAATGCTCGGTGATGATGTGCAAAGCATCAATTTAGATGCGATTGATGCTGTCGCTGATGCTGATGAAGGTGTACTCGACGAGTTGTAGAGTACACTAAATGTAATTTTAAGCTGTTCTTCTAATGCTCGTCTTTCATTTTGAATTTCCATGGCTCTCCTAGCCGCTAGTTTATATTGAGCGCTTTTTTCCTTTTTGCTATCCGTTTCTTCTTTATGAAAATCATAAAAAATAGCCATAAAGTCAATTTGAATTTCTTCTAGGCTTGGGTTTGAATCAATAATTACAGATTGACTTCGCATGCTTTATTCTCCGTCATGGCTGCTGAATGAGCGCAGTCCATGCTAAGAAGGCAGTATGAATATTTAATGAAGATAAGATTAAACTTGGGTGAAAGCATTGCTTGATCAATTAAGGGCTTTCGACGAACTTCTTGAGGTAAGTATATTGATCTTGTTGAAATAATAGACGGTGACGTGGTCCCTTAGTATTCAGATCGGAGTTTAAATAAGCCGCATCTTCTTCATATAACGAGCAAAAACCACCATCTAGTGAAATCAGTTTAGGACGAAAGTGCATAGGTGACTGGCTCATTTCTTTAATGGCGTCTGGTATAGTTTTATATTGAACGAGATAACTTAACGATATGAAGGTCGGCGGCGGGAGGGTGATTTTGCCTATTTTCTGATTATGTAGCGCGTCTTGAGGCCTAAGCCACTGATAGTCATGTATTTCAGACCCATCGATGGTGACCTGCTCTGAGTCACTTTCAGCAATAAAGAAATAAGCATTGAAGCGTTTTGGCATACTTTCGGGTGTTAGCCATGTCGAGCATAGTCGCAGCGAATTAGTATTGAGTTTTAGATTAGCTTCTTCTTGTGCTTCTCTGGCTGCAGCTGTTTTTGCGATAAGTAAGTGCTCACTATTGTTGAGTTTTTGGCTTTCTGTCCCTTTAAGGTCAAAGCCATGAACCTGATAGTCTGAGTGATCAAACTTGCCCCCCGGAAAGACCCAGCTGCCGCCATGTGTGGCTAGTCTGGAATTTCGCTTTAGTAACAGGACTTTGAAATTTGTATTTTGTGAGTCTTTATGGAGCAAAATAACCGTTGCTGAGGGAATGATCATGCTTTGGGCTCGGGTGGACAGGCTCATAATAGCTCAATAATTGTTTTTGCTGCAGAGTAGGGGGTCACGCGATTCTCCAGTACGGCTTGTTTGAGCTGGGGGAGTTGGGTTTGTACTTGTGCATCATGTCTGAGTTTTAGTTCTAACATCTCTCGAATAAGTGAGCTTAACCACTGGCTATTTTGCTGTGCTCGTTTTGAGTTAAATGCGTTTTGTGCTTGGGTACCGGCTTTACGCTCTTCGCTTTTACTTTCTTGCTCATAGGTACAAATCATATCCCATACTTCGACAATCCCTGTGTTTTTTAGGGCGGAGCAGGTAAGAATTTGGGGTTTCCAAAAACTATCATGTTTTAGAAGCTGGAAGGCGTTTTGATAATGACTTTTGGTTTGTTCTGCAAAGTGGGCATTTTCGCTATCGCTTTTATTAATGACGAGCGCGTCAGCCAACTCCATGATACCGCGTTTGATGCCTTGAAGGTCATCGCCGGCATTGGGTAGCATGAGTACTAAAAAGAAGTCGACCATCGAAGCGACTTCGTACTCGGATTGTCCAACGCCCACTGTTTCAACCAATATCACATCGTATCCCGCCGCTTCACAGAGCAGGAGTGTTTCGCGGGTTTTTTGAGCGACCCCTCCTAAAGCGCCTTCTGATGGGCTGGGCCGGATAAACGCCTTGGGCTCTCTAGAGAGTTTTTCCATACGCGTCTTATCACCCAAAATACTCCCCCCTCTGAGTGGTGAGCTAGGGTCAACAGCGAGCACGGCGACTTTCTTGTTTAAACTGATCAGGTAACGACCAAACGCTTCAATAAAGGTCGACTTGCCGACGCCCGGTACACCGCTGATACCAATACGAATACTCTTACCTGTATGGGGTAGTAGCGTATTGAGCATGTTTTGTGCGCTTTCACGATCCTGATCCAGTTTGCTTTCCACTAAGGTAATGGCCTTTGCTAATGCGCGCCGTTGGCCTTGTTTGAGCTTCTCAAGATCTATATTCATATGTCAGAGCCTTGTCTTTAAATCGCGTCATTTACTGCTTTTAAAACTTGCCTAACGCTGTAGGGCACTTTGGTACCTGGTCCGAAAATGCCCTTTACACCTGCTTGATAGAGTTCATCATAATCCTGTTTAGGGATTACGCCTCCGGCGATTACGATAATATCATCTGCGCCTTCTGCTTTAAGTGCCGCAATTAACTCCGGGATAAGCGTTTTATGACCAGCAGCTTGAGAGCTAACACCCACAGCATGTACGTCATTTTCAACAGCTTGTTTAGCGACTTCTTGCGGGGTTGAAAACATCGGTGATAAGTCAATATCAAAGCCTGCATCTGCGAAGGAGGTGGCAATTATTTTTGCGCCACGATCGTGCCCATCTTGACCCATTTTACAGACGAGCATACGTGGCCGACGACCATGGCTAGCTTCAAAGGTTTCAATATCGGTTTGAATACTCTTCCAGTCATCATCACCTACAAAGGATGCGCCATAGACGCCGCTAATGGTGCGTGACTCTGCCTGGAATCGTCCAAAGACATCTTCCATCGCATCAGAAATTTCGCCTACCGTCGCGCGGAGTCGCGCGGCTTTAATGCTCAAGTCCAATAAGTTGCCTTCAGAAGTTTCGCCTTTCATGTGCAGTACAGCGGTTTCACTGATCGCTTGTAAGGCTGCTTCAACGGCTTTGGCGTCCCGGCTTGAGCGAATAGCGTCGAGGCGTTTTATTTGCGAATCCCGGACGGCGATATTATCGACTTCGAGTATGTCGAGTTCGTCTTCGCTTTCGAGCTGGTACTTATTTACCCCGACAATGACATCTTCGCCACGATCAATACGTGCTTGTTTCTTTGCTGCACTTTCTTCGATGCGCAATTTTGGCAAGCCTTGTTCAATGGCTTTTGCCATACCGCCTTTTTCTTCAATTTCTTCAATCAGCGCCCAGGCTTTATCTGCTAATTCCTGAGTCAGGCTCTCCATCATGTAAGAGCCACCCCACGGATCAGCAACCTGAGGAATGCCGGTTTCTTCCTGAATAATGATCTGGGTATTGCGGGCGATGCGGGCAGAAAATTCAGTCGGTAATGCGACAGCTTCATCCAGTGCATTGGTATGCAAGGATTGCGTGCCACCAAATACTGCGGCCATCGCTTCAATGGTGGTGCGAACGACATTGTTATAGGGGTCTTGTTCGGTGAGCGACCAACCTGAGGTTTGAGAGTGGGTTCTGAGCATGGATGATTTTGGATTTTTAGGTTCAAACTCTTTCATGATGCGAGACCATAACAATCGTCCTGCACGAAGTTTGGCTATTTCCATATAGAAATTCATCCCAATGCCCCAGAAGAAAGAGAGTCTGGGGGCAAAAGCATCCACATCTAAGCCTGCGTTCAGTGCGGTACGAACATACTCACGGCCATCGCTTAAGGTGTAGGCCAGTTCGAGTGTCGCATCTGCTCCGGCTTCTTGTATGTGGTAGCCTGAAATTGAAATACTATTGAAACGCGGCATATTTTCAGAGGTATAAGCAATTATGTCGCCAATAATGCTCATCGAAGGTGCGGGAGGGTAAATGTAGGTATTACGCACCATAAACTCTTTCAGAATATCATTTTGAATCGTGCCTGAAAGAGCCGCTTGATCGACGCCTTGCTCTTCTGCCGCGACAATATAGCTGGCGAGAATGGGTAGTACTGCGCCATTCATGGTCATTGAAACCGATACTTTATCCAAAGGAATGCCCTCAAATAATATTTTCATATCTTCGACAGAATCGATAGCGACCCCGGCTTTGCCGACATCACCTGTTACGCGAGGGTGGTCCGAGTCGTAGCCTCTATGGGTGGCCAGGTCAAAGGCGACTGAGACACCTTGTGCGCCCGCGGCCAAATTTTTACGATAGAAGGCGTTGGATTCTTCTGCGGTTGAGAAACCAGCGTATTGCCTGATAGTCCAGGGCCGACCCGCATACATGGTTGCCATTGGGCCGCGAACATAAGGTGCCATGCCGGGCAGGGTGTCTGTATGTTCGAGATCTTTGGTATCTTCAGCTGTATAAAGCACCTTGACGGGTACGCCTTCAGGTGTCTGCCAGGTCATCTCATCCGGCGTGCATCCTTTCATTTGCTTGGTGGCAAGTGCTTCCCATTGCGCTAAGCGTGCGGCTAAATCAGATTTCTGATCGGACATATTTATTTACCAATTGTATGAGTTGTCTTGTTATCCACAAGGTAACAGGTCTGGGTCGCACCCAAGATGCTTTTCAATCTCAATCCAACAAAATACACCACAGAAGATGCAGAGAAAAACTTGAAATAAAAAGCTCTTCTCTGTGTAAGCCGGAGCCCCCTCTTTGGTCAATCTAAGGTTGGATTGATGGGGCTATTAACTCGTTTGAGGCTGGTTAATTTCAATCAAAACACCGTCAGAGCTTTTAGGATGAATAAATATCACTTTACAATTATGTGCGCCAGGGGTCGGTGCATCGGATAAAAATTCATAACCTTTTGCCCTTAGGCGAGCCACATCCTCTTCTATGTTGTCACTACGGAAGCATAAATGATGAATACCGCCGCCTTTTTTGTCCAAATATTTTTGTACCGGTCCTTCACCATTTAAAGGATGTACCAGTTCAATGCTGGTCTCGGTAATCGGCAGGAAAGCAGCGCTTGTTTTCGCACTTTCTACATCTTCTCTACCTTTAAGGGTCAAGCCAAAGTCTTCAGAGAAGCGTTCAATTGCTTTGTCTAAATCAGGTACAGCAATTGCTATGTGGTCTAAGCCAGTAATCATATTTATTTCCTTTTCGTCGTTTTACGTTGCTTATGCCACCGATATTATTCCGGCAGTCATCCTCACCTTCGTCATTCCGGTTGTGTTTTGAGCCGGAATCCATCTCTCAATAAACTGGATCCCCGATTACAAACTTCGGGGATGACTATATGGGGGTATTTATAGCGCTTGTTCTAAAAACTTCGCGCAAGCATCTGTTTGTCTTACCTTGATTTCAGTAGGTGTTTCAACAATAATTTCTTCATCCGGGACAATCTTGAATAAGGGCTGACCTTTTTTAATGATCGTGCCATCTTCTGTGACTAAGACTTTCGCAATGGTACCTGAGAAGGGGGCGGCAATTTTATTGAACATCTTCATCACTTCAACAATATATAAGGCTTGTCCTGTCTCGAAATGGTCACCTTCTTGAATGAACGGCGGCAAGCCGGGCGCTTCACAAGAATAGAACATACCGCCAGAACTGGCTAAGATCTCATCACTCTTGGCAACGGGTGGTGGCACGAGAACTTTTGCCATGTTTTTCTGGTGGCTTACATCTGACAGTCTTGCAGGAATAATTATGCTGAGGTCTTCCGCGACGCATAGATCGAAGAAGTCGGTTTGTGCTGCGATATAAGGCAATAGTGATAGTATGTCACAGCCCGCTTGATAACCAAGGTGGGCGGCTTTAATTAATGCCCATATTTCATTATCAAAATGCGCTGAATTTTCTGCTTTGAGTGCTTTATCTAACGCAGCAAATTCATGTATATCAAGCTTTTCTTTTACCGTGTCGTAGAAGGAAAGAGCCTCGCTCAGTACTTCCTGATCATGATCCCAGATCATGCTTGCCGCAGGGAATGTTCTATGATTTTCAGGACGATAGTTCATATTCAAATAATGATATGTTTCGTTTAATACCTGAATAGGATTTTCAGTCCAGGTTACTTTCCCTATTGCTGAAATAGAAAAGTGTTGTTGATGCATTCCTATCCAGCCAGACAAAAGGTGGGGCTCTTCCATCAAGAGTTCAATAGGGCGAGTAAGAAGAAGATGCTTGCGCTGTAAAACCGCTTGCAGGGATGTTTCATCTACCTCAGCTTTTAGTGAGACGGTTTCTTGTTCGCAGATTTGAGCATAAACGGCATTTAGATTGTATTGCTGCGCTTCAAGCTTTAATGCGCCAACAGCCGTCAAATAAGGCACGATGAACTGGGTCGTTGGGCGAGCGTGAATATTATTGCCCATGATCCAGTTAACCAGTCCATAATGGAACTCAAGGTTGGTGCCTAGATCTTTACCTTGGAGTTTGGTGGTGCGCAATACTTCCGCCATTCTCTGGAAGCTATCTAAGCGATTATTGCCGACCGTTAAAAGCAGTGCGATGTTACTATCGTATGCACCTGCCAAATGATAGGTCATAAACACGTCAGTATCGGGGTTGTGTAGGCTAATGCCCTGGTCGTCACGAATCTCACCTTCCAGAGCATCCGACCAATGTTCAATTAAACCACCGGCATGGGGTGCTAAGGCTTGGTTGGTCGCATTTAGGCGGGCTTCGACAGAGGCATGATGACGTACCAGGCGTTCTGGCTTGGGCAAGCGTTTACCATGCGTCGCGAGCAGTACCATGGCTTCGACTAAAGAATTGACGACGAAAAAGTCATCGGAGTTCTCAGGGTTAACAAATTTCAAACTGTAGCAAAGTTCGGTGACACGATGCTCTACCTGAATTCGGGTATTCATCTCCATGAAAAAATGTTTGTCGCGATCAATAATGCACTCAAAAGTGGATACGTTATCTAAACCCACTGCCTCACTGAAGCGTTCTGCTTCTTGTTCCATCGCCTGTAAGGTTTTGATTTCCTGACTGAGGACTTTGGATTCTTGCTCTCGTTCGTTATTAATAGACTCAGCTAATGCGTGCTGCAGGTCTTCACTAGTGACGGAAATTTCCAGTAATTTTTGCTCATGCATTTGTAGTGAGCAATCTCGGCCGCCGAGTGACAAGCTCCACTCACCATTACCGATAACCTGAATCTCTTGGTGGCGGGTGGTTTCGATATTCAATTCAACCAGAATGTTTTTGTTATCACCTAAACCGGTCGCTTTGACTTCATTGAGAATTTCTAGCACGAGCGAGGGCGCTTCAGCAGCTGATTTTACCAAGCGTTCTTCTTTACTGCCTTCAAAGCTGGTTGGGCTGGACAAAATGCGTTGGCCCTTGCCGCCACCGCCGCCAATACACTTCAAGCGAATACGGTTGTCAGGATACTGCTGGCCAATGTTGATGACTTGTTCGCGAATAGTTTCTTGTAACTCTGCAATGCTATATAGATCGATGCCCTTTTTATAGCTGGCATCAAGCACAATATCGGCTTTATCTTCAAGGGTAACGGCAGTTTCGAAGCGGCTTTGGTCAAGTACGAGTTGCTCTTTTTTGACTAGCGCGAGAAGTGCCTTCTCGTCACTGTGTTTTTTAAGTAAAGATATTGCTGTCGCATTATTAATGCCGGGTGTGACGCTCACACCTACTTCAAGTGCCGTACGCTTGGCTTCATCTTTCAGACCTGCTTTGTGTACAGTTTTAGAGCAGGGGCCAATGAAATTCAGGTCAGCGTTTTCCATCGCGCTGACCATGTTTTCATCTTCCGCCATAAAACCGTAACCGGCGAAAATAGCATTGTAATCATTTTCTTTGGCGATACGGATAATTTGTTGGATCCGTTCATTGCGCTCTTCTTTATCGTTACCGCTATAGTCAGGTACACGATGAATACGCTTAGGGTCGACTATTTGTCGCAGTTCTGGCGCTAAGGCATTCTGATAAACAATGCTATCTTTTTCCGATAATAAAATACCGCACTGGCTTATGCCCATCTCTGTGAATACATCTATTGCTTCTTTACGGATAGGGCCGCGGCAAATGATTAAGGGGCGAATATGCTCGCAAGCGAAGCTCTTGACCCAAGTGCTAGGCGTTTGCCCTTGATTACTCTGAGCGAGTCTACGATCTTGATGCGTAAGCGGGTTGTTTAGGTAATATTCATTGCTCATTTTAGTCTTCCCTTAATAAAATTCGCGCTGAACGCTTTGAAGTGGTGTCGGAGTGTAATGTCTGAGGTGAAAGGCCATATTCTCACAGAGGATTTTTCGTAGATCTCTTGGCATCGCTATTTGGGAAATTGAACCTAGGCTGAGAGCTTCATTCGGGTTCATTAATTCATCTTCATAGCGTTTGGTTAATTCTGCTTCTTGTGCCAGGGCCCAATCAGAGCTTTGCTCGCCATTTTTAACGGCGGCCCTGATGGCTTTTAATTCTTTTTTATAGACGAATTCAACGCCCGCTGGCCCCATTACTGCTGCTCGGGTTGAGGGTAGGGCGATAACAAAATCTGCTCCTGTCGGGTAGCAATTATAAGAGGCGTAGGCACCGCCAAAAGCGTTACGAATAATCACTAAAAAACGCGGGGTTCGTAGGTCAATAATGGCATCTAACATGGCTCGCCCAGCTTGAACGATGCCCTGAGATTCTTGATCTTTACCGGGTAAGAAACCTGTTGTATCTTCCATGAACACGATAGGAATGTTGTATAAATTACAAAAACGAATGAAACGCGCATTTTTATAGGCGGCATCAATGTCAATTTGACCAGAAGATACTGCGCTGTTATTTGCCACAAACCCGATGACGTTACCACCCATTCTACCTAAGGCTGTAATGGTGTTTCGAGCGCGGTCTTCTTGTATTTCGGTGAAGTCGCCGTGATCACACAGCTGTTGAATCATAATGGTGACGTCAATGGGGGTGTTAAACCCGGTTGGGCTATTGAAGGTTTTTTTCAATAGAATATCGATATCCCAGGTTTTACGATCTATTGGGTCAGATGTGGGTTGAAAGGGGGCCATTTCACTATTATTACTTGGTAGGTACTTGAGAAGCTGGCGGACTTTTTTGAGTGCGCTAATTTCGTCTTTGACGACAAAATCAGTGACACCACTTTGACTATGAACACTGGGTCCCCCCAACTCATCTGGGGTGACGTCTTCACCTAGAACGCTTTTTACGACACCGGGGCCCGTTAGGCCAAAAAATGTATCATTGGGCTGTATCATGAAGCTGCCCTGGCGTGGAAGGTAAGAGCCGCCGCCAGCATTAAAACCAAACATGCACATTATGCTGGGTACAACGCCACTTATTTTACGTAAAGCGGTGAAGGCCTCAGAGTAGCCGTCCAACCCACCAACGCCGGCAGGAACGTAGGCGCCCGCGCTATCATTTAAACCCACTAAAGGAATGCGTCGCTTACCGGCTAGTTCCATTAAACGCGCTAGCTTTTTACCGTTAGTTGCATCCATAGAACCGGCGCGAACGGTAAAGTCATGGCCATATAAAGCCACATCACGTCCATCAATCTTAACGATCGCGGTGACAATAGAAGCACCATCTAGGTTTTTCCCCCAGTTTTGGAAGAGTACGGTAGGTTCTTCGTCAGTTAATACTGATATGCGTTCCCAGATCGTCATACGTTTTTTGCTGTGCTGACGAGCAATAGCGGTTACGCCAGCCGCTTTTCGTGGACGCTGGATTAGGTCATAACCTTTTTTTAATGTCGCTTCGTAAAGGCCCGGGTTTTCACTCTTTTGGCCTGGAATACTAAAGTCCACTTCATCCTTTTTGTAGAAAGGGTTATCAAGCGTAATTTTTGGGGGCTGGGTTTTGCTTGTTGTCATAGCGCATCTTGCTCGTTGGGTCGCTGAGAATATTGATGATTAAGTATAGGTCTTTTTAAGGTGCCGGTTAGAAATCATATTTATATGATGAATAGGTACCTTATTTACTTCAATAATCCCATTAAGTTGGGTGTGTACAACTGAATGTGGATGGCATCATATAAATAAATGTCTAAAAAAAGAAGTGTGTATAAAATATAAAATATTCTTCGTATTTTAGCTAAGTTGTTGTATCTAAATATATAAGCTTATTTATTTGGATATTAATTAGACATTATACTTTTAAGTCGATAGACATTAACGCTCATTATTGGGCTTTGTTAGCTTGCTCTTTTGTCGAAACTCTTTGGGGGTGAGTCCGCTCCATTGGAAATAAGCTCTCGTAAATGCTCTCGGTTCGCTGAAATTTAGTTGTTTGGAAATAGTCGATATGGTGAGGTTGCTGTTGCCAAGAAGTTTGTTAGCAAGGTCGTAGCGTAAGTTGTTTTTAATTTGTTGGTAGCTTGTGCCTTCAAGGCTCAGTTTCCGTCGTAGTGTTTGTTCACTGATGCCAAGTCTTATAGAAATTTCCTTACTGGAAGGTAGCTTGACGGTTTCCTTTAAGATGTTTTTAGGTTCAATAAACTGATTAATGTTTGCTGTTAAACTGGTATCTTCTCCCGGGATGGTGAGTAGATCAATAGGTGCCCGATTCAGAAAAGACTGTAAATCGCGCTGAGTTTTAACAAGCGTGGCTTGTAGGTAGTGGCGGTGGAATACGAGGCGGTTAAATTTACTTTTCTGGTTGGTTGGGCAGCGAAACAGCAGCTCAAATTCATCTTGATCAATGGGGGTATAGTTGATGTAAGCCGTGATTAATTTGATAGGCTTACCGATGTACCAGCTGGCAAATCTATGCCAGATGACATGCCAGTATTCTATGTAGAAGTGTTCGAAGTCCAGTTCAGGGCGACGAAACTCTGTTGTTAAATAAACGTGCTCACCTTCTATATCGAGTGACATCTGCAATTCGTTGGTGATTTGATTATAAAAACGCACGCCTTTTAGCAATAGTTCTTCCAGTGTTGTGCTGTGACTTACCCAATCAGCCATTAACTCAAAAGTTCCTACTTTAATCGGGTGTTCAGTAAATCCCATGAATTCATCATTTAGCGATTCGCTAATGCTGGCATAAAGGCGTGCGACAGAATCGACATGGAAGCGGGCTTTAGGGTTTTTTAATAGTTTTTCAGAAATACGGGCTTGCTGAAGTAATGTCTTGGTGTTTATACCTTTATTATTGGCACCACCCAGTGCACTGAGGATGTAATGTGTGCCAATGGTTGCCATTAGTGCTAAACCCTTCGGATAAATTATTCTTTAATTGCGCATTATTTTACGGAAAAAGCCGATTGCATGAGAATGAGTCTTAAAAAAGAGTAAGGATTATTGCATAATGCGATAACTTATTTCTTTCAATTAAGTTTAATGTTTAGAGATTAGTAAAAGATGACGCTGATAATTTAAATAATTAGTCTATTATGAGGTTGATGTTGGTATAAACTAAGTTTCTACCCTCTTGAACATATGGCTAATACTGTCGCGTAGTTGGTATGAAACTGTCTAAGTTTCATACCTTAACTGCTAATGTTGTTTAATTGTTTTCGCTGTAAAAAAATCCATTCAAGGTAATCATACGTGGCTCATGTACGAGTATTAAATCACTATTTGCATAGTAAATTTCTATTTTTAGGAACTATTGAATTCTTTTTGTTAATGTCGGCTGTTATAGCGGGTGTTGAGTTTAGGAATATGTGGGCTGATGCGGGTGAACAAATTTATTTAGATTCCCCTGGTTTGCAGCTAATCTCTTTCGCAGTCGTCATGAGCAGTTGCACACTGGCCATGGGGGTTTACACGAGTATTTTTCGGGAAGGTTTAACCGGAATGTTTCTGCGAACTATTGTTGGTTATTTTTTTCTTGGTACGGCAAGTTTGACTATTATTTATTATCTCTTTCCAGTTATTTATCTTGGGCGAGGTGTACTTGCCTTCGCCATCAGTTTTGCTTTGGTTTTTGTATTAATTGTCAGAGTGCTTTTTTATAAGGCTGTTGATTTAGCTCAGTTGACGCGTAATGTTGTTTTTTTGGGGGCGGGAAAAACAGCCAAGCATATTATTGAGAGAATCGACCCAGTCAATACCGAGATGGGTTTTAATTTATATGGCTGTATTCCCTGTGGGCAGGATAACGTCTCTGTTGATAAGCAATTATTACTAAACGCGCCTGCAGACTGGGGAGTATTTGTTAAAGAAAATAATATTAGCGAAATCGTGGTTGCGCCTGATGAACGCAGGAGTAGTGAAGGCGGGCAAATTCCTATCGATGAACTGCTGGATTGTAAGCTAAGAGGTATAAGCGTTACTGAACCTGTTGCCTTTGTCGAAAGAGAGTTGTTGAGAATTGAGCTAACGATGCTGCGACCAGGCTGGGCTTTGTTTTCTGATGGTTTTAGTTATTCTCAGATTCGTGATGTGATGAAACGATTATTTGACTTAGGGGTAGCATCGCTTATTCTTTTATTCATGTGGCCGTTTATGTTGCTCACAGCAGTCGCCGTTAAGCTGGAAAGTGCAGGGCCAACGCTCTATAAGCAAGTAAGAGTCGGCTTGAATGGTAAAGAATTTGCTATTTATAAATTCCGCAGTATGGCACAAGATGCAGAGAAAGATGGGAAGGCGGTTTGGGCGACAAAGAATGATGCGCGAGTGACACGAGTAGGTGCCTTTATAAGAAATACTCGTTTAGATGAACTGCCTCAACTTTATAATGTGTTTAAAGGTGATATGAGCTTTGTTGGCCCACGGCCGGAGCGTCCTCAATTTGTTGATGAGTTGAAAGAAATAATTCCCTTTTATGATGCAAGGCATCGCGTTAAACCAGGTTTAATGGGTTGGGCTCAGTTGAAATACCCGTACGGCGCTTCTGTGGATGATGCCAGGCACAAGTTAAAATATGATCTATATTATGTAAAAAATCACAGCTTTTTTATGGATGTACTTATTGTTATTCAAACAGTAGAAGTTGTACTGCTAGGGAAGGGTGTGCATTAGTATTCAGTTCCAGTTAACGTTTTGGTTTACTAGAGCTTTTAAAGCTGCAAAATAATCTGACAAAAGATGGATAGAGATGAAGATGAAGTTTAAATTATTATTAACTATGGTGAGTTTACTTATTTTAACTGCCTGTACTACCACAAATAAAGTTATTGAGCAGCCTGTTGAGTCGAGCATTGGTATTCTCGAAGAGTACTTATTGGGCATTGGTGATGTTATTGAAGTTAATGTTTGGCGTAATCCTGATCTGTCTGTAACTGTGGTGGTAAGGCCAGACGGGAAGGTTTCCGTGCCTTTGGCAGGCGACCTTGAAGTAGATGGGAAGTCATCAACCATTATATCAAGTGAAATTGAGGAAAAGCTTAGTAACTTTATCCGTAACCCAAAAGTAACGGTGATTGTGACCAACCCGACGAGTGCAGAGTATATTCACCGTATTCGTGTCACAGGTGCGGTGGCTGCTCAGCGTTCAATACCCTATCGAAAAGGGATTACTGTTTTGGATGTAATTCTAGAGGCTGGTGGTGTGAGCGCATTTGCTAATGCTGATGATTCAAAATTATACCGCCAAACAAGTGAAGGGGCGAAAGTTTACCCAATCTTTTTAAATGACATACTTGAAAAAGGTATTTTGGATTCAAATTATACTTTATTTCCTCAAGATATTATTACTGTTCCTGAAAGAGGTTTTTAGGCTTATATGGATTTTTCTTTACTAATTCAATATGTGGCCGTTCTGATTAAAGAAGTCTGGCGGCGTAAATTCTTATGCTTATTTGGTTTTGCTTTAGCTAGCTTTAGTGTTTTGTTTATTGGCGGATTTTGGCCATCTACATTTCAAACGTCAGCCACTATATTTGCTGATAATCAGAATATCTTGAAGCCATTATTGGAGAAGCAAGCGGCTCAGAGTAAGGTGCAAAATCAAACTAAGGTCGTAAGAGATATGATGCACTCGCCGCGTATTCTTAAAAAAGTAGTTGAATCTGCCTACAGTACAGATAGTTATGAAAGTGCTGAAGAGTTAGGGCATATCATTAATCGGTTGCGATCAAAGATCAAGATTACAGGCGTCGGTCAGAATTATATAAAAGTAAGTTATTCAGACTCAACGTCTGAGAAAGCTTATCGAGTGATAAATAGTGTGATAGACGTATTTATTAAAATAAGTTCAGATGAACAGCGTTCTGAAAGTCGAGAGGCTTTTCTTTTTATTGATAATCAAGTGAATCAATATAAGGATCAACTGGTTCAAGCAGAAGTGCGCTTGAAGAATTTTCGTGCAGATAACTTTGATGGCCGTGATGGTGATGTTGATGCCAGTATTAGTCGGCTGAGAACACAAATCGAAGAACTGAAAATTGATATTGATGAGGATAAAGTTACCTCCGGCGCGCTAAAAGAACAGCTTTCCGGCGAGTCAGAGTATTCGTCTAAGCAAGCAGGTACTGATATATATGTTGAACGTTTAGCTACGCTGGAGCAGCAGAAAACTACACTTTTATTAACTTATACAGACGATTATCCCGATGTTGTCAGCTTAACTTATCAAATTGCAGATGTTAAGAAGGCTATTCGTGATGCCTCTGAGAGCAAAGAAGGGGAGAGTAATAAAAATGCTGATGAAAATTCTGTACTTAACCCCTTATACCAGGAATTAAGAAGTCGCTTATCTCTGGTTCAGACAGAAATTCAAGCTAAAGAAAAACGCCTTATTGCATTTAAGCGATTGAAAACTAAAGAGTTTGATCGTCGTAGGCGTATAGCAGAGAGAGGGGCTGAAGAGTCTGAGCTGACGAGAGATTACACAGTGACCAAGCGTATTTATGAAGATATGTTGGAGCGTAAAGAGAAGGCTCGCCTGTCAATGACCTTAAATATTGAAGGGCAAGGGGTTACATACAGAATACAGGAGCCTGCACTTCCGCCCTTAAATCCAGTAGGGCTGCGTTTTCTGCATTTTGTTTTAGTCGCGCCATTTATTGGATTATTCTCGGTGCTGGGGTTTGCTTTATTATACATTTCATTAGATCCGCGAGTTCGTTTTCCTTCAAAATTAGTTGGGCTTAACGTTTCGACATTGTCTGTGATACCTCATGTAAATACCTCATTAACTAAAAGAGTAATTCGATTTGATATGGTAATTTGTGTGCTTTTGATGGGCTTGATTATGGCTGCTTATGTTGGGTTGGCCTATGTATTGAAGTTGGGGATGATATAGATGAACGACTCTCAAGGATTTCAATCATCAAAGAAAAATACCTTTAAAAATGGAGTGGTAGAGGTGAAATCAGCTCCTAGTTCCGAGATTGGTCGAATGGGAGAAGTTGACCGTTTCTCAAAAGACGAGCTAGATCGACTGAAGATTATAAGTGGTAGTATGCAGAACTCAAAAATTCTCAATATATTTCGGGAGTTGCGTACACAATTACTCAATAAAAATAGAAAAAAGAACTTCGTCTGTATGGTGACCTCAATATCTCAGGGTGGGGGGGCAAGTTATGTCGCTTCAAATTTGGCTGCGGTGTTTGCTTTAGATAAAACGAAAACCAGTCTATTGATTGATGCGAATTTATATGCACCCGGGTTGGATAAACTTATTATTGGTGATTCTGAGTCAGGTATTACCGACTACTTAAGTGATAATAGTTTAGATATTAAGGATGTGGTCTATGCCACTGGAGTACCGCGTCTCAGAGTTATTCCTATTGGTGAGAATCGTGAAGCGGCAGCTGAATATTTTTCTTCAAATAAGATGCAAAACTTTATAGATGAGATTCGCACTCGCTATTCAGATCGTTATGTATTTATAGATTCACCTCCAATATTGGACTCATCGGAAGCAAGAATTCTTTCAGAAATTGTGGATGTCGTTATATTAATCGTGGGGCATGGCTGTGTAACTAAAGAGCAAGTTGAATCTGCGGTACAGATTATTGAAAAAGATAAATTGGCTGGGCTAGTTTACAACAACTAATGAATACAAATTGTATGAGTAGATATTTATCAATATTAACCCTATTTATCGTTTTCTTCGCGCCGTACGCGAATGCTCTTGAACTAACTGGCAATGTCTCTACAGAGCTTGAATATACTAATAACTCAGCTTTAGATAGTACACAAACTCAGGATGATGTTTCGCAAAGAGTAGGGCTAGACCTTAATGTTCTAGAAAATCGAAAAAGTGTTCAAGCAAGTGCGAACTTTAGAGTAGAAAGTGAGAAATACTACAATGATAGTTTTTCTGATCGAGCATCTTTAACGGCTGGCTTTGGTTTGTTTAATTTAGACTTGATCGAGTCTTTCTTAAACTGGCAGACTTCTCTCACTCGAACCGAAGTCTTAACGGATGCTTCAGATACTAATACCCCGGATAATCGTGAGTATCGAAATATTCTACGAACCGGGCCGACTGTCTCGTATCAATATTCTAGTAAGTCACTTTTAGCTTTAAATGTAAATTTTATCGGGGTTGAAAATTCTGAGCAGGACGCTTCGGATACTCAGCGTGTAAATGGTACCTTAAACTTTAAATACCTGTTTAGCCCTATGACCGGCTTTAATATCAATAGCCAATATCAAGAGATTCTCGATATTGATAGTGATAGTGATACCGATAGTGATGAAGAGTACGACAATATTAAGCTTTCAATAGGGCTTGTCAGGCGTTTTTTTCTAGGCGATTTTCAGTTTAATTTGGGCCGGACTCGTTTAACTCCGGATCAGAGTGATGCAACGGAAAGTAATTTTTTTGATATTCAGTTAAATAGGGATCAGCTGTTTAGACATGATGTTTCATTGACTTATTTAGAAGACATCTCTGACACTTCTATTGGCTTTGAAAGTGATGAAGAGGGCGCGGCTCAACAAAGTGATTCTCAACGAAGCACGTCAGGAAGTGATGTCATAAAAAGGAAGCGTATAGATGTATCGGCCACTAGAGTATTTGGAAATACTAATTATGCTATAAAGGGATTTTGGGAGAATGAGTCGTTTGTAGTTTTAGATAGAGATGAGAGATCGGTAGGTTTTAGTCTTGGTATAAACCATAACTTGTCTCAAAGGTTGATTTCAGAGTTTGAATATACATATGAGATTAATGACTTTGTAGGTCGGGTTGAATTGGGTAAAGATAAAGAGAGTACTTACCGAGTTGGCGGTGTGTATCGACTATCTGCAGATATGAGGGTCAATGGTTTTACTCGCTTTTCATCTCGTTATAATAGCCAAAATATGAGTAGAGAGTACGAAGAGTTTTCAGTTGGTTTTGGGTTTATTTGGTCTTTTTTGTAGGCTGTAATCGAAACTGTGCATGTAAAGTCAATTTCTATTGAGAAATGTAGGTCTTTATAACTGCCGAGCAAATTTGAGGCGGGCAGGGTACGGTTAAATTTTAATGGAAAGTGATTTTAGTCATATATTTGAGGACTGCCTATTATGGGAACTATAAAAAAAATACTAATTAATACCTTAGCCTTGCCTGGTTTTGATAGTTTGGCCACTAACTATTACAAAAATAATATCCCTATATTTATGCTGCACAGGTTTAATCAAAAAGAGTATGGTGTTAAAGGGCATGATCCAGAGCATCTAAGGTTTACTTTAGAGTTTTTGAGGAAACGAAAATTCAACTTTGTGTCAGTTGAAGATGTTGCAAACTCAATCAAGCAAAATACCTCGTTACCACCGAGATCCATCGCATTTAGTTTAGATGATGGATATTTTGACCAAGTTGATGTTTCGGCGTCAATATTTAAAGAGTTTGACTGTCCTGCAACGTATTTTGTGGTGAGTGGTTTTGTAAATGATGAATTGTGGATCTGGGACTCCAAAATTTATCATTTATTAGATACTTTGGAAGACTCAAAGCTAGAACTGTTAGAACAGCAATTTCCGACACTACAGTTTCAGGGCGCAAGTCGTGATGCTATTGCAGAAAAAATTGTCTTCTTTTTGGCAGATCATTCTATGCGCGATATTGAGGCAATAACCAAGACCTTAGTGCAAGCGCTTGATTATGATATGCCAGATAAGGCGCCTCCAAAGTACGCCTCTACCTCATGGGATAAGCTTGAGAAGGTATTGTCCTATGGTCTGAAAGTTGCGCCGCATACGTATTCCCATCCTTTATTGAGCAATGAAAGCGCAGAAGATTCGAAGTGGGAAATTGAGAAGTCTCGTGATGACATAAAAGCGAACTTGAGTTCGTGTTCAAACATATTTTGTTACCCTGTCGGCAGGCCCCAAGACTTTGGCGTGAGAGAGCAGAATATAGTGAAGGATCTGCAGTATGCTGGTGCGGTTAGTGCCCAGCCTGGTGTAACTAATCGCTTAAAAAATACTAATTTATATTCTATGCCTCGTTTTGGCTTTCCTGATAATCGAGAAGATGTTTACCAGTATGCGACCTGGATTGAAGCCTGCAAAGAACGTATCAGAGGGAAATAGGCTATGTCATATATTCTAGTTGGCTATTATGAGTGATTTTTCCAAGAAAGTTATATCCGGTTTTGCTTGGGAGGCAATAACAAAGCTACTTATGCAGGTAGTGTCTTGGGTGTCTACGATTTGGGTAGCAAGATTACTTACCCCGGAAGACTATGGTTTAGTTGCTATTTCTGGAATCTTTACAGGGCTGTGCCTCACCTTTTCTGTTATGGGGCTGACAAATGCTTTGATTAATAAAGAAGTGTTACATGAATATGATAAAGCCAATGTCTTTTGGGCCAGCGCTTTACTCGCTGTGGCTGTCTA
>Ga0105348_1001051_pt1 | contig 19345 bp, 19 predicted proteins | sample EN8Hudsemesocosm_2_FD_83504 | JGI IMG/M metagenome (GOLD analysis project Ga0105348, IMG submission 83504) | Methane-oxidizing microbial communities from mesocosms in the Hudson Canyon - EN8C Hudson Canyon | ecosystem: Environmental > Aquatic > Marine > Cold seeps | place: Hudson Canyon... | reverse complement strand
TTGTTTGTTATTTTTTTGAATGATAAATAATTTTTATGAAGAAGTTGTGGTTGATTTTTCTCTTCATAAAAAAAGATAGTGGGGGAGGGGGGGGGGGAGGGGGGTGGTTTCCCTTTTTTCTAATAGTAAGTATCTACTGGAGCCGTAAGTAGATTAGAAATTTTCAAAAAACCTGAAATCAATTTTGGTATGTATAGCGTTGCAGTGACCTGTTGAATCCAATAGTCAAAATAAGCCTTTTATTCCTTATCTAATACAGCTAATCATCACCATTATTACTAATAAGGTCATATTTTGCTCGATTTTTTTGGGGGGGGAGAGTTAAAAATGGCTCACTTAGTCACACAAGAGTATGATAAGTATCATAAAACCAATTAGATAATAAATTGAGTTGTGTGCATATAATGGGGCTCGTTATACAATTGTTTAGTACCAAGGATTATCAATGGAAGTAAAAGATTTTTTTCCCGAATCAGGTCATGTTCAAAGGCTTTACTGTGATCAGTGTAATAACCATCTTGATCTAAAGTTTTCTAACTTTGGCGAGATTGTAAGTGGCGTTGATATAAAAATTGAGGGGCTTCCTGTGTTAAACTGTCGTGAATGTGAAAAAGACTTCTTCCCTGATGACTCACGCTTTGCAGTTATACGTCTGCATGAACAAGCGATTAAGAACTTAAACGATAGAGTTAAAGTTACACGTAACAAAACAAACCAAGATTTTGGATTCGGAACTGTACCATTTATTTATGACTCTGATGACTATAAATATATCCCAGGTCTAAAACGTCAATTTGATGAAGGTTTTTTAACTCCTGTATTTTTCAATCGTGAAGTTCTTCTTAAATATGACTCATCGCCTACATATAGGCTAAGTTTTGCATCCACAACATATGGGGAAATACGAAGGGGGGATGATTTCTCAATGCCGTTCGGCCTGAATAGTAATGGAAAAATTGTAATGTGGCTGGGAGATATTGCACGCTTGCCGGATGCGGAACAATACTACCTTAGGTCTGAAAATATTGAGTCAGATCACTCTATCGGATCTGAGTTTTACGATGGTCAAATTGAATGCATCTTTACTGACCTTTCTAAAGAAGATGAACTATTTAAAGTTAGATCAGTATTTCTAGAGGCCTGCTTCAATAAATTTAATACTAAGGTCGCCCATCTTGATAATGAAGTGTTTGGGCTTTCCGTATCATTTAATGCCCCAATCGTAGATACAGAAAAAGAGCGAAGACATGCGGCTGATACTCTTAATAAAATTTATCTCGAATCTTTTGATAATAAAGCGTTAGGGACTGTAATTAAGAGTTTAGGTGGAGACCCCAAAAGTCTTGGCAGCATTAAGCGATTGCAGAAACTAATTGAACTTTCCTGCCCCGAATTGGACGCACCTTCACTGATGGGCCCATTCTATATCCTTTACGACCTGCGGGTTGCATATTCACACCTTGGTTCCGAGGAAAGTGAGGAAGAAAAGTTAAACTTCGTAATTGAGCGATTGGGGTTGGAACCTGATGCTGGATTAATGGAGATTTATTCTTCTCTAATAATAAAACTTCGCGAAACATTTAGTAGCTTGGCAGAAGCATTTTGAACCATTACAGAAAGCACTTAACAAGCGTAGGTTGTCGGAACACCTTTTCGCTCCTTCGTCGCTACAAGTCGTCCGCAACTTCGGGCGTATGCCTGACTTGGAGGTAAAGTGCCAGTTTATAAAGCGACCTTGAATAAAGACGCGTTACTATCAATGCCGGAAGATGAAAGAAGACTATTTGTAACTATCGCGCATCTTCAAAATGAGATCCGATTTTGTCTGTATGGGGTAGTTTGGTCATCTGACTTTTCGTCTAAAAATGAAGCTATTTGTCAATCTCAAATATCATTAAATTTTTTCTATTTAAAAACTCTTTCAGGAAAGCTCTATGAAGGTTGGCAGCTTTTAAATAAGCATTACTATGCAAATAAAAAGATTTCAAAAGACTTCGACCTAAATTCCGAGGAAGAAGGAAAAAAAACACTAAAGGAACTCGGGAAATACTTCTCTTCAAAAAATATCGTAAGTGAGATCAGAAATAATTTTTCTTTTCATTATGCACCGGAGAGGCTCGATCAAGAACTACTCTCCTCGCCAGACGATATGGATATGTACATAGCGAAAGAAAATGACGCAAATACGCTATATTATTTCGCTGAAGTGTTAGCAAATAGAGGGGCGATGAAGGGTATACTGGATAGTACAAACCAAAACCCAATTGGCGTTATAAGCGAGGAACTTATTTCAATTGCTAAAATATTTAATAAATGGAATATGTTGTATATGAGCTTTGCCATCAAAAAATATGGCCCGGAGATATGGGAGGGGCCAGCAAAAGAGATTGAATTTGACGACTTGCCAAAATTTAAAGATATAAAAATCCCTTTATTCACAGATACTTCAGAGGGCTTCATATAGTTCAGATACGGGTAGCCGAGGTATCTTACCCTCAGCCCTACAACACCCTGTATTATTGCTAAGCTGAGCCAAGTGCCTAAAGTCCTTCAGCCTCCTTCATAAGTTCTGAGAGGGGCTTTCTCAGCTTGATAGATATCTGCTGCATCTTATCAATAGTAATGCTGTTTTCACCTCGCTCCACATTTCCATAATAAGTCCTGTTGATCTCAAACTTATCTGCAAATGCTTCTTGGCTCAATCCTTCGGCAAGTCTTAATTGTCGCAACAGGAGGCCTAAATTCTTTTTATAATCAATTTTTTTCATGCTGATGAAGATGATTGATATGTGAATTGTCGTCCACCGTATATATGCGGTATGATGTTGCCTTGTCTGCTAAATTTATTTGGTGTTAAGATTTTTTTCAGGACTATAAATTGAGGAAGGGGTAGGATTTAAATGAAAATAATTAAGATGGCAATCATGTTTATAATTTTTGTTTGCCTATGTTCGTGCTCAATGTATTCAGCTAAACCTAATTTTGTTCAAGGTAACTATTACATGACTGGAGATAGCAATTGTATAAAAGGAAATGTTGTTAATAGCAATACAATAAAGTGCTATACCAGTGATGGAAAAATGACTGGGTATAGAGCAGCTATGACTGATCAACAGGTTCAAATGTATATGCATAATGAAAATATGGCTAATAGAACAACCTCTGCAGTACTTTCAAATTCAAGTAATCAGAGTAATAAGAGGCCTATGTACTGTTCTCAGGGACAAGTTGGTCCATTTGGAATGCCTGGATGTTAATGGATACTGTAACCGTGAGATCTGAATTTTCCTAAGGCTAATTGTGCTATGGGTTATGTGACTTGTTCTGCCACTTTTAAGACGCTTGAGACGGGGATCGAAATGGCTGAATTATTATGATTTAGTTTCTTATCGAATGAGTGCTAAGTTAAAGCGATATATTTCAACACTCAAAGCCCGGACTAAATTCTCTATACAAGCTCGTATGAAAAGTTATCGCTCCCAATCTAAAGCGAACATCTTTGTCAGTCATTAGTGCACAATATTCTGTTCATCTATGAGTAATTAATCCAAGAAATCAATTCTATTTAGAGGGCTGCGGGTTCCAGCATAGTGCAGGCCTATTACATGAGTATATATTTGGTTCGTCTTAGGTGAATACTAGCTATTTCAAGTCTGAAGTCTGAACTAAATAGTTAAAATTACAGAGACGATTATAGTTTCATCCAAGCAGTAGGAGTCATATTAATAACTACATCTATAAACTTATCCGAAGTGAAATAACTTATAAATAATAATCACCACTCGAGTATCACTGAACTATTCGAATTACTAATTTTAAGCGAGGGGATATACCTTCCGCAGCCAACCGAGACTTTTAGTCAACTCACTATCTACGAAATTCCTTTACTAACCTAAGCGTTTTCCTATCTAAAGTTAAATGCAAAAGGTCGGTTCCGTTCGTTGATTTAGTATATGGGTTTGCACCGTCCTCAAATAATGACCGCACTAATCCGTAATCATCATTTTTTACTGCTTCAACTAATTTTTCTTCAATTTCAGTTTCTGCAGAGCTTTTTGATTCATCCGTTTCTGTTTGCACTGTTTTGGGTAAATCTTTACCACAATGCTTACATACAATGGCTTCCGTCTTAATATCTTCTGCACAATAAGGGCACGTTTTTATCGTTTTTAGAGTAGGAGTAGTTCTTGGGTTTGCTTTAGGTTCTTGTGCTTGATTCGTGTTTGCGGAAAAAGCCCAGACAATTGCAACAACCCAGCCTAGAAAGGTCCAACCTAGCAAGAAGTTTAATAGAAAGACTGAGGTGCTATTTGCGTGATTTCTCTTCACAGCAATGATGGCCGGTAAAAAATAACAAACACCCAAAACAATAACTAATATTAGCGCAACTAAGACATCACTACCTTGTCCCATTTTTAACACCTTCTCTCAAGTTTTATTATGTATTTAATAGAGTCAAAATTTTGCATAGATTGTAAGAATAATCTGCAGTCATAGCTAACAATTTTAGGTCTGAAATCTGAACTAATTTCTTAGGCACAAAATTAATTAAATTTTAAGCTGGGGATATGTCTTCCGGTGCATTTATCAACCTTACCTCTGTAAGAAATTTGGCCAGGCCTTAAAAATGCGGGCTAAGGAAGTTAAAGCGAACACTTTTATGTAAATGCTTATCAGGCCAAATTGCCACTATTATTGGTAGTGTAGCCATAAATGGTTCGATTTGTTTTAGCAAAATGTTGAATATGGCTCACTTTGTCACACCGAGATATAAATAAGTATAATAAATCAATTAGATAATGAATTGAGTGGTGCGCATATGAGGCCCCTTATTATGCCGGAAAATGAAAGTTTAGAAAAAACGGTTTTTTTCCTTTAGAAACAGATTATTATAAGGGAAAGTAAAGAGGTTACTTGTCATGCATATGAGGAGGGTCTCACTATACAAATGTTGGCGGTAAAAATGAATAGCCAGAATTAAACTAGGAGTAGTATCCCCAATGCTAGGAAGCGTATTAGGTTTTTTATTCAGGAAGCCGATCCAGTATTTTTATATTTTAATAACAGCACTAATAAGTTTCCGATATTTGGGGCCATTTTTATCGTCAGATGTTTATATTTGGATTAAGTCAGAAATGGCGGAGCATCCCCTTTTATCCGACCTTGTTGACGTTGAAGGTATGCTGTTAGATAAGTTTGTTTTATTGTTGGTGCCTCTATGCGCTGCATGGTCAATTTCATTTTGGATATACCATAAAAATATTCTTAGTCCTCAAAATTTCAATCGTGTTAGGCGCGTAGTTTCTTTGTTTGTAGGTGGGGCTGGCTTCTTTATTTCTTTGCTGGGAGCCATGATTTTGGGAGCATGCATTCACTTTTATGTCACTGAAAAAACATCTCTTGCTTTAGCTATGTCAGGCTACGGGCTGTTTGTTGTCTTTTCAGGTTTCTACTTTAAGAAAATATCAGTACCCGAATTTAGTGAAAATGAAAAAAGGAAATTACTTGATATGGTCGCACCATACTTTAGTGTTTTCTTTGGCATACTTGCAGTAGGCTTCTATGGTTATAATGTTTTTTCTGACCCAATAGAGTTAATAGTAATAATCAATGATGCTTATCAAAACCGCTAACAAGGTGTTCAATTGGGAATTGGGCAAGTATTTGTCTCAGGTTTCAGCAAATAGAGTAGGGTGTAAAACTGAGCTTAGTGGGCTACAACGTCGCCCAGTTGTTAACGATTGGGCCATAGTATGATGGTTCGGATTTCAGTCTAAAAAGTCACATTATTCCGCAGAGTTTGTGCTTCAAGTTTAGTAAGCTATCTCAAAATTCGGCAGAATATAAACAAACAAAGTATGGTCTTCAAGCTCAGTAAGCCTAAAGACTACAAATTAATTATTAAGGTCAACGGCATAGTGATCAACATTAGTTCAATCACCTACACCGCTAGCCTTAACCAGAAGCAGCAACGGACTCCGCTGCTGCAGGCGTTAGTCACATGTATTAAGGGAAGTTGATAATTGAATATTACTTCAAAAATAAGGAATTTATACGGACCAATTCTAATAGCTTGTTTAGCATTTATTGGCTCGTTTACAGCAATTATAAAAGCTAGGCTTGCTTCAACCTCAGGATTGGAGTTCACAACCTTGGATTGGTCTGCTTTATGTAGTGCAATAGTCGCACTTTGCCTAGCTATTTTTTATATAGTTGAAGACTATAAGGCAAAAGTAAAGGCTGCTAGATTCAAGAAGGTTTGTGTTAAATTTTCACGAACAAAGTCTCAACCTGCATCTCTTGGTACTTGGTCCAAAGATGAGCGATTTGTCAGTGGTGTTTTTAGTGTTTCAGCTTTAATCGATGATGCTGAAATTATGCTTTTCGAAACCGTAATTAGGTATGGAGAACTAACAGGGGCTTCATCATCAGCGGAAAAGTTAATAGAAAAAATAATAAGTAAAGAGGACTGGAGTTTTTTGAAGAATACAAAGTCTCTTTTAATAAAATTTGAACCAACAGGAGATGAAGGCCGTGTAAAGACTAGCTCTTTATACGACAGAGAGTCTTTAAAAGACTGGGTTTTTGAAGATGGCCATAAGAACCTAGATTTAAGGCAGGTACTCATATATACAAAAACTATGGAAAGTAATGTTAATAACTACCTTGAAAGTTATAAAGAGCCTGACAATGTAATTAGGGTTAAAACTAATCACGCTCCTTATAAACAAGAGTCTTTGCCAACATTATTTAATGTAGTTGGTGAGTTCGTAATAGATATTGAAGGACTCGATTCCTTTTACTTGTCTTCTAACAATATTAAATTAAATCATGAATATGCTTTGGGCGCAGTTTGGTCAAAAGAAGAAGGGAATTATTCAAAGTTTCTTCTTGAATATGCTATTTCTGCCGAAACAGCTCTCAAATGTGACTAACAAAGCCTTAAAGCCGGATTCGTAACAGTTGGCTCGGTTCCGCTTCGCTTCACATTTTAGCAAACTATTACTCACCGCTTAAGGCGGCGTTAAAGGTAAGCAAAGGATGCGTACGTTATTACTTACAATATCAATTATTTTGTTTTCCAGTACTAGTTTTAGTGGTGGATACGTAGATTCGATTTCATGGACAAAGTTGGTTAAGTTAGCAAACAATCAAGTAGACCAGAGCTGGTATAGTTCATACTTGGCTGACCTTGTTTCAGAGCACAATAAGCACTGGAATAGTTTGCGTAAAGCGTGTCTCCAAGAAATGCAGGCAGCCAAAGTACAAGAATTTTTCTTAGTAGTTGTACTTAACGAACAAGGTAGGCTAATTGATTCACGTACTTCAAAGCCAGATTACGCTGCAACGTGTTTTGTAGAAAATATAGCAAAAATTGAATATCCACCTCCGCCAAACGGTGTCTTCTATTTCCCCATTAGCATAGCAGGCGGATAATTAAACCTCCATACAAGCCGCTCAGGGAACTGTTGTATAAGAAGGCTTTGGTTGCAGCCAAAGCTTGGGCCTCACACTACCCGAAAAGGATTTAATTTATAATTGGGGTTTGGGGAATATTATCCATACAAGGCGTTCAAATGGATCGCTTTCGGGGTAGAGCGATACTATTCGAACTGAATAGTAATACCTTTTTCGTGAAATTACTCACTCTTTCACAATGTTCGCTTTTGCTCAAGAGCTTTAGTTATCACGAATTTCAAGCTGGCTGAATTATCCTGAATTATGAAAGGTTGCAAAGAGGCTGTTTAGTGCGAACTGCAGACGATTATAATGACGTTATTAAAGCATTGGTTAATACTTTGTTGGGTAAGCGAAATGACAAATAATAACGCTTACTATATAAGCCAGAAGTTTAAACTATTAGTTTAAAAAAGGTTGGTAGACTGGGTAGGGCTTTTAGTAAGTTCATTGGTACTGCTTTATTAGAGCTTGAATCTTTTCGTCATAAATTTCTTTCATTTGAGAATTGCATACACCAAACTGATTCTGAAAATAGGGTACCTTAGTCTTTTGTTCATAAGCTCCACTCGGGTAGATATATTGCCGAGTATACTCAGTTATCCACTCCCAACGATCTTTCCTTGCGTTAAATTTAAAGTCAGTACCTTTGCCCCATTGAGCATAATTTTGAGCTGAACCATCAGTGTTTGTAAAACCACAATAAAAATACTCTTCGGATGCACTGGCGGTCGAAGTTAGTAAAATAAAAACAAAGAAAAGAACTAACTTATTCATAATATCCCGAGTGATCAATGACTTGTAGTACCCTGCGAGTGAGCCTCACTTCACATTTACAGAACTTAACATTCAACCTGATTTAGACCAAGAAGATTTTAGGTTGAAATCTGTTCTTTCTCTCTAACAACTCACCCTAAGAATAGTCACTTCGTCATGCGCTTAAATTCTAATAGGCGAAACATAAACAAGAACTTCTATAATTGTCAGCTTGATTTCAATGGTTTTACTTCGGTAATCTTTGAAGGTTGAGAGTCTTTCTCAATCACCTCTAAGCAAAAGTGTTTTGCACCTAATGTTATGCCTTTGAATCAATGAGTCTAAGTGAGATTTGGCTTCTTGTTAGAGTTTAGGGTGGCTATAGTATGAAATCTGTTTTTTCTAAGATATAGAGTTTAGGTTGAGTCAAATTGAATACTTCTATACAAGTGTTATATATGAGGTTTAATTTCTAATATTATTTTTACCATTTATATTTCAGGGTACTAAGTTTTTCAAATAGTGATCGTAACTCATAATTATGAAGTTTCAGTCTTCTCGCTGTTCATTAATAGGGTCAAATTTGATTCTTTCTGGTGTGATACCTAGAACCTAATTATGCTAATTTACTAGCAGAAAGCCCAGTCTAAGTACTGGGTTATCTACTAGTGTTCCTATGCTTGGTTCATCAATTCAGGATTACGTTCTAAAAGTTCTCCTCTTAATATCTGAACGTTTTCACCTGCTTCAATACTCATGCGAATCTGGCCGCCATTATCACGCATAAAAGTTTGTTTTATTGGAATGGTATTTCCATTTGAGTCTTCAATAAAAAAGAATAGTTCGTCTTTGTTTGGTTTAGTGCTACGTGTTAGAACTAATTTATTGCTCATAATTAAATCCTTTTAATTGATTAAATATTTAATTTCGTTTGATTCTAAAATACTGAGGCTAGGTCTTCATTGAAGACAAACCCTTCTAATCCTGCATTCTCCACAAGTGTTTTAAATTCATGTGAACAATAAACGTTGTTATATCCATTGTATTCAGTTTTAAACACGAGCAGGTCAGCAACAGCATTGCTATTGAAAGACATCTGTTTAACTTCGATATGTCCACTTGCTTCAACAAGTCTTTCACTATCGGGTTGATTGATGGCATCTAATCCAGTGAGCCTTGTGACATGAAACACCCAAAAAGATGAACCATTGTATTTAACAGGAAGGAACTCACCATAGGGTGTAAGGGCTTCAGATAAGTTGCTGTAGGCTTTTTCACTGAGAACCAGTTGATCTGTGAACCAGCAGGTAATATCGGGCAGTGAGCTTACATTCTTCTTGTCGCTGTCATCATGAAACTGAACATCTAATGGCTTCCAGAAACTAGACCATATTGGTTCATCTAGTAAGAAGAAGTGATCTTCACCAAGTTTGCTTTCAAGCTCTTCAGCAGAGATGTCGAAGGCCAAGTGTTTATTACGATCAAAGCGTAATTTATAAATCATTATATTCGACCTCCGTTTGGCAGACTTTGGCCCTTTTTGAGCATGACGTAATCTGGCATCGTACTTTGTTGAAGGTGTTGTGCAATTAGCTGTAGATCAACTCTAAACATATCTTCCTTTCTTATTTTACCTAAACGATGCCTGAGCCAGAAGTAATAATTATAGCGATGAATGCGACTATGTGGCACTGCTGCTGGAAAATTAGGGTGGGGCGTAGCTGCTGTGTTCTCAGGAAGCCAACAACCATTGTCAGGATCATCTATACGGATCTTTAAACGAGCCATGAGTGCTCTTATGATAGCTGCGTTGTGGTGTTTGCCTGCAACGATAGCGTGAGCATGACATTTGCTTGGTCTGGTCTTGCCAACTGATTCTAAGTGTAAACCAAGACGGGCAGAATTGTGTTCTTCTTCACGTAGCTCTTGTGTTGTCATTGGCTTAGCTTTTGCGTTAGCTAGGTACTTATCAATGCCTGCTTGAACTTGAGAGGCTGCAACTACTTTGTGAAGGTCTGGAAAAGAGGGTTCATTTTCTAACGTGGCTACATGGTCAACTGCGTGGTCAACTGCGTGGTCAACCATATCTTTTTGATAATATTTAAGTTTTGGCTCTAAAGCTGCCATTTAGACTCCTTGTCCATTTTTACATTCCATTGATGTGGCGCATATTAACAATGATTTTCTTATCATTCCATCAACTGGTTAATATTTAGCTGTATAAGTATCAATTCAAATTGTTTTATTAAAGATCGCCATATAGCTTTTTTAGGCAATGACAAGCTAAAATCGGATGTAAGGTATGAGTCTAATAGTCTTAGCAGTTATGCCTAATTGAAGGGACTGGTTCTACAACATTGCTGCCTCTGAAGACTATGATCCACATGATTTTAATATCTTGATTTAACCTTCTTATCTAATGAGTGGTAGGGCGTTAATGTGAATATATTTCGTCCTCTCAGAAGGCGGCTATCTACCCAAAGGGGAATTAAATTTAATACAAAACACTAAATACTAACTATTTTAGTTCTGATTTCAGCCCTAAAATGGTTAGCCTAAATTAAAAACTAGCCTTAAACTCGTCTCGTAAATATTATTGTATTTCAACAGAATAATAGAAACACCGTTAGATGAAGCAAAACAGAGTTTTAGTATGTAAGGCGCTCGGCTCAATGAATGAAGAAAGCAGAATTATTAGAATCAGATTTGTACGTCCTCTGCTTTTTAGGAGCACCAAAAGCGCTTGAATTGGATAACTAGAATGGATCAGATGTTTGAATTGTAGTTGATGAATGAAATATAGCTTTGACTATATGACAAGGTGTAATCATTGCAGAGTAGAGAAATAATATGTTAATTAAGACGATTTTATATACACTGATTTAACAGGTTCAGAGATGGCAAGAAGATATAGATCTTATAGAAAGTCGAATAATGCTGCTCTTGAACACGTTCGAATGTTTAACGTATTATCCAGAAAGCTCGGCCCTATCGTTGATGATGTTCAAAAAGCTTTCTTTAGCTTAGATGATGATCAGCTGTTTGACTTACTATCTAGGTATGGTGAAAAACATGGCCACGCGGCAGAAAATTATGCTCTCGGTGCAATGCCAAAGTGGAAGTCTGGCACTACAAAAATGTCTGGTCAGACAATGGAGCGGCTGCTTGATTTTGTCCCTCGATACCTAAAGTTCGAGCAAAAGTATGAAATGCTTCGGTGCTTATGCGAGCATCATAGGGAAAAGAAAGTAGAGTTGGTAAGAGTCAGTAAGGACGACCCTAGTAAGGGGCTTAAAGATTTTGATGAAGCTCTTGAGTCTTTCCATCAAGGTTCAACTTTTCAGCATCTTCCTGATCACGTGATGGAAACTTTAAAATGGCTCAATGATGCTGATGCCGTTGCTGCTCGAGCACTTCTTGCTAAGGTAGAAATAGCAGAAGTGGCTCAGATCAAGAAAACGGTTACTTTAAACCGAGAAATAATCCACAGCCTTATTGCGGATAAAGCTCTCGCTAGTTTTGATGAGAGGATTGAATTTCCTAATGGAACCTTAAGGGTTTACTCCTTTAAAGAGTCATTCTGCATTGTCGCTACGACGGTTTTCGAGGACGACAATCATCAAACGGTAAATCAGCTTCGGGATTTCCGAGAGGAAATACTTTTAACAAATACAGTTGGTAGGAAGTTAACTGCTTATTATTATAAGATAGGGCCTAAATTAGCAAAATATATTAGAGGGAGATCTTTGCTGACCAGCGCGATAAAGTTAGCTTTGACAGCATTTGCAACTACTTATTGGGGAATAACTAATGGAAGAAAATAATAATAATCAACAGCTAGCTAAGAAGAATGGTCAAGAGCTTGCCGCCGAAGATATCCTAGAAAATGCTTTCGCCAATCTGACTGATGATCAAGTGAACGCTTTTTCAGAGAAAGCTGCAGATGAAGCGCTTAGATTGAAGGTTAAAGAAAGAGATCAGAATCTCGATATGGGCACTGCTAAAAGAGAAACTTTGGATCATATAGATGCATGGAATGAGCTTCATAAAGATGGCCGAACTATGCGTCATTCTATGTCAACTGATATGAAAACAGGGTCTGGTAATAGAAATATTACTAGCAAAACAGGGGCGACTTGCTTTGTCGCTACAGCAGCCTTTGGAGACGAAGCTCATCCGACAGTGGAGTCTTTGAGATGTTTTCGTGATGAAACATTATCAAAATCAACTGCAGGTTTACGTTTTATTGATTGGTATTACAAGAATGGCTCGAGGTTGGCGGAGAAATTAGAAAAGAATAGCTTCTTGAAGCCTGTCGTAAGATTACTTTTGGGTATTATTGTTAGACTTACTTTCTCATCTAAAAAATAGTTTACCTTCAGCCTCAAGCTCCCTTTTGGGTATATAGTTTTTATATGGCTGACCGAATAAACTATAGATTATAGTGAAGGTAGCTATAGGGTTCTTAGCACGCAATCTTTTCTCAAGATCCCCATTAGTTCAATAAACCGATTGGTTGAATTCTCATACTTAAACGAAATTAGTTAGCGTCTGCTTAGTGCGAGTTTAAGCCTATCGATCAGCTATTATAAATATTTTGACCTGTAGTCGAATTTGTTTGTCATAATAAAGAAACTATAAACTCATTCAAAAGATTTAGAATATGAGTAGACTACTTTTATTAACTTTGCTGCTTTTTCCTTTGTGTTCCCAAGCGCTAACATTTGGAAAAGCCAAGACCCAATTAAAAAAAATATACAAAACTCATCCTGAATCATTTTATTGTGCCTGTGATATTGCATGGATCTCTAAAAAGAAACTTGTTCCAAGCATTGATAGTTGTGGTTACAAGCCACGCAATATACTCACAAGGAAAGGTAATGTGAATGAGCGAGCCAAGCGTATTGAATGGGAACACGTTGTACCTGCGTGGGAATTTGGGCATCAGCTGCAATGCTGGCAAAAAGGTAAACGAAAATATTGTTCCAAAAATTCATCTCAATTTAATGAAATGGCGGGTGATTTACATAATTTGGTTCCTGCAATTGGTGAAGTTAATGGTGATCGCTCAAACTTTAAGTTCAGTATGATTGAAGGAGAAAAGAGGGCTTATGGTCAATGTGATGCGGAGGTCGATTTTAAAAGGAAAACCTTTGAACCAGCAAATAAAATACAGGGAAATATAGCTCGAACCTACTTCTATTTTGAAAAACAATATGGGTTACGGATTAGCAAAAAACAACGTCAGTTGTTTACTGCGTGGAATAGGTTAGATCCAGTTGACCAAGCTGAGTGCGAGATCCATACAAAGAAAGCCAAGATTCAAGGTAACATAAATCCATTTATAAGTGAGCAGTGTGACAAGTAAGCCATAAGTATTATAGAAGTTTTGATACTTCTAAGAGACTTCTATTGTCCTTACAGTCTCTTTAATAATAGCCTTTAGGGTAAGTTTAGGTTTTTATTTTGATTAAAAAATGAACCAATTTCAGTTTGTAGACTAATCAAATAAATGAGTTCTTTCTTATCCGAACCAATGAAGGCCTGAACCAGTAACTCTAAGCCTCTGCTAGTGCGAAAGCGAAGTTTTGCACTAATGCCCTTGACCCTTTGGCTTCTATCTCTGACGAGGACATCAGGAGGAAGCAGAGCGGTTGTAAATTCACGGAACGTTAGTGCGATTTGTGACGGTTGCGGAGCGCAGCGTAGTAACCTAGCAAATTGTGATTGCGTGTAGAGAATTTGCAATCCGAGTGATGGGAGAAGTCAGATATAGAAGTCTTGTGATGATAATATATTATATAAATTCAAACGTTACCTGACTGAATAAAAAACAGGTTTAGATCTGCCAAACCATTCTTCGTACAACTAAGGCAATCAACTTAGTTAAAGGTAACCGGTGTTAACAATAAGCAAAGCTCCAATAGCTAGTCAGCTACAAACATTTTCAAATGTAAGCGATATGTCGACGATGTCGTATGCGCGCGCGATATAAAAAATAATATTAAAAAAGAAAATATAAGAAAGAGGGGGCTATCCTAATATTTACATGGCGCACGCATGCGACAATGTCGACAATTACCCTAAATCTAAACTGTAAAGCCCTCTGGGGTTTCGTATTATAGGGTTTACTAGTTCTATAAGTTCTAAGATAACGTACATCAGGAATGTGCTGTTGTAGTCACTCGATTTATTGACGTTCAACGGCAGGTTTTGCCACAAATAAGACTCTTGAATTTATTTAAAGTGCTCGACTTTAGTTATATGGCTTCGGTCTTTTGGTATAAAACTTGCCACTTAAGGTTGAGAATGTTTGGCCAGATATTTATAAGCCTACCTGTTATGAAGTCATTACAGGTGGCGTCTAAGCAGACCTTTTCATACCACTAAAAAGCAGTTACTCTTACCTTTCATAATCGACTTATATGGACCCCGTCTAATACCGTAAAATGCGGATTCCGTCTAATAAACTGTTAAGCTCCAAGAAACTAATTACAGATATACTATATCTTATAGGTGAGTTATGGCCTGGAACGACAATGCGAATACAGATCCATGGGGAAACCGCGATATACCTTGGTACAAATTCTACCTTGATATTGGGAGAAATATATTTTTGTGGATTGTCATCGCAGTTGGAATTAATGCTTCGATGTCTTATTTGGGACTGGATTCCAAAAAAGAATATGTAAAGAAAGAAACTATTCACAATAATTTTATGTCAGCAATTCAAAATGGCGCGGACGTTCGAGCTATAAAGCAGCTGTACATAAATAGAAAGGTCGAAGAAAAGCCATTCATATTGTTTTCATCTTTTGATGAGAACAATTACTATAGTTCTGAATCTCCATTATCTACTGTGTTAGAGGATATTCGTGCTTCATTATATTTAAACGATAATAAAGATATATCGCTCATTCCAAAAATTGATCAAATCCTTATAAATTATTCGCAAACGAATCCCTTTGATCATCTCAAAAACGGGCAAAAAGATCAGTTTGACAATATTCGAATTAAGCTGGGTGATGATTACATTAAAATTCAAAATAATATTAATCGAATAGTTGAAGAGCTTTCTCAGAAAAATAAACTTGTTGATTTATACCTTTCAGATTCTAGAGCAAGTTTATTTGTTTCTATCTTTTCGGTTATATTTGCTCTAGTTATTGCTGCTTATCAAATATACCAAAGCCGTCCAGACAAGGTTCGAAAGATATATAAAGAAGGTATAGATCACGCGCTATATAAAATGCGTGAAGAACAAAAGGCACCTCCTAGCGGGGAGAGTAAAGCTTAAAAAGGCAATGGTTCGGAATTTTGAAAGCTCCAGCCAAAAAGCTGCCTCCACTTTTAAAATCCGTACATTGCGGCGTTAGGCAACAAGTATGAAGTCTGAAATTGATTTCCATCCATTGGTAGAGTCTGTAGAAAATGCTCTTGGTTTGGATGAGAAGCTTATAGGCATTGATGGTCTGGATGGCATAGGAAAAACGCCTCTAGCAAACTTGCTTGCCAGAAGACTAAATGCAAATGTTGTATCTCTAGACTCGTATCTTGTTAAGAATCAAAACAAGTATACTGATGCGCTAAATGAACAAGTAAATGTCGATTTATTAGAAACCAAAGGCGTAACAATTGTTGAGGGTGTTTGCCTGCTTGCGGTAGCTAAGAGGTTTGGTTTTGAATTGGACTTCTTAGTTTACTTGAAGAGGACTCATAATAGCATGTGGGCTGATGAGGATGTTTGTGATTTATCTGGCAGTGCAGAAGAAACAATAAGTAAAGAAGAGGATGAGGTTTTCATTTTTAAGGAATGGAATTCATCCAATAAAAACCTTGAACCCCCAAAGAGAGAGGAAGTTAAATTGTCAGGGTTACGTTGTGAGTTAATTCACTATCACAGTAAATACCAACCCCACAAATTTGCCAACTTAGTCTTAGAGGTGGAGCATGCCTAACAAGGCTGTGAATTGGCAATAGGAAAACTATGAATAACATTGAAGCCTTTAATATTGCTGTCGCAGAAATATTCGGTACATGCTACAGCGAGTTTCCTCTACGTGTATCCATCTCTAAAATGGATATTGGAATTGCTATAAAGGAAGCTTTTGGTGATGACCCAGATGGTATATTTAACCTCGATGAAAAAGAATATCAAATAGCTGAAGAAGCTATGTATTGGTTGATAGAAGCAGGCTATGTATGGTGTAAAAATCCCACTAAGCCTATCTCATTTGAAGGGGTTACTCTTTCACCTAAAGGGCTTGAGATTTTAAATGCTGTACCAGAGGAACTTAAAACTAAAGCTACTTTAGGAGAAACTCTCAGTAAAGGAATTAAATCTTTAGGTAAAAATACAGCTTCTACAGCTGTAAAAGTAGGATTAACGTATGGCATTAAATTGGCCATAGGCACTTAACCAGACGCTCAACTCGGACAAAAGGTGCTGTTACCTTTTTTGCAAAGAACGCAAAAAACTGCCAACAACTTTTTTCGTTTAGCTTGGCGTTATACCCACAATCAAGATCGAGTATGGAATATATAAACGACAAATTTAAAAATAATTTTCCCGAACACTTTGGCGAGGAAAGCCCAAGCATAGATGGAAAAATACTCTATCAATATCAGAAGCTAGATGATGAGTATATTGAAACGATACTCAAACGAAGTATTTACGTTTCTACCCCATCAAAATTCAACGATCCATTTGATTGCTGGGGTCTTTTAAAAGACGATCAAAATCAAATATCTGAACAAAAGCTGAGCCTTATTGAAACCGCATATCAGAAAGGTGCAAGAAGTATTGGAATAGCTTGCCTAACAAGCTCATTCGATAATCAGCTTATGTGGGCCCACTATGCTAGTGGACATACTGGGATTTGCATCGGTTTTTTATTCTCGGACTCTGACTGGAAAGGTGGCCAAGAGATTATGCTTCGTCCTGTTCAGTATAAGGATTTGAAGCCAATTAAGATTGAAAATGCTTTTAATCAAGAGTCTGATGTACTTCCATCTGATGAGGTATCTACCCGATTTCTTTATTCTAAAAATCCTGATTGGCATTATGAGAAAGAATGGCGTCTCATGTTCAAATCAAAATATATGGAAAAGTTGGTTCCACTTGATGAGATGGGCATTACCATGTCAGACGTGATATTTGGTATGAATGTCCCCAACTGGAAAATTAAAGGAACCACTGCGGCATTTAACGCAGCAGGTATCAAGCCAAATTACTTCATAATGAAGTTCAATCGAGAAACTTTACGGTTTGAGCGCGTGGCCTTTAATGTATAGTGAGCAAATAGGTATGAAAAGCAGCAACGGACTTCATAATCTGTCGCGGTTTTTGCAACAAAGGCCTACTATTTGATATAAAATTCAAAAATGCATAACAAAGCGCTCTTGTCGGAATCACTCGCTACGCTCGCTCTCCGCAAAACGCGGCGTTAAAATTTGCCCTAATTATCCTGACTAAACTTTATAGACGATATCCGATTTGGGATTCCCTGCCATAGGATTGCTGATAAATTCAGATAGAACTTCAGTTGCAACTAAGTGCGATTTAGAGACCTTTGTTACTAGATGAGAAATGACCTAGCAAGAGGGAGCATAAGTCAAAGTAGTACTGTCAGTTGGTTCGATCCAAAATTCAAATTGTAAAATCAAGTATCGAACCAATACACCTAAACCATTTTTAAATCCTTCATGGCTTCTACAACTTCCGCTCGTCGTTTACGTTCAGTCGTCGCTTGGTCAGAAAATCTTGTGTGAATAGTCGGATTAACCAAATATGCTGATGGTTTCCCGCGTTCGTTTAGCGTACTTCTCTCCGCTTTTATCCACCCATAAGCATCTAAACGATCAAGAGTTTCATCTACCTCCCACGGTTTCCACTTCCTGCCTTCCCGTAAATCCCTTCCAAGTGTACGTTTAACTGTAAAACGATCATACTCTTTCGACAGTAGTAACAGCGCCAAAGTATTTGCCTTGTCTTCGATGGTATCTATTTGCCCGTAAAATTGGATGGCATGAGGTAACAACGTCTTCCATAACAGGTCTGATACATTTTGAGCTGTATCACCTGAAACCTCACTATCCGTTGGTTTTTTTGAATCAGTTGCGCATTCAATGGCATGGAACACAAGTAATAATCGAGCGAAAAGACCCTCCCACTTACCAAGCGCTGACGTTAGAAATTGGTTTGGATGATTGTTAATCATTCTGTGTATCTTTACAGATAATTTAATACGTATCGTGTGTGCATTGACGGATAGCTTTACCCTTTCTGATGATGGACCCAAAGCTGTAAAGTGCTTTACTAATTTGTCATATGCCCTTTGCGCCAAGATGTCTGGTGCTCGATCAACTGACATTCCAGCAGGTCTGGCTTTGAAAATAATAAACCGTTGTAACAAACCATCGTGGTTTGTCGTGTTTGCATATTGCTGAATAACTGAGGGCTGAATACCTCCAACAATGCAAGCGCTCCAGTTCTCAACGATAGTTGAACCTCTCGATATTCGATCAACTGCCAACGGCCCTCCGTTATAAGATTCAAGCCACGTAGCGCGGTCCTTACCTGACCCGTTTCTATATGCGTCCATTGATGACAACCACGCAGTCAGCTCATCTCGATATACGAGGCATCCTCTCGGCTCACATTTACTTAGAATATCTCCCATTGCCTCCACAGTAGTATCACTAAATATTAGGCGCTTCAGTGTTGGGGGATCGGGAGGCTCATTACCTGCTTTATCAGCGGCTTGGCATTCTGATTTATATTCTTTTTCTTTGCTGTTGTTTTCGAACATCCATGTAGTATTTATTATCATGGCAGGGTCGATAGATTTGTTCATACCAGGTGATTTTTTAACTGAAGGGTCGCCGACGATAGCCAGCCATAGCCGTGCTGATTCTGTCCAGTTTGGATCGTGTTGCTTGACTTGTAATGTGATTCTGTCGTCAATACAGCCAGCCAGTACTGCCAGTGCAGACATTCCAATAATTCCGGAATCTAGCCCCATCAATTCTCCGTGATCTTTAGCAAATGCGGCGACAGTGTTCGGTAATAAGTCGATTGGAAAAGGAGGCGGTTCGGTAGTATTAAAAATATCAAAAGGCTTATCCCAGA
>Ga0105348_1001049_pt1 | contig 19351 bp, 16 predicted proteins | sample EN8Hudsemesocosm_2_FD_83504 | JGI IMG/M metagenome (GOLD analysis project Ga0105348, IMG submission 83504) | Methane-oxidizing microbial communities from mesocosms in the Hudson Canyon - EN8C Hudson Canyon | ecosystem: Environmental > Aquatic > Marine > Cold seeps | place: Hudson Canyon... | reverse complement strand
GCTTTGTTAGTCAGTGTCGGAAGTGTGGCAAACTTTGTCACAATTGTAATAATTTTTTACAGACTCAGTTTTCATCTGTGAATGTGTGCTGTAATCACCTAGCATGTGGACTTGTCATCTTTTATGTGGGTTTCATAAAGCTTTCGAAGTTGTTGATTGAAATTTTCTTCGTTATCCAATGGCTGAAAAAAAACTCTGGCGGCATTCATGATATGCGAGCGGGCCCTGCTCAATGTTTGTGTGCCAGCAGTAGTAAGAGTTATTACTTTAGCTCTGCTGTCTGTGGGGTGAGGGGTTCTTCGCAAGAATCCCTTACTTTCCATGCGGCGAATGACTTGTGAAACCATCATGGTGTCCATTTCACCATGCTGGGCAATAAGAGCTTGTGTTACCCGAAAGTGTTTTTGTTGCAGGTGGTGACTGATAGATAATAAAAAATACTGGGTATCCGTTAAATCTAAAGGCTTGATGGCTTCCACAAGGGCTTTACGCCAGAGTTGGGCAGAGCGTGCAAGCAAATATCCAGTGATCTGTTCTACATCTAGATTAAGTAGGTCTGACTCTGAATAGTTTTTTTCGTTGTTAGTCATAAGGATAAATGAGGGTATGAGAATACCTAGCCTAAGTTAGTTGACACGTTGTTAATGGGTATTTAGTATGTGCGCATATAATATATGCGCTTACCATTGTTTGTAAACTCCTAGCTTATCCGCTAGTTACTGTTTTCTCAATTGTAGGTTCCATTTCTTGGGTTTGGCTAAAACTGACAAATTCGACAATGGGTCTATAACATATAGATAATCAATGAGGTATATCTTGCTGAAATCCTCAGTACCTATTTTGCTTAGTACTGCCTTACTTGGCGGGTGTGGTCTGCTGATGCAGAAGCCTGTAGAGCAGCCACCTGTTCATGTAGCACAAAGCTGGGAAGTAAAAACATCACAATCTGATATCAGCATAACGACTGCTGAGCAATTGCTTGATCAATTCAAAGATCCCCAGCTCAATCAGCTTTATAAATATGCCTTAGTCGGAAACTATGATTTCAGTCAGCAAGCTGCTCAGACCGATCGTGCTGCGGCTGCCTTGGGTATTGATAGTGCCGCTTTGTGGCCGGAATTAAATCTCATTCTTGATTCGGATCGCTCCGGTGGTGAAGACACGACTAATACAAGTAGTCATTCCTTGTTAGGTCGAATCAGCTGGGAGATCGATTTGTGGGGAAGGCTAAGAGATGTTCGTGATGCCAGTGAATTAGATTGGGAAGCAGAAGTTGCTGACTATCAAGCCGCGCGCCTGTCTTTGGCAGCCAGTTTATCTAAAGCTTGGTTTGATTATCAGGCGGCGGTTCGTCAAGAAGAACTTTCACGAGAAAATCAGGTTACGATAGAAATAATCGTGAAGTTGGTGAATAGTCGTTTTCGCCGTGGTCTAGCCACACTTCTCGAATTGCGATTAGCACGTACCAATTTAGCATCAGCGAAAAGTGATCTAATACTTGCCAAGGAAAACCTGGTCACTAGAAACAACGCGCTGAAAAAACTATTGGGGCAAAAAGCGGCAGATTTAACGGTGCCAGTAAAATCTTCACTCAGTAATAATTTGAATAGTGTGCCGGCAGGGTTACCTGTAGAGATCCTTCGTCGTCGGCCTGACTTGGTGGCGGCGGAAAAGCGCTATCGTTCTTCAGTACTGGTGTGGCAGGCAACAGAGAAAAGTTTGTTGCCTGGTTTGTCCATTACCGCTACCGGTGGGCAAGTTGATAGTAAGTTTGCTGACTTAGTGGATGACAGTAGTGTTACTGCCTGGTCTCTCTCGGGGCAACTTCTTGCTCCAATATTTAATGCCGGACGCATAAGCGCTCAAGTTGATCGCCGTGAGGCATTGACCCGTGAGGAACTGTCTAAATACGGAGAAGTCTTGTTTAACGCCTTTTTGGAGGTCAATGAGGCTTTGGAGTCTGAGCAGTTGATCGAAGAACGGGTCAAAGCTCAGGGAGAGGTGTTGGTAGAGGCGCAGGCGACGGAGAAATTAGCGCTTCGGGATTATGGCAACGGATTAACAGATTTGGATACCTTGCTAGATGCACAGCGCGATGCTATTTCTGCAGAGCGTAATTTGGTATCAGCGGAGGTGAGCCGGATAAAAAACCGTGTAGATCTTTTATTGGCTTTGGGCGGTAGTTTTGAAATGAATCGAAAAGAAAGTCCATACAATATCCTTGGTGTTGTTGAGGATGCTGCTAAAAAGGTGTTGGATTAGGTTATGTTGAAAAAAATATTGATACCTGTGGGTATTCTTGTCATTGCTGTGATTTCGGCAAAGGGGCTAATAGCGCTGAAATCGGAACCACCTAAAAAACCCAATGTGAAGCCGAGCCCTCTGGTTGAAATTCAAAGAATCGAAAAGTCATCGTTACAATTTTCCGTTCGTTCCCACGGTACAGTAGTCGCTAAGCGTTCAATAGATTTGGTTAGTGAAGTTTCAGGGCGCGTGCTTTGGGTGTCACCTAAATTTGTTCAAGGTGAAATGGTTAATGCCGGGGAAGTTCTGTTAAAGACAGACCCTGTGGATTATCAGGTAGCGTTAGCTGAGGCCAAAGCAAAATTAGCGGATGAGATATTGGATTTAGCCGAAGAAAATGCACGGGTGAATCAGGCTGCAGAAGATTGGGCGGTTATTAGTAAAGAAAAAGCCGGTGATTTAACCCTCAGGAAACCACAATTAGCAAAAGCGAAGGCCTCAGTTATTGCGGCGCGAGAAAAATTACGGCAGGCAGGGAAAAATCTTGAAAGAACAATAATTAGGGCGCCTTTTAACGCGGTGATCGATAGTAAAAGTGCGGATTTGGGGCAGTTTATTTCAAAAGGAAAAAATGTCGCTCAGTTGTTGGGTACGGATATCGCTGAAATCCGCTTGCCTATTACGGCGAGCGAATTAAATTTTGTGCGACCTTTATTGGTGGATGAAAATAATCTGCCTAAGGTGCGATTCACCTCTAACTTCGTAAACAACGGGCATTATTGGGAAGGTTCAATTGTGCGTATGGAAGCGAGAATGGACCCGGATACCCGTGTGTTTTATTTAACGGCTGAAGTGCAGGATCCCTATGGCTTGGTATCAAACAAGACTCCTCTTAATGTAGGTATGTTTGTGGAAGCAATCATTGAAGGGATGCAGGTTGAAGATGTCGTGAGGATTTCTCGTGGTTCTTTGCACGATGCCGGCTATGTGTATGTGTTGGATCAGGATAAACAGCTACAGCGGCGTGAAGTTGAAATGATTCGTTCTGAACGTGAATCGGTCATTGTTGGCACGGGTCTTCAGCAGGGGGATTTATTGGTGTTAACACGGCTTGAATTAATGGTTGAGGGTATGCCGGTGTCCTTAGCGGGGGATAAGAAAGAGGATGGTATAGATATTCAGAGTGACTCGATAGTTAACAATGAGGCCATAGCGTCGGATGTCTCAAATACGGACAAGACATCAAATTCCGAACCTCTTATGAAGGTGGAGAATTAGGAATGGCAGAATCTACCGATATAATCCAAGAACGGGGCATCATTGCCTGGATGGCCCGTAATCCTGTGGCGGCTAACCTGCTAATGATTTTAATTATGGTGATGGGTGTGAAAGCAGTCCTCACCATGAAAAAAGAGGTTTTTCCTACTTTCCCATCGGATACTTTGACCGTTACTGTGCCCTTTCCGGCAAGTTCCCCTGAAGACGTTGAAGAAGGCGTAATTATTAAGATTGAGGAAGCCATTCAGGATCTTGATGGGATTAAAGAAATTCGATCTCAAGCGAAGGAAGGCAGCGGTGTTGTCACTATAGAGCTGGATACAGGGTATAGCACCACCGATGTACTTAATAAGGTAAAGGTGCGTATTGATGGTATTGCTTCATTTCCAGCCGAAGCGGAAGAACCCATCGTTGATGAAGTTATTCGTCGTATCGGTGTTAATAATATTACGATCTCTGGGTCGTTAACGGAAAAACAATTAAAGAAACTTGCGGATGAGATTCGCGATGATCTGCTGGCCAACCCTAATATTACGCAAATTAGTACCAATGGCACTCGGAATTATGAAATCTCCATTGAATTGTCTGATGTTGCATTACGTCAATATGGATTGCGACTTGATGATGTTGTCACTGCGGTGCGAAATCGTTCTCGTGATTTACCCGGAGGTAAACTACGCACAGATTCTCGCACGGTAACCTTGCGCTCTGAAGGGCAGGCTTACACGGCTGAAGAATTTTCGGTATTAACCCTGATAAATCGGCCAGACGGAACCCGAGTTACTTTGGGTGATGTGGCTGAGGTGAAGGATGGTTTTGTGGATCAGCCGGTATTAAGTCGTTTGAATGGCCAGCCGTCTGTAACTCTGCGTATAAAACGAGTCGGTCGACAAGATTCACTCGCGATTGCTGAAATCGTTAGAAAATACGCAAAACAAAAACAGGCCAAATTACCTCCTGGTATAAAATTAGATGTGTGGGGGGATGCCACCAATATATTAAAAGGTCGTATAAACCTGCTGCTAAAAAGTGCGGTGCAAGGGGCCGTCTTAGTTGCAATTACGTTAGCGCTATTCTTGCACATCAAGCTCGCATTCTGGGTCGTTATGGGTATTCCATTTTGTTTCTTAGGCACCCTTTTTGTGATGAATATTGGCTTGGTCGATGTTTCCATTAATGTGATTTCATTATTCGGTTTTATCATGGTACTGGGGATTATCGTTGATGATGCCATCGTCACCGCCGAGAGTGCCTATCATGCACTTGAAACTGAAAACCAGGGAATTAACAGCATTATTCGTGGTGTTAAACGGGTTTCAGTAGCCACCGTATTTGGGGTATTAACTACCATAATAGCGTTCCTCCCCTCTTTGATATTAGAAGATGGAATAGGGCGATTCTTTAGTGTTATGGGTGTTGTGGTGATTGTGAGCCTCGTTTTCTCTTTGATAGAAACTAAGCTTATTTTACCGACTCATCTCCGACATATTCGTATAGCCAACGGTTCTCGTAGTAGTAATCCTTTTGTGAGCTTTGGACAGGGCATCCAGGAGTATTGTAGCGAAGGCATGAAGAATTTTGTGACTAAACGTTATAAACCTTTTCTAATAAAAGCCGTTAAAAACAGATATACCACTATGGCGATTTTTATCGGTGCATTAATTATTGCTCTTTCCTTGGTGCCGTCGGGCTTGGTACGTTTTGTCTTTTTCCCTAAAGTCCCCTCTGATTTTATCAGCATTAATGTCACGATGCCTCAGGGTACACCCTATCAGTTGACACATGAGTATGCGCTGAGGATTGAAACAGCGGCGATGAAAGTCAATGAACTGTACCGAGATGAGACGGGCGACGAGATTAATGCCATTAAACAAATACAGGTGCTGTCAACAACGGATACGGTCATTTCTGTGACGGCAGAATTAGTTCCAAGCACAGAGCGGGATATTGATTCGGAACGCATTGCAGGTTGGTGGCGAACGGAAATTGGTGAGCTGTCGGGTCTAAAATCGATGAGTATTGATGCCACAGCGGGGCGAAATAGCTTGGCAATTGATGTGGAATTACGCGGTGGTGATCTGCTGACGCTACGTAAAGCAGCCGCAGAAATAAAAGCCAGTTTACGAGAATATGACGGGGTGTTTGATGTACGAGATACCTTTGATGCGGGTGGTCCGGAAGTAGATATTCGTATTACTCCACAAGGTGAGTCATTGGGGTTGGGGCAAACGGAATTAGCGAGGCAGGTTCGCCAGTCATTTTTCGGCGCAGAAATTCAGCGAGTGCAACGAGGCAAGCACGAAGTGCGGGTTTATGCCCGTTTCCCGAAATCGGAACGTGATTCGATCGAAGCCCTGCACTCCATGTGGATTCGGTTGCCCAATGGCAAGGAAGTCCCCTTTGATGTTGTTGGTGAAATTGTAGAAAGTACCGGCGTCAGCGCCATTAACCGTATTGATCGCACTCGAGTGGTGAATATACAGGCTGATGTTGATAAAAGCCGTATTGCACCGAGTAAAGTGCTGGATAGTTTAAAGGACGGTGTGTTAGCGGATATTAATAAACACTATCCCTCGGTTAAGGTGCATCTGGGTGGCGAAGCTGAGGAGCAAGAGCAAAATACCACAGCGTTAAAACTGGGTAGTCTGGTGGTTTTGATTCTCATTTTTGCTGCATTGGCTATTCCCTTGAAATCCTATGGTCAGCCCTTGATTATTATGTCGGTCATACCCTTTGGAGCCTTTGGTGCCATTGCGGGTCACTTATTGTTAGGTAAAGACTTAAGTATTATTTCCATTATAGGTATTGTGGCTTTAATCGGTATTGTGGTGAATGATAGTTTGGTATTGGTGGACTATATTAATCAGGAACGTAAGGCAGGTTTGCCTTGGCGTACCGCTGTGCTGACGGCGGGAGAGCGGCGTTTTCGGGCGGTCGTATTAACATCGGCAACTACTTTTATGGGCTTGTTACCTATTCAGTTAGAAGCATCGATTCAAGCTCAATTCTTAAAACCCATGGCTATTTCTGTAGCCTTCGGAGTTTTATTTGCAACGACTGTTACTCTAATCTTAGTGCCCATATTAATTTTTGTGGTGAATGATATTCGCCGGCAGTTTTACCGCTTAATAGGTAAAGAAAGACCGCGTGAATATTTGTCTGTTGATGAGTCTTTGCAATAGATTGTTGTTTGAAATACTCAAATTCTATTTAGAAGAGCATGGTTGCACCAATGGATAATGGAATTAATCGACGCGCACTAGAACAGATGATGTTTAAGGCGTTTGATAAGATAACACCCATGCCGGAGGAACTTTTTAAAGAGTTCGCGGCAGAGCTAAGATTAGAAAGTTACCCTAAAAACCATGTGTTACTATCAGCGGGCTCTTTAAGTGAAGCGTCCTACTTTTTGTTATCTGGATTGGTTCGATTTCATTACACCACGGAAGACGGTCAAGAGTTTAACAAGGCTTTTTATAACGAAGGGCAAATAGTAGGCGCTTTGAGTTCGATTATCCTTAAGGAACCATCGCGATATACCATAGAAACCTTAGAGCCTTGCCAGGTTTTTGTTGTTCCTGACCAAGTTTATGCCAGCTATGGGAAAAAAAATCTTGCGTGGGAGCGCCTGTTTTCACACTGCTGCCAGATGATGCTGGTACGTAATGAGCGGCGGGAAGCTGAGCTACTTTTAAGGGCGCCGAAGAATCGTTATATTCAGTTTGTTCGTAATTTTCCCGATTTAACGCAGCGCATATCCCAATACCATATTGCTTCCTACCTGGGTATTACGTCGGTTGCGTTATCCCGAAGTCGAGCTAAATGGGATGAAGAACTGGAAACCCCTTAGCTATCAGTTCTCTAGCCTGTTCATGTAGAAAGTTAACTAAGGTTAATGCATCCCCCTTAAATCTTCGGCAAGATAGTCCTACAACGTTATCGAGTGAGTCAATATTAGGAGATAGTATGGGAACTTTAGCGGGTAAAACATTATTTATTACTGGTGCTAGCCGGGGAATAGGCTTGGCTATTGCTAAGCGGGCTGCACAGGATGGTGCGAATGTCGCTATTGCCGCAAAAACGGCTGAACCGCATCCAAAACTGGAAGGTACCATCTATACCGCTGCGGAAGAAATTGAAAAAGCGGGTGGTAAAGCATTACCTCTAATTGTGGATGTGCGGTATGAAGACCAAGTCGAAGCGGCCATCGAGAAAACCGTTAGCACCTTTGGTGGTCTTGATATACTGATTAACAATGCCAGTGCCATTGGTCTTACAAGTACTCTTGAGACGCCAATGAAGCGCTATGATTTGATGAATCAAATTAATGCACGTGGAACATACCTCTGTTCGCAAAAGGCTATACCTCACCTTAAGAAGGCTGATAATCCGCATATTCTAACCTTGTCTCCGCCGCTCAATATGGATCCTAAGTGGTTTAAGCATTATGTGGCTTACACTATGGCTAAGTACGGCATGAGTATGTGTGTATTGGGTATGTCGGAAGAGTTTAAAGATGAAGGTATAGCGGTGAATGCGCTATGGCCACAAACAGGTGTGGCTACAGCGGCTCTTCAGAATACAGAAGGTGGCGATGAGTTAATGAGGATTAGTAGAACGACAGATATTATGTCTGACGCTGCTCATGTGATTTTAACTAAAGACAGTAAGTCGTTCACAGGACAGTTTGTTATTGATGAACAAATTTTGCGAGAGCAGGGCGAGACTGATTTTCAGAAATATAAGGCCTGCCCAGATACGCCTGATAGCGAATTGTTGGTTGATTTGTTTTTAAACTAACGATCAAATTGGCATTCAGTAGCACATTCGTAAAGCATTCATGACAATGCGCTTTAAAACTAGGTGCATCAAAAGGAGCCAGAGTTGTTCGACTCTGGCTCCTTTTTTTATATCAAACTATTAGTTACATTATTTCGTCATAAATCAGTCAATTACACGGATAATAATGCGTTTAACAACTATATATGGTTAGTGTGTAGGGAAAGGTATTTATAAGAAGGAGCTAATACTAATCATGGTAATAAGGTTGATATGAGAGTACCTCTGATTATTTTCTTAATGCTACTTGTATTCCCAAGCCATGCTGTTGAACTTGTATATAGCCGTATGAGTGATACTGAAACATTCACTCCATATATCAAAGAGCTCATTGCCGAGGCACTGAAAACACAACCACTGAAAGATATTCCAAAGCTCATGCCTTCCGTCGATGATATGGTGCAAAAACGAGCGCTCACCAGTTTGAGAGCTGGAACGGATCTGGATATATTCTGGACCATGACATCCAGGGAGCGCGAACATGGTTTATACGTTTTACGTATTCCGTTACTTAAGGGCATGTTAGGCCAACGTTTGCTGATTATTCGCGAAGGTGACTTCGCTCGATTTAGTGCTATTAAATCCTTTGGCGGCTTAAAAAAGCTTTCATACGGTCAGGGGCATGATTGGCCTGATGCTGACATTCTTGAGGCGGCAGGGCTCACTATTTTTAGAAGCCCAGCTTACAGCACTATTATGAATATGCTCGATGCCGGACGTTTTGATGCATATCCGATAGGTATGAATGAGGTTAAAGGTGAATTGGATAAAAGGCCAAGCCTGAATCTGATCGGTGAGCAGAGTATAGTCTTGTCCTATCTGGCACCGGTATTTATCTTTATCAATCTTGAAAATATGGACTTACAAGCAAGCTTGAAGAGCGGATTCGACAATATCATTCGTGATGGCTCATTCGATAAAATTTTCAATTCACATTATCAAGGGCTCGTCGCTAAGACGAAAATAAATCAGCGAAAGGTATTTAAACTGAACAACCCAGGTATGAGCGATACAACTCGAGAAGCGATGAAGAACTATTCTTCAATGCTTATTGTTAGATAATAGAAGGATTCTAGAGCAGAGTTGTTTGCAGGTTCTTGTTCTCTTCATAATTTATATCTATATTATTGAAATTCGTTGTCCGGTGTTTGTGTAGCAATAATAGACGTTAGCCTTGCTCTGGAATAAATAAAACCGGTATCTTGGTATGTTTTAAAATTCCCAGGGTTACATCTCCCATAACCACACTTGCCAGTGCACCATAACCACGGGAGCCGGTGATAATGAGATCGGCATCCACACTGTTAGCCTCATGGATAATAACTTGGTGTGCTATGCCGGCAGCTAGTATGGCGTGGGTTTCTATATTTTGATGACGTAGTGTGTTGGCTAAGTCTGTTAGCTGACGGGTTTCTTCGGGAAAGTCTTTGGTTACATCATCGGAGGCGCCTCCATCAAGGCCTTCATTGGGAGCTAATGCATGGATCAAATAAACCTGTGCTGAAAGAGCGGTGGCTAGATTGATGGAATGCCTGATGATCTGTGATGTGTCTTCGGAAAAGTCTACCACCACTAGTATGTTCTTCATGGATTCGCCTTCGACACTAATGACTGACAATAATTAGAATAGATCAGTTTCCTAGGTTCAGCACTTAATGTGACATGCATAGATGCATCAAAAAGGACTTTTAAGCAGTACTCCTCCAGAAAGAGATTTATTTGCCCTCACTATGCTTCCGCTCAGACCCTATACGGGCTTGTTTGAGGTCACAGTACCCATAAGTATCAGAATACGCTACTGACGAGATACTGGGTTACTACAGTTCCCATTTAGATTTTAACTCCGATGCCTGCCAGGCATAGTGGCCCCACCTAAACAAACGACGGAAGTCGACAAGGAGAAACACATGAATAAATCACTATTCGCGGTATCAGCATTGGTTGCTTCATTAACAATGAGTGGAGCGGCGATGGCTGAGGGTAGTATTCAGCATTTTGGTCAGAGTATTAGCCATGTTGGACAAAGTGCTACGCATTCAGCAAAAGCTACTGGTGACGTTTTACTGGGAACAACAAAATTGGTATCCGGTGTGGCTGCCGTACCTTTTAAGGGTATAGGTGCAGCAGCTGATGCGAGTAATGCAGTTGGTGATTTTCTTTGGGATACCGCAACCGGTGGTGTGGAAGGTGATTTGAAGGTTTCAGATGAAGCAGTCACTGCAGGACCAGCTCCTATGTTTGTGATTAATAACTAAAAGTCGTCAAGTTAAATCAGAAAAAGGAGGTGCGTGATGTCAGCGAGTATTCATAAGCTAATTATTATGTTTTTAGTTAGTTTGTTGGCTCACGCCCCTGCGTATGCTGGAAGTCGCCAGTACTCGGGTGAGAGCATATACAGCGCGGAACAAGTAGCCAAGTTTTCTAAAAGAGTAGAGAAGTATGCGGGTTCTAAAGGCGCTCGGGCATTTATTATTGCAAGATTGGGTACGCCGCAGTCAGAACTGCCTGACCAAGTGCAGTTTACTCACGTCGGGCTTGCGATTTATTCGCGTATTAAAACCGCTGATGGAAACCAAATATACGGATATGCCATCAATAATTTATATCAGAACCCTAATGCTTTAGATCAAAGCGCACTTTTTATGGATTATCCCATCGATTTTTTTGCGGGTGCACAGGAGCTAAAGGCAGGAATTATTATTCCAAAACCAATATTACAGAAGAAATTAATTGCAGCGATAGAGTCAGGTGTTAATCAGAGCCTGCACAATTCGAACTATTCGATGGTGTCCAACCCGTATTCTCAAAATTATCAAAACTGCACCGAGCATATATTGGATATCATCTTTTCCTCAATCTATGACACCGAAAGTATGGTGCAGATAAAAGCCAACGAGAACGCATATTTTAGAGCGCAGGCTATTGAATTAGCACCTATAGAGAGACTCTTTGCTCCTTTAGTGAGAAAAGATATTAAAATGACGGACCACTCTGATTCAATAGAAACGGCAACATTTACCACCATATCGCAATTTTTGAGATCATATGGATTGGCTGATGGGTATACGGTGATTACTGAGCATGGCAAGCAGGTATATCGTCGCTAGTAGGTGTTGTCTGTGCAAGAGATTAGTGAAATTTATCCGGTTGGGTTGTGAATATAGTAACTTTATCGAGTTCTTAAGCAATATATCTGTTCTTGGGTATCATATTAAATTGCCTTTTTCAGTGGGAGATAGAATCAGCATGGCGCAAACAGCTGCAATCATAAAAGCACTAAAGCAAACTCTAAAAATACATGGCAAGCGCTATGTTGACGTAGCTGAAGCGCTGGATTTAACCGAGGCCAGTGTCAAACGCTTGTTTTCTGATGAGCAATTCTCTCTCAAGCGCCTGGACCAAATCTGCAATATGTTGGGTATAGAAATTAGTGATCTTTTGGCCTCGATCCGAGATGAAGATCGAATTAAATCCCTGACAGAAGAACAAGAAAAAGAATTGGTTGCTGATACACCACTGCTCTTAGTAGCTAACAGCGTGTTAAACCATTGGAGTTTTAAAGATATTTTAAATACCTATGAATTTACGGAAACTGAACTGGTTCAGTATATGGCGAAATTAGACCGCCTGCGTTTAATTCAACTGTTACCTCTAAACCGTATTAAGGTACTGGTTGATCGTAACTTTAGTTGGCGTAAGAACGGGTCCATACAGAAATTTTTTGAAGATCAGGTAAAAAATGAATTCTTTAACAGCCGATTTGAAGCGCCCGGCGAGAAACGGGTATTTTTAGTGGGTATGCTTTCACGAGCCTCTAATGACACCTTTCAACGAAAGCTTGATAGATTATCAGAAGAGTTTCATGACTTGCATTATGAGGATGAAAAATTACCAACGTCAGAGCGTTTTGGAACCAGTGTGGTGCTGGCTATGAGACATTGGGAGCCTAAGGTCTTTGAATCTAAACGTACGAACAAAGATGAACGTGTATTTTAACTGAGTGTGGGTTTAAGTAAGTAGGTTCAAGTAATAAGTGAATTCGTATCGTTAAAATCCTAATGCAAGTTGGCGATACCAGGGGGAGTGGAAATCATTCAACAGCTGTTGTTACTGCTGCTTGCAACCACTCATTAAAATCTGATCCTTCAATTAGCGCTTGTTTTCTCGCTTTATTGAACAAATCATCACCCAGAGCAAATTGAAAGGGTTGTTCTGCCAGGGACGTAATATTCTTGTTCATTTCAAACAGCTTGCTGTAAACCATGTTGATATCAGCCACGCCTTTATCTGGCATAGCTTGCTCTGACAAGCTTATATCACACTGGTCGCTAGCGTTATCTAAAAGCTCAACTAACACACCGCTTGAGCGTCTTAGTCTTTGAGTCACTGTTTTAATAAATCGCATAAGTAAAGTACCCCAAAGTACGGGAACATCTGCACGAATCCGTTGAAAATTGCTGATGCTGAGTAGGCATAATTCACATTCGCTGGCTGCCGTTGCTGTGGCAGAACGGGGTTCACCATCTATAAGTGTCATTTCTCCGATGGTGTGTCCCTTACCGATTTTTGCAATACTTTTCTGTCCAGCTTCAGTTTCTTTGAGAATATCAATTTTTCCATCAAGAATTAGGCATATATAGGGTAATTGATCACCCTGATTAAAAATAAGCCCACCTTTGCTGATGTAATAGAAATCGGTGTAACCTGCGAGCTGTAACGTTAGGTCCCAGCTAAAGCCTTCTAGCCAGCGGTTGGTATCTAGAGTATTGGCTTTTTCTTTACTGGATCTATCAAGTTTCTTAAGATCCGACGACAAGCTATCCATTTGTTTCATGGTTTATCTCTTGGGTTGAGAAATAAGGTGTTATTTTTGGTTGAATTTGGACCATGTTTCAAATAATAAGCCCAACGCTTTTAGCTTAGTAAGGCTTTCGCAAGCTGACAAATAGATGGATAGGCTTTCTAGATGGTTAGTCGTTAAGATGCCGTGGTGGGAGAGGGGAGTGGTCCACCACGGGCTAGGTGAAAATAATTAGGCTTAGCCACTAATTCCTAGCATTTCTTCCTTCAGGCTTTCTTGGGCTGGATTGTCACTTAGCCAGATACCAAAAAGAGCTTGTTTGAAGTCTAGACCTTTAATCGTTTTGGCATGTTTTGCATTTTTATAGATTTTTACGCCAGTGGCTGGGTCATAAACCATTTCAAAGATATCACCTTCATTGATTTTTTCTTCGAATGTGCTGACGAAACTATTAACTTTATCTTTAATGGGGGCGATATTACCATCTGTGGCATTTTCAAAACCTTCACGGGTAGAGTTAGACATTTTGTCGCTGGTAATGAGGCTTGAAACAATATGAAGCCGAATTGCCATGGGGGCATTTGCCTTAACAATTTCTATTGCATTCTGGTTTTTATCTTTTAAATAAAGACCGCCAACGTAAAGGTCTAACATGAATTTTTCTCGAAGGCCGGCGCCATTCAAGGTCAGTGAGTTACCTGCTGAATCCATCTTTTCAGGTACATTAACGCCACCAACTTCTACGGCAAATAATTGGCTGCTAAGTACGAGTGAAAATAGAAAAGCTGTGATTTTTTTCATTGTGTTTTTCCTCTGTTTTTTATTTATATTGAGGTTTATGAGTGAGCATAAAGGAAGGGGGTAACCGGCTCTGTCTCCGGTAGAAACATCTGTTTGTTCATATAATTTGTATGTCACAAACGGCTATTTCTTTAGCGCTATTTAATCGTACAAATAATGCTACCTTGCTTTGGTTGCACGCTCATATATTTCGTAGGTTTTAAGTTTGTTTTTCTAATTTGGATGAGTAATTACTCTAAAGTGGTATCGGAGCTTACGGTACTTCAGTCGTGCTTGGTAATCACAAATCCAAAGGCAATATAGCTTAAATGAACGGCGGTCAACAAGGGTGTTCACTCTGTATCATGGGAAATAATTCACCTCTAAATAGAGTAAAAAGACTATTTAGTTGAATTTTATCGAAGCAGGTTTATCTCTGAACCTTGTCTATAGTAGGGTGCTGTAGTTTCATGATGTCTACCGTGTATTTCAATAAGGTTATGTCAATAGCATTAGCTGTCGTTAGCGCAGCTCTGGTTTGATTTTGACAGGCGAACAGAACTGCTATCTAGGTCAAAGGTTATTTCGAAGTGTAGGCCACCTTTGTTAGATGGTGTGCAAATAATTTCACCTTCCAGCGATTGTGTGACGAGATTGTAGAGGATGGTGCCACCTAGTCCGACACCACCTTCACCGCGCTTGGTGGTATAGAAGGGCTCGAAAATCTTTTGAATGCATTTTTCGTTCATGCCGCAGCCATTGTCTTCGCAAACCAATATGAGTTTATTTTCCTCGTGCTGGATGTCTATAAAAATATCACCGGTATCTGAATCGGGAAAGCCATGCTCTACAGCATTATCAATTAGATGACCAAATATTTGGGAAAAAATTCCAGGATAGCTGTCAAGTGTAATACTGTTATCACAACTGAGGTGAACAAGTTGGCTTTTACCTTTAAACCTTGGATCTAAGCTGCGAATAACTTCGGATAGGTAGTCAGATAGGCAGAATTCTCGCCTGACTTCACTGGCTTGGTCTTTGGACACTTGTTTAAAGCAATCTATAAGTTTTGCGGCATCGTTTAGGGTTCGTTCTATAAGCGTTGTGGTAGATTCAACATTATCCAAAAATTCATCAAGTGAGCTTTTAGTCATTTCACCGGATTCGAACCGCTGCTTAAGTCGCTTATTGGTTTCAGAAAGGTGAGATGAAGCGGTTATTCCAATACCTACAGGTGTGTTGAGTTCATGGGCGACCCCTGCAACTAGTTCACCTAGTGAAGCAAATTTTTCACGATTAACAAGTTGTTGCTGTGTGTCCTTTAGCTGAGTCAATGCATTTTCAAGCTTGTCATTAGCATCTTGTAAGCGTTGTTGGTGTTTTAAAATAAATTCCTCGCGCATTTTACGCATTTCTACATCTGCTTGGAGTCGTTCAGACTCTTTTACGCTTTCAATACGCTCTGTTGCGTGCTTTTCTACGGAGCTAAGTAGTATATTGATAGAGCTGTTGAGTTCACCCAGTTCATCGTGTAGATGGGATTCAATAGTATCCAGCCGTTTTGATGCGGTGTCTTTGGGGTCAATGGCTTTTAAATTCCGTTGCATGTGGAGCAAGGGTTTGGTAATAAATCGGTGGAAAACAAACAGCAGGATTAACGCTAGAGCCGCGTTTTTTAGTAACCCGGATAAGAGCGTAATGCCTGCACGGTTCGCAAATTCATTCCCCTCTATATAGGTATCAACCGTTACTTTAAGGTTTCCCACAAACACTTCTTTACGGATGTTTGGTTTTGACGGTTGTGAAATAATCTTTTTGAGCGGTATGACCAGCTCGATCTGTTCACCAAATATGGCATCCGATACCCAGCGTGTACTGCCTGTAGTTTTTAGGCCGGTATATTCAGCTAGAGAAAGGTTCTCATCATCTGATATAGAGGCTTTGTAAACAAAGGGGTACGCATTAAGGCCGCTAAGGGTCTCTTGGGCGTATAAATCGTCGAGGCTATAAGCCGAGACCAGCGCCGGACCCTCAATGATGGTCAGCATTTGTTGTACGGAAGTATCAAACTTTTTTTTAGTGGTTTGGTAATCTAATACAATTTGAAACGCTGCAGCTATAATTCCCAAGGATATGGCGATAATGATGGTAAATTTGACCTGCCTTATCGCTAGTTTTCCGCGACTTGTAGAAGGTTCGTAGAATTCCTGCATACATTATCCAAGTAAAGATTACTGCTGCTTTTTGGTGTTGATACTTTCAGCTGTCAGTCATAAGCTTGCATTGCACTTGAAAAGTAGCTTCATCTAAATGCTAGTTGACTAAAAGCAGGACACCTATCTTATTAAAGACGAAAGATGTGCTATTTGCTAACGTGACTAATGAACACTCTCTATATGTTGCAGTTATATATAAGTAACCCTTAATAACATTTTTTATTTCTTGCTGGATAGGGTAGCGACGATATTCCTGTTGCAACTCTGTCTGGTGTTTTACTACTTTATATTTGGTCTATTACTTATCTAAAGTGCTATGTGAGCTCTTGTAGTTATATCTGTTGCTATAAACGTCGGTGCGACAGACTACAAGTTATGAGTAGCTGATATTGATCTAGCCTTTCTTAATGTGTCATTGGAGTATTACTTATAGTTTTTAGCGTTACTGTTATGGTGTTATATGACTAGGGTTTGATGTTTTGAATATCTCTATAGAGAAAAGGACTAATGAAATGTCTAGTTTCTGTGGTAATACAAAAAAACTCATTACTAGCAGTCTTTTGTTGATGGCCTTCAGTGTGGCTAATGCACAAGATATTAATAGAATCTCTGTGGTCTGTGAGGAATGGAAAGATTACACCAATAAGGACGGAACGGGAGCTTATTGGGAGCTGATTAAAACGGTGTATGAGCCTATTGGTGTGTCAGTTGAAACGCAGGTTTATCCGTGGGCGCGGGCAGAGAAAATGGTTGTGTTGAATAAGGCAGATGCTTTAGTGGGCGATTATTTATATCCAGATAAACAAGGAAAAGTGTATTTATATCCTCAGTGGCATATAAGTATTGAGGACAGCTTGGTTGCGGTGTTCCTCCAAGGGCATTCAGGATATTGGGATCGGGAAGGTACAGTATCTTTAAGTGGTAAAACACTTGGATGGATCAGAGGTTATGACTTCGATAAGAGCGTATTCAATGCGTTGGAAATACAGAAGCATGAGATTAACAATTTAACGAATGGTCTTAAAATGCTGAAAAAGGGACGATTGGATGCAATTGTTGACTATAAGTCGACTGTTCAGTCGGCAATGCAAGAAGTTGGTATGAATATGGATACTGAGTTGACGATTGAAACCATAAAGTTAGGAAATAAACTCTTTCTTGCCTTTGCCAATAGTGACAGATCCAAAAAACTGATAGAAATCTACGATATGCGCATGGCTGAGCTTGCCGCATCGGGCAAGGTTGATGAGATCTATGTGAAATGGGGGCTTGGAGATAACAAATTTGGTAAAGAGCGGATTACTAATGAATAGATAGATACCGACAAAAGTACACGTAAAAGGACATCAGGTTTTAAAGTCAGCACGCAGCTGGCTTTTTTATGCCCGATTAGTCAGCTTTATTCTTCAGTATTAGGATTAATTGGTCGCAATTATTGATGCGTTTAGTGTAAATCTAACCTTAGCGAGAAAAGTTGGATGCGCTGCAGAGAGAAATAATGGAAAATTTGGGTGGTTTAGTGATATTTCTTGGATATTAGTTCCAAATCTGGAAAATAATCTCATATTTCCCGTTTTTCTAGTCATTGCATAGATTTTCTTATTAAAGGAGTAATACCAATAAATTCTCGAAATAAGATTATTTTAAGTAAATGAGATGCAGCATCTTCATAAATTGAGATGTGATGGCTCAAAAAGAGTGGGTATATCTACTTTGTTGTTTATTTTTAAGACTGCGCTGCAATGGTGTGTATTTGGAATTCCAATTCGTTGGTGATGATATGGATTCGTAACAAAAAGAAACATGGGCCGTGTATTCCTGCAAGAAAAACACCTGATCTCGATAAAGTATAGAGTTTAAGTTGAGAAATTGACGTTTTCAGTTCTTTCTATCGCCTGAATCATCAACAATAACTGTTTATTGATGATATAACCTTTGCCTCTATAAACATTATCTTAATACTGTTGAGGGTACTTTTATGGGGATATTGATACCAAAAACATTGAGATAATCTACGTACGTTTTGTTGAGGGGGAAGGTGTTTAATTGCTATTGAATTTAATTAACCATATTTTCATTGTTTTAACGATTAGCTGAAAATATCCTTATTGTGTACTAATGGACAGTTTTTGAGATTTGTATTTTGAATCAGTAGTGACTGATATTTTTCAGTTTAGAATTAATTGAAATCATGAAAAGTGAAGATTTAATTCCATTTAATATGATAAGGATTTCATAGATTTCGGTGATTATTTTTTATGAATTTGATTAATTTGTTGGCGTGCTGCAATGAGCATATTTTAAAATTTCACATTTTATATCAGAGAATTAATATAGAAATCGGTTGAAAAGTGGATGAAATGCATTTTTTCTACCTTGAAGTGCGTAAAAGGGAGCATACATGTCAAATTATTTCTATAGAATGTGCTACTGTTAATTTAGCAAATATCAAGAGGAGAGTTGCTATGTCACCACGTGGACGTAAACCAGCGAAGAAAGCGAAGAAGAAAGTTGTTCGTAAAGCAGCGCGTAAGCCCGTAGATCCAGTAGTAGCGGCAAATAAAGCACTAGCGGAAGCTGAGAAGAAAGCGAAAGCGGCTGTTAAAGCGACTGCTCAGAAAGGTAAAGAAGCCGTTAAAGCTAAAAAAGCAGCTTTTGCGACTAAAACTGAAGCGGATCTAGCTAAAGCCGTTAAAGCATTTGAGAAGAAGTTTAAGGCAGCCGCAGCTAAGAAAGCAGCAGCAGCTCTTAAAAAGCTTTCAGCTAAGGCCGCTAAAGCAAATAAAACAGCTGAGAAGAAAGCAGCCGCTAAAGTAAAAGCAGCAGCTAAGAAAACAGCCGCTAAAATTAAAGCAGCTGAGAAGAAAGCAGCCGCTAAAGCTAAAGCAGCTGAAAAGAAAGCAGCAGCTGCCGCTAAGAAAGCCACTAAAAAGGCTGCTAAAAAACCAGCTGCAAAGAAAGCCACTAAAAAGGCCGCTAAAAAACCAGCAGCCAAGAAAGTCGCTAAAAAGGCCGCTAAGAAAAAAGCCGCTAAAAAACCTGCAGCCAAGAAAAAAGCAGGTAAACGCGGTCGTCCAGCTAAGAAGAAGTAGTTTCAGTTCTATGCTGAATGCTAAAGGGGTGCAGAATCACCCCTTTTTTTGTTATTTTTCTCTTTTCTCAATAATAGATACTCTCATCTTCTCCCGTTCTG
>Ga0105348_1001048_pt1 | contig 19363 bp, 11 predicted proteins | sample EN8Hudsemesocosm_2_FD_83504 | JGI IMG/M metagenome (GOLD analysis project Ga0105348, IMG submission 83504) | Methane-oxidizing microbial communities from mesocosms in the Hudson Canyon - EN8C Hudson Canyon | ecosystem: Environmental > Aquatic > Marine > Cold seeps | place: Hudson Canyon... | reverse complement strand
TCGTATTTGCTGAACACTATGATCGGCAAGCGCTAATGACATTTGTTCTTTATTAATGTCTGTTGCTGATAATTGAGTAATAAATAAAGCGGTATTTGAAAGTGCACTATTTGCACTTTTAGCGGCCATCACCTGCTGAAAAGGAATATTTTCTGCTCTAAACGGGTCATCTACACCAGAAAACAAAGCATTCACTGCGCCGACCATTTGAGGTGATGATCGCCAATTTGTATCCATGGTAAATACAGCACCGTTAGGGTGAGTAGCTATTTCATTTTTAGCTTTCAAATAGGTCGCAATATCACCGCCACGAAAAGAGTAAATCGCTTGTTTTGGGTCACCAATTAAAACCAGTCTGGATGCCTCTCGCCCCGCACCAGCACCAAATAAGGTACTAAAGATATGATATTGTGTTTGATCAGTATCTTGAAATTCATCAATTAACGCGACCGAGTAACTGGCACGAACCGATTCAGCGAAAGCGTTCTTTACACCTGAACTGTTTGAATCAAGACTGTTTGAATAAATTCCATCAGACACAAGAGGGTCTAATTTTAATGCTTTAGATACGTTCAAAATCAGATCATCAAAACTTAATACCCGCTGCTCTGCTTTTAACTGTTCAAGCATTTCATACACAAGCTGATATGCTTGAACTATAAATTGTGCCTGCAATGAAACGGGCTCACTGGCCAGGTGCCTTGCTAAAAAATCAAAATAAGGGTGCTCAGGTGGAACACCTTTAGCTTTTGTTTGAGCAAGGAGATTTTCAGGTAAAAAATCATGAAATAAGTTAGTTCTTTTTCCAGCACTAGGAAAAGAAAAGTCAATGCGATCCTCTTTCCCCCAGACTCTAATTTTATTCAACCAGTTTTGCTTATCCTTCAATCGCTTTAAACTCGATTTAGCAATCAGCTCATCTAATTCATCAATACATTCCAGCGTTTTTTCTTTTAATGTCGAAAACCAAGACAATGAATCTGTATAGCAACGGCGCCATGCAATCACCCCTCCCTCAATAGCGGCGGGAATAAGTAAGGCTGGCGAGCGATTCAATAACGGTGTAATTGATTTTAATAGCGCTTCTGGAGATGACCATTTATTACAAACATAAGCTAATTCATTCGCTTCTAAAGCCAATACCTGTTGACGCCAGAAATCCTCAATCACCTGCTTTAACAATGGTTTTTGATCTTCCAGTAAATTTTGTTTTAGGGGTGACCTTGAATCTAAAGCATGAAGACGCAATAACTGCTGACAAAAACCATGAATGGTATGAATTTCTGCCTGGTCTATCTGACGCTCGGCTATTTTTAAACGAAACCGGTCAGCATTCACCGTTTCTTTACTTAACGAAGCCTGAAACAAAGTCGATAACACATCATCTTCGGTTTCGAGTCCGTCAAAGACTTCACCTAATTCTTTTATACGACATCGAATACGGTCTTTTAATTCTTGAGTGGCAGCTTCTGTAAATGTCACCACTAGAATTTGATCCACTGTAAATTGCTTTTCAAGCAAATATCTTAGATAGAGGTTTGCTAGTGCATACGTTTTTCCTGTACCTGCACTCGCTTCTATCAGAGAAAGGCCATCAAGAGGGAAATCAATTAGGTTCAATGCTTTCATCGATCACCTTCTATTGTTTCTGGCATCTGGCTTTCCAAGGTTTCAATTTTAATCTGATCAACAAACGCCAATACCTGTTGATAGAAAATAGATTCGGTCAATTCAGGTAACTCATCGGCTTTTTTCAACCCGTCTGAACCTCTTGAAAATAAACAATAACGTTGCCAGTATGGATCGTCCCGCTCCCCTTGAATGACACTACTTCCAATGCTTACACCTCTAAAGGCTGATTTAACTTGTGATTCTTTTTCAAACAATAATGCAAACGTAGACTTTGCCAAAAATGGATTCGCTTGTTTTTCAATACAGCAAAACATCTCAAGTATTTCAGCAGCATAACGCTCTGCAAGTTCTGAGGTTAATACTGGAAGGGTCCATATTTTGTCAATGGTAATGAAGGTGCTTTCACCTGATAGTACGTTTTCGCGGCAACAGTGGAGATTCCAGAAGATATGCTTAACCCAAAAACCAAAAAAACGGCTGGCAATGTTCTTACTGAGACTCAACTCAATTAAGCGTTGGTTTATCTCTCCAGTTACCAACAACTCTCCTACCACCCTGCTTTGCCCATAACTTTGGTCAAATTTAAGATCGATCGAGACCTTTGAGTTATCAGAATAGTTTTCTACATATGCCTTCATCCCTGATACCGATGCTTCTGCATCATCAAAATAAAACTGATCAACGGGAGCGCGTGGAAACTTATCCGACAGTTTCCACTGGGCAAAAACTTCATCTGAAGAGGGTGTTTCTGAGGATGCGCGATTCCATGTCTGCGCAAGATTTGATTTCAAACGATAACTATCTAAATGTGATAACGCAAAAGGCTCACTATCCTCTAGTTCAGAATCTATATTTGTATAAGATAAACCAAGTATATGCTTATAGTAGTAACGTAAAGGATGATCCGCCATCCGCGTCAGATTTTCTAATTCAAATACTCTATTATGGTCATTTTCTTCATTAAACAAATCAAATTGTGGTAGCTGTTTACTAGAATCTAATACATGGGAGCCATTTGAACTACTCTCTTTTGTATCCTCCGAGCGAGCATATAAAGACAGCCAATCTGAACTATAGCTTTTTGGTAGATATTTGGACTGACCATCCTCATCACTCGAATAGTACCAAGGGTGAAAAGGCTGCAGTCGATGCTTGATTGTCCAATGCTCTAAAAGCCCTGCAGCAGACTTTTCATCAGGTTCGTCGTCAAGATAAAAATAATCTGCGCAATAATCTTGCAACTCACTGACTAATAACGAGGGGTATCGCTCTGAATTATCTTTAATGTCTCGCCCGCAATAACTGATATAAATATTATTCCGCGCACTGCATATCGCTTCTAAAAATAAATATCGGTCATCTTCACGCCTTGAACGGTCCCCGACTCTCGACTCACTGGTCGCCATCAAATCAAAACTTACTTTTTGCTCTGGTCTTGGGTATTGCCCTTCATTCATACCCATCATACAAACTACTTTAAAGGGAATACTGCGCATTGGCATTAAAGTACAAAAGTTAATTTTCCCAGCCAGAAACCGTTGGCTAACACGTTCTTTTTCAAACCCTGCACCGATGACTTCAGCGACAATCGTAAAGCTTATTTCTTGCTCAAAATCTGCGTAATGAACTTGTTCTGAAATACTGCTGATTGACTGATCCATTAATCGCTGCACTTCATCACTGAGGTATTGAGAGTCGAACCACGACTCCCAAAATAGAGCAACTCTGCTTAACCATTCCTGAATAGAGCGCTTACCTTTTTGCTGGCTAAGGGTTTGTTCAATACAGTCCAAAAATCGCATTAATTTGCCTGCAAGTAATTGCGTTTCCCGACTATGTTGGCTCTGCGCAAACACATCACCAGCACCGTCATGGACTGGTTCACTCACACCATATACATATCCCGCTAACAGACGCTTAAATGCACTAAGCCATGTATTCTCTGAGCCAGACCCCTTTGTCTTGGTCATTGTTGATAAGCATTGATCACGATGACTTTCGGATAGGCCCCAACGAATATTCAAACCTGATACCCAAGCGTGAACCTGTTCCAGGTCCTCTTCAGAAATAGCAAAACGTGCTCGAATTGCTTCTATATCTAACCAGTCTAAAACTTCAGTCGCGGTTATACGCAGTTTTGATAGCTGGAGTATGCCGCTCAATACATCAACCATTGGTTGATCCAGTGCCAGCATTTGGTCAGAAATTCCGTAGGGTAAATATTGAGGCTGCCCATATTGATCCAAGGCAGGACGCGAAAACACAGCATCAATTAGTGCTGCAAAATCCTGTACATCAGGCATCATTACAATCACATCTTTTGGACTTAGCTCAGAAGATTCATCCAAAAGTTTAAACAAATAGTCTTGTAAGGCTTCAACTTCTCTTAAGTGACTATGACAAGTAATAAAACGAATAGACTTATCAGTTTCTGATACTTGCCTTGCAACAGCTTGCAAATTAAGAATATCTGTTTGGAGCCAGGTCAAAGCTTTGATTGAAAAATTATTTCGGTCCTTATCCGGCCCTTTATCCTCCAAGCCATTTCCCTCTAAACCAATACCTTCCAAACCATCGTCATAGAGATTCACAGGCATTTCTCTTATTTCATCATGATGAAATAAAATTGAAAGATAGTCCCGACCTAAATACCCCCAAGATGCTAACAAAGGGTTACTCTCAATAAAGGTATCCGCAACGGTATCTGCACTGACACCTTTTGCAACCAGTGACTGCTCCAGCCTTAATTGCTGTGTCTTTGAAACGACATCGCCCCAGTAATACTGGCAAGGGTTTTGAATTAAAAAATGAACATCACAATAACGACTCAAGGCTGTCAGTATTGGCAACCATTGAGGAGGTAGCGCTGACAGTCCAAAAATAAAAACACGCTCCGGTAAGCAAGACTGTAAATCACTTGAGCAGGACCTTAAGCGCTCAAGTAATTTACTTAATAAAATCGCCCTGTGATTCCGACTTCCCAAAGCTGATTTTGGATAAAGACTGCGCCATAAGTCAGCTTGCCAGACTTCAAGATTTGAAAAGTTAGTATCACCTGACGATGCAGTACTGATTAACTCTCCACTTTCCCAAGCGGCGACCCAATCCGGACGATAGTTTTGGTAAGCATCAAACAGGTCCGCTAAAGCATCGCTTAATTCAAAAAGTACATGCTCAGAAGTCTGAAATTTTTCTTGCTCTGAGTTTGTGGCTGTAGACAACTTGGTATTGGAAAGCGCCTCAATATAACTAGATAAATTCTTATACCGCTCATCAGAAAGCTTTTCAGGTAGGCGCTCAAGAATTTGCCAACGCAAGTTACTCTTTTCAAAAATAGGGATATGAGGGTCATCAGGCATTAGTATTTGTGCTAGCTGCCAAATGAAGGAAGCAGGCATAACACACTCAATCATAGCTGCAATACCCAGATTCTGAGAAATTTCTTGCTGCAACCAAGTCCCCATACCATGGCTCTGAATCAAAACCACTTCATTAGCAAAAGGAACCGATAAAGGTTTCGCTTTCATGATTTCAGAAATAACCACAGCAAGGTGTTCTGTTTTGTTTGAGGGGTAAAGACGCAGCATATGAACCTTTATTATTTAGTTTATGCCAGCATTTCCAAACCAGCATTCTATTTTATTGTCTAACAGTAATAGTTTACCGTTTTTTCTTAAAGTAAGCTCTTAACATCTTAGCAAGTAGTTGAAATGATTAATGATATCTCATTATAGCGTTAGCAAAATCTATTCATATATGCCCGTGATATTTTATATTTTTAGAACGTTTTTTGAACGCGTTCACATCTACAATGCACAGCATAACCATTACTTGTTTTCACTGTAGGGAATGAATATATTTCCCTGCGCTTATAATAAATTATTTTCATCGTTCAGTTAATAAAGGTTCAGTTAGTTAAGGTTCAGTCATAAGTTTCGTAATGGAGTATCGAAAACTTGTATCAGTCAAATGGAAAAACAAATAAAAAACAAATTGGCACTTGGTCAAAACTCGTCGCTCTATGCACAAAAGTCATGGGCGGCTATTACCGATCCAACGGTACAATCGTCCGAAATATAGCATCAGGCAACACGAACTCTGACGGCGACGCTATTTTTGTTGAAACAAATGTTGAATTTGCCAGTGTTACTGAGCGAACACATGCCCGCGTACGCCATCAGGAAACGCAACGACAAGAAAATATTGAAGCTATTTTATCGCTCGTTTCAGGCCTTATGGGTGAAAAAGTCAGCATTAAAGCTATTGATTCCGACTGGGCAAATATCTTTTTCAATTATGCTCAGGACGTGGGCAATAAAAACATGCAAAGCTTATGGGCTCGTGCCATGCTTTGTGAGTTGAAACACCCTAGTTCGATCTCTAAACGGAGCCTTAGCTTCCTATATCATTGCGATGCTTGGGAAATAGCAGCCTTCAAAAAAGTCGCCAACTTTGCCTTCATCGGCAGTAACGGTCATCCGTTTCTTTTCCGCTCTAAGCCAAGATCAGAAGAACAAGATGATATTTTTTCAGAGTCCCGACTACTATCTCACTGTATTAATGCTGGTATGATTGCTCCCGAACCAAAGGATTTATTGGTTGGTTTCGAGTTTGACTACGAAAAGAAAACACACCGTATTAGCCATGATTTCACCCCTATTGGTCAAAGTATCGGGTTTTATTTACAGCCTTTTTCTAAAACAGGCAGTGATTTGATGAAACTACTAGGTGGCCTTGAAGCAATCCCTTCTTCTAACTTACAACGTCGCATTGTATGGGATTACTTGTCTGACTTTATTGACATTGAATCTGAGCTCGAGGCAGAAGATACCGCATTAGCAGGATAGCCTCGCCCTTCTCATATAGAAAGCTCTATTCCAAGACTCATTCATTCAATTGTTACGCATGACCAATTACAATACCAACTTCAATTCTAAGGAGTTCCTTGCTATGGAAGATAGAAAGTACGCGCCAGCTTATGCGCATGATCCGATTGAAGTGCTATTTGAAAATGTGTTTTGGGTTCACGGTAGTATTAAGATAGCCCCTGGAATGACCATGAATAGAAATATGATCATTCTGAGACAGACTAATGACTTAATACTAATTAATCCTGTAAGACTCAACCTACATGAAGAGGAGAAATTATGTAGCTTAGGAAGCGTGAAAAAAATTATCCGTCTTGGTGATTTTCACGGTTTGGATGACCAATATTATGTCGACCGATTTAAAGCAGAGTTCTGGTGTCAAAAAGGTCAATCCACTTATAAATCCCCTACTCCAAACACCATCATTGAAGAAAATACACTTTCACCAATTGAGAACTCAGAGTTTTTCATTTTCTCAACAGCAAAATATCCTGAAGCTGCTTTATTATTAAAAGATCATAATCTACTAATTACGACAGATAGCATCCAGAATCTAACAAACTGGACTCATACGACCTTCCTGACAAAAATTGTACTCAAGCTAATGGGATTTAAAAAAGAACTGTTAATAGGTAAACCCTGGATCAAAAGAGTCACCCCTAAGGGAGGTTCGATGCGTGACGATTTTGATCGATTACTTATGCTGGATTTTGAACACATTATTGCTGCGCATGGAACTTTATTACGAGGAAATGCGAAGTCTGAACTAAAGCAAGTAGTCAATAAGACATTCTAGAAAGCTACTATTTTGGTCGTAAAAAAAAGGCGAGCATTTAGCTCGCCTTTTTGTATTAAGAAAATACCCTAACCTTGGTCACGGCCTTTTCCAGCAGCAATTTGTAAGCGTAGAGAGTTTAGCTTGATAAAGCCGTCGGCATCTTTTTGGTCATATGAGCCGCCATCATCTTCAAAAGTAGCAATACTTTCATCAAACAAAGTATCGTCAGATTTACGACCAACCACCGCTACATTACCTTTGTATAACTTAAGTCTAACAACTCCATTCACATAGGTTTGCGTATTATCAATTAACGCCTGAAGCGCCTTTCGCTCGGGCGACCACCAATAGCCGTTGTATATCAACTCAGCATACTTTGACATAATGCTATCTTTTAAGTGTGCTGATTCTTTGTCTAGGGTTATTGATTCAATCGCTCGATGCGCTTTCATCATTATCGTGCCACCTGGTGTTTCATAACATCCTCGTGACTTCATTCCGATATAACGGTTTTCAACGATATCTAGACGACCAACACCATTATCGCCACCAACTTTATTCAGCTGAGCGAGTACACTTGCAGGGCTTAATTTTTCACCATCAATTGCAACAATATCACCGTTTTCATAAGTCACTTCGATGTATGTAGGCTTGTCAGGTGCATTTTCAGGAGAAACGGACCAACGCCACATTTCTTCTTCCGGTTCCTGCCAAGGGTCTTCCAAAATATCGCCTTCATATGAAATATGAAGTAGATTTGCATCCATTGAGTAAGGTGACTTACCTTTCTTCTTCTCAACTTCAATCCCGTGCTTATCGCAATATTCTAAAAGGCTAGTACGAGAACTAAGATCCCATTCACGCCAAGGCGCAATGACCTGAACGCCTGGCTTAAGTGCATACGCTCCTAGCTCAAAGCGGATTTGATCATTTCCTTTACCGGTAGCTCCATGTGAAATTGCATCAGCCCCAGTTTCATTTGCAATTTCAACCATACGTTTAGCAATGAGAGGACGCGCAATTGACGTCCCTAAAAGATATTCGCCTTCGTAGATTGTATTCGCTCGGAACATTGGGTAAACATAATCACGAACAAACTCTTCCCGAACATCTTCAATATAAATTTCTTTTACGCCAAGCGCTTCTGCTTTTGCGCGTGCCGGTTCAACTTCTTCGCCCTGCCCTAAGTCAGCCGTGTATGTAACAACTTCACAGTTATATGTTTCCTGCAACCATTTAACGATAACAGAAGTATCCAAACCACCAGAGTAGGCCAGGACAACTTTGTTTACTTGAGACATATGAAGGCTCCAAATTAATAGCTTCGAAAAGCTCAGAACATGTAAATTCTGAGACTACGTAAAGAAAAGGCGCTATTTTACTTGTACAGAGGAGGTAAACACAATAGAGATAAGGGAGAGCGTAGTAATTAAAATCAAGAACCCCTATTAAGACGAATATTTTATTAATTTAGCTGGCCATCAGGCGAAGCATCACTAGGAGGTGATAACATTTCACCTCGTACCAACCTAACAGTTGTTCTACGGTTTTTGGATTTATTAGTATTACTATTATTTTTCGCAGAGGGGTATCGTTCACCATGATAGCGAGTACGAATAACTTCAGACAATAAGCCTTGTGAAACTAAATAATCACTAACGGCTTCTGCACGTGCTTTAGATAAACGTCGGTTATATATTCTTCGACCAGTATTATCAGTATGTCCATCTACATAAATTGCAGTCACGCTACTGTCCGCATTGACATATAAAACCACCCTATCCAAGTCATCTTTATCTGCGCCGGTTAATACTGCCTTATCGGTCTGAAAATGCACCCGTGTTCTTTCAACTTGCCTAAAATTAACCGGCAACAAGCCAGATATACACTCTAAATAGCCATCATATACCGAAAGAAAATTGATACTGTTAATAAATAAACGGATTGATTCATCGCTATACCAAGCTTTACGCGTGAATGTCGGAGACATCCCTGCAAGCAAACCACTCATCATGATGGTTGCCCTTTTCCTATCAACGACAATTGGTTTTGTACTATCAAGTACTTTTACATAACCTAAATCATCAATAATGTTGCCAGGTTTCCACGAAGAAGCTTCAATCACCAGCGCTGCTTTGCCAGATTTCATGGGGTTATTTACCGCATTGGTTAAAAACTTTAGCTCCTCGCCCGCTTCATGGTAAAAAATTCCTTTCCCGTAATATGGAATCTCATGCACCAAGCTGCATTCAAAGATGGAAGCCGAAAGATACCATTGGCTTCTATCTAATTTCGCACCAAATGTCTTTGCTTCCAGTACTCCAGAACACAAGAACATAAGGAAAATTAACATTGGAAATATGTAGGAATGCTGAACACTCTTCATAACTAACTTTAAAACCCTAGTTTTGGAAAAACTTTACCCTAGTAAGAGGAAATTCTTTGCCCTATTTTATTCAGGCCTCTGATATACTCTTGTTCGCAAGCGGAACTACAAGGATAAACCGTGCCGAACCATTCTGATAATACAAATAAAAGCAATTCTCACGCCATATCTAATCGATTCCGTGGTTTTTTACCTGTCGTCATTGATGTTGAAACAGCTGGCTTTAATTCTCAAACAGATGCACTACTTGAAATAGCTGCCGTTATAATAGGAATGAAATCTGATGGCTCTTTGTATATGAAGGAGACCATTCATTGCAATGTTGAACCTTTTAGAGGCGCTAATCTCGAGCAATCGGCTTTAGATTTTACAGGAATAGACCCCAAAAGCCCTTTTAGAAATGCATTGCCCGAAAAGATGGCTTTAGATAAGATTTTTACACCGATCCGAAAAGCAGTTAAAGAGACTGGCTGCACCCGTGCAATTCTTGTTGGCCATAACTCTTCATTCGATCATGGTTTTGTTTTTGCTGCTGCAGAGAGAACAGGCATCAAAAGAAACCCTTTTCATCAGTTCTCCTCATTTGATACGACAACGCTATCAGCCCTTGCTTTTGGTCAAACCGTTTTAGCTAAATCATGTAGTTTAGCCAGTATTGACTTTGATGGTAAAGAGGCCCATTCAGCAAAATATGACACTGAAAAAACAGCAGAACTCTTTTGTAAAATCGTCAATAAGTGGCGACACTTAGGCGGCTGGCCACTGTCAATATAGACAAAAAAATGCCGAGTATATTACTCGGCATTTTTATAAGTCATATAAGTTAGTATGAAACTTATAGTCCTTCTGAGTTCTCAGCTAAGTATGATGCAACGCCTGCTGGAGATGCGTCCATTCCTTTATCACCTTTATTCCAACCTGCAGGACACACTTCTCCATGCTCTTCATGGAACTGAAGCGCATCAACTAAACGAATCAACTCATCCATGTTACGGCCTAAAGGTAAATCGTTAACAATCTGAGAACGAACCAAACCTTCTTTATCTATAAGGAAGGCACCACGGTATGCAACGCCACCATCTGACTCAACATCATAAGCTTTACAAATATCATGATTCATATCTGCTGCTAATGTATAAGATACTGCACCAATGCCACCATCATTAACTGGAGTATTTCTCCATGCGTTATGAGTAAAGTGTGAGTCGATAGACACACCAATTACTTCTACTCCACGAGCTTTAAAGTCATCCATTCTGTGGTCCAAAGCAATTAACTCTGAAGGACATACGAATGTAAAATCAAGAGGATAAAAGAATACTAGTGCATACTTTCCTTTTGTCGTTTCTGAAAATGAAAACTCATCTACAATTTGACCATCAGCTAATACGGCTGGAACTGTAAAGTCTGGTGCTTGCTTACCAACTAATACGCTCATTATTATATTCTCCTTACTGGAAGTTTGAGATAAAGGCTTGAACAACCTTTTTAAGTCGAAAACTACATTAGAAATTTAGGGCTGACATCAGCTGCGCTTATAGTACACAGAGCGGAGCACTTATCCCACCAACATACGATAGAAAATATTAATCTAGGTTATAGAAAAAAACTATAACCAAATATTTCACTATTTATTAAATAAAAAAAGGGAGCAATTTACAGCTCCCTTTTTTAGGTTTACAAATTAATTCTGTAAAGACCTACCAATGAATACCACGCATAATTGCCGCAAATGCAACCTGCTCTGTTGACACCTTAGGTTTTTCAGCTTTGGCTTTTCCTTGAGCAGCAGCAGAATCCGGGAACATTTTGAACCCAGTATTCATAACAATTTCACCAAGCTTAGGTGTTAATGCATGCAATACAGAAGCAAATGTACCGATTCGTGTAGCAATTCGTTTAGGCCTATGAACAATTGCTTCCGCAATTAAGTCAGCCGCCTCATCTGGTGATAATGTAGGCACTGAATCATAAATCTTGGTTGGCCCTATCATTGGCGTACGAACCAAAGGCATATTAATTGTGGTGAATGTAACATTGCTATCAGAGAATTCAGCAGCAGCACATCTCGAAAACGCATCTAACGCTGCTTTTGAAGAAACATAAGCCGAGAACCTAGGCGCATTTGTTAATACACCAATTGAAGATATATTTACAATATGTCCACGACGACGCTCAAGCATAGAGGGTGAAAAACCCATAATTAAGCGCAATGATCCAAAGTAGTTTAGCTGCATTGTTCTTTCAAAATCATGGAATCGCTCAAAAGAATGGCTAATTGCTCGACGAATGGAACGCCCAGCATTGTTGACCAAGAAATCAACATGACCATGATCTTTCAAGACCGCCTGTATGAATTGGTCACTATTTTCCATATCGGCAAAATCACAACGATATGCAAAAACAGTATCACTTTTTGCATCTAACTCAACTTTCACTTCATCAAGAGTTTCTTGCGTTCTAGCAGCTATACATAAAATTGCCCCGGCTTCTGCCAGTTTGTGAGCAGTGGCAAGACCAATACCAGAGGTTGCGCCGGTAACAACACAGACTTTACCTTGCACTGTCCCTTGTAAGGTACGATCTTTATGTAAGTCAGGATCAAGATTCCGTTCCCAAAAATCCCAAATAGCTGGAGCATAATCTGAAAGACGTGGTACTTCGATACCTGTTCCTTTCAACACACGTTCAGTTTCACGGGAATCAAAACGTGTTGGGTAATTCAGGAACTCCAATGCCGACTGGGGAATGCCAAAATCGTTTAATACTGCTCCTGTAATACGCTTAATTGGTGGCAGGTTCTTAAGCCCGTTACGAATCATTGGAGGAATAAAGCCAAACATGCGTGAATCAACTCTCATCGTCATTGTTGGCGCATGACCAGCTTTTGCAAAGATATTTAAAACTTCACCGACTTTATATGGGTCTGGGTCCGTTAAATGGAAACATTTTTGATCTTCACCTTCTGTATGAGAGATATGATCAAGCGCATCAACAATAAAATCGACAGGAACGATATTTAAACGCCCGCCTTCAATACCAATTGTCGGCATCCATTGTGGTAAAACACCACGAATTTTTTGCAACATTTTAAAGAAGTAATATGGTCCATCAATCTTATCAATTTCACCAGATTCAGTATGACCAATTACCATTCCAGGCCGGTATACACGCCATGGAATTTTGCACTCTTCTCTAACCACTTTTTCTGATTCGTGTTTTGTTTTTAAATAAGGGTTATCCAGCTTTTCAGCTTCATCAAACATATCTTCACGGAAAGTTCCCTTATACAAACCAGCAGCAGCAATTGAACTAACTTGGTGGAAGCAACCTGCATTCATGGCAGTAGCAGCATCAACAGCATTTCGTGTACCTTGTACATTTACAGCTTCCTGAATTTCAGCAGCTGCATAAAGGTCATAAATGGCGGCAAGGTGATAAAATTGAGTAACGTTGTTTTTCAACGTAGACATATTGCTATCAGAAATACCTAGATTTGGTTCAGTTAATGAACCAACAACAGCTACAACTTCATCTTTTGTAGCACCTAAACGTTCTAGCAACGCATCATACCGGTCAAGACTTTTTTCTTGTACCAATAAATAGATAGTCTCACCACGGTTTAATAATTTTTCAACTAAAAAACGACCAATAAAACCGGTTCCTCCGGTTACGAAATAGCTCATTAATTTATACCCCAAAAATGATTAGATTTGTTGCGTTTCGATAAGAATTCGCTTACCAAATTCATTAAGATAAATATTTAATCCCTGCACTTGCTCTATTGAAATAAACACTTGAATCAATACCAAATGCGACTAAATCAAAGATACAGCATAGTATAGAGCCTAATCATCACAGAGCAACATTTAAGAAGCAGATATAAAGGAATTTTTCAATATATTTATAGGGTTTTTACTCTAACTTTTTTATGCTTGTATTTGTGAAATTTGTGAACTGTCGCTAAAAGTATTCTTAGAACCGTGTAAAACAAAACTCATGCTGACATAATGCTCACTAGAAAATTCTCCCCCCTATTTATACCATTTTTGGAGTAATACAAATCGTGCGTAAAGCCAAATTATTTATAATCCCAATTGCTATGATAAGCGCACTGTTGGCATGGTTCTCACCAACCAACAACAACCAAAAAATAATTAAAAGCCCCAATGACCATAAGACTTATCAGTCAATTGTACTGAGCAACAAATTAAGTGTTTTATTAATTTCAGACCCAACTACAGATAAAGCTTCTGCCGCTTTAGATGTAAACATAGGAAGTGCAGATGACCCTGTTGCATATCAAGGTCTTGCCCATTTTCTAGAGCATATGCTCTTTTTAGGCACAGAAAAATACCCTAACCCTGATGAATACCAGAAATTTATCAGTGATCATGGCGGTAGTCATAATGCTTATACATCACAAGAACATACTAACTATTTCTTCGATATTAATTCAGATAATTTCGAAGCCGCATTAGACAGATTTTCAGAACAATTTACCTCTCCTCTTTTTAATGAAGATTATGTTGAGAGAGAAGTAAATGCTGTTAATTCTGAGTTTTCCTCCAAAATAAAAGATGACGGGCGCCGTTTTTTTTCAGCACTTAAAGCTATTCTTTCGGATACACACCCTTATAGAAAATTCTCCGTTGGTAACCTAGAAACTTTAAATAATACATCCGAGCAAACTTTGCGGACGTCATTGATTAACTTTTATGAAAACCATTACTCTGCGAATGAGATGAAGCTTGTTATCTTAGGAAAAGAGCCCATTGATACACTAAAGAAATGGGCTGAAGACAAGTTTTCAAATATTCCAAATAAAGACCTAGATTCTCCCGACATACAAACACCATTTTTCCCTCCAAATTTCCTCCCAGCAAAGATAGAAGTTAACTCTATTATGGATAAAAGGAGCATGAGCGTTGCCTTCCCTATGCCTTCAGCCTCAATGCACAAAACATCTCAGCCTATTTCATATTTAGCAAATCTGATTGGGCACGAAGGAAAAGGCAGTTTATTGTCATCACTTAAATCTAAAAAACTCGTCAATACTTTATCTGCAGGGGCTCAGTTTGATACTCAAAACGACGCCATATTCATCATAACAATGAGCTTAACGAAAGAGGGTCTCAAGCAACAAGAGAAAATCCTTGAATCACTATTTGCGTATATTGAACTCCTTCGTATAAAAGGAATTCAAAAACATTACTTTGATGAGCAAGCTCAGATGCTTAAAATTAGTTTCAATTATCAAGAAAAATCAGAGCCAATACATTTAACAAGTGTTCTTGCTGGAGCTCTTCATACGAGTCAAGCATCCACAGTTCTCTTCGAGAGTTTCGATTTAAGCCAATACAACCCAGAATTATATAAAAAGTACTTAAATTTTATAACGCCAACAAACATGCTCGTCGCTATTTCATCCAAATCGATTACAGGTAATTTAAAAACTAAATGGTATGAGGCACCTTATCAAGTCGAGTCACTTTCTGAGGGGCTGATCAAGAAACTGAATAATCCAAAATTAGTAAATGATCTTAATGTCCCTGAAAAAAATATATTTATTCCTGAAAATATCCAGATGTTAGAATTGAGCAAGAACCTGAAACCAGAATTAATCAACCAATCTGAAGGCATGGAAATTTGGTACTCTGCTGACACTTCCTTTGGCACACCTAAAGCAAACCTCTTTGTTACGATACGCTCACCAGAAACAATGCAGTCAGCTAAAAACCTTAATCTTACAGAGTTAATGGTTTCTCTACTCAAGGATAGTTTGAATGAATTTAGTTATCCTGCATATTTAGCAGGCTTACATTATGAGCTATATAACCATATGCGTGGTATCACCATAAAGATTAGTGGCTATAACGACAAACAAAACGCGCTTCTCAAAAAAATCTTATTAACATTCAAAAACAATCCATTTAGTAACGAGCGCTTCATAATCTTCAAAGAGCGTCTAAAACGAAAATTACAAAATGCTAAAGATAAAAAACCCTATGAACAAGCAATATCAGAACTTCAAAAAACTATTCTTCACCCGTCTTGGGGTGAGGCACAACGCCTTGTTGCTTTAGAAAAGCTGGGGGTAGATGACCTAGAACTCTTTAGGCAAAAATTCTTTAAAACAATTGATACAGCAATTTTAAGTTCAGGAAATATAAGCCGTTCAAGTACCTTAAAAATTGGTGAACAGTTAGAAAAAATTATTCTATCTGGAAGTACTACAAAGAAAATTGAGCGGTCTAAGGTCATCGATTTAACTGGGAAACAAGCATGGTACAAAAACCTTTCAGTAGAACACCCCGACTCTGGATTTGTATACTATATTCAAGGAAATGATAAAAGCTTTAAAGAACGAGCAATGTTTTTATTGCTCAGTCAAATAATATCAACGAACTATTACGCGCAAATCAGAACAGATAAACAACTAGGCTATATTGTATTTGCAACAAATTTTAATTTACTAGAAGTTCCTGGACTTGCATTTATAATTCAATCACCCAACGCCGACGGCGCTACTTTGTTCAAAGAAACAGAGCTTTTTTTACGAGAACAAGCTGAGAATTTAGCTGATTTAAGCCAAGATGAAATTGAACAGTACCAACAAGCTGTCATCAGTCGCTTACTTAAAAAAGATAATACCCTCTACCAAAGAAGTAATCGTAACTGGCAAGAAATCGATACCCAAAATTTTGACTTTAATACCAAAAGCCAACTCGCAGATTTGGTACAGAAATTTACGCCAACAGATGTACGCACATTTTTTGGTTCACTTATAAAGCAAAAAGGCAACGCCCTTCTCGTTTATACAAGCAGCAAAAGTAAACAAGATAAAATACCTGACACCTTAGCTCCTTTAGAAAAGAAGGTTAAGTTTAGTCATTTTAGTAATAAGGAATAATAGACTCAGCGTAATATTGTAATTCTTCCAATACTGCCTGATTTCGGGCAGTGAGCTGACTATCCCTAGAGAGCTCTATAAGCCTATTCGAAAATTGTTGGATGTTCATATAAGATGAATCAGAGCTAAGCATCCGATTGGCGCAATGCTGCTCCCATTTTTCATGCTCTTCTTCAGTAAGAGTCCCAGGGTAATTTCTGGCCTTATATCGAAATAGCATCTCTGCCAAACGAGAGTCTTGAAATATGAAGTCACTTTCTGCTAACTCAAGCTCGTTTGAGTTCCTAATTTTGTTCATGACAGCCTTATCATTATGAGAAAAGAACCCACCAGAATAAAGCATTAGATCAGGATCAAATATACTATCTTCTTCATAAGCAACATCAAAAACAGTAATTAATTTTTCAATCAACTCTGGATGACTTCGAAGCCATTGCAAATGTTGCTGCATTATATCCATATCAAGCAGCCATTCAGTTCGCCTACTCTCTGGTATCGTTTTCACCATTGAAGCAGGTACTACCATGGGACACTTATTAATATGTATTGTCTTTAAAGCCGGTCTGAGCTCCCCCACCTTTAAATCAGTTGTTGCTGTATATAAGCGCTGTCTAATTTCTTCTACCGACAATTCAAGAAGTATTTTTGGGTCTTGTCGAAGATCAAATACAACATAACCATTTTTATTTCTAGGGTTTTGAAAAAGTGGTGCAACTAATGCACTACAGCCTAGAGAAACAGGATACTTAGAGGAAACATGAAATAGCGGCTTAATAGCTTTAACATCAAATAGTTTTGTTAAAGACTGCTTATCTCTTAAGCTAAAGACATAATCAAACAACTGCGGTTGTTTTGACTTTATAAGTTTTGCTAACGCAATCGTAGCATATACATCACTCATTGCATCATGAGCAGATTCGTGTTCAATGCCATTTGCTACGCTAAGCTTTTCTAAACGAAAAGTTGGTTGCTTATCATCACCTAAAGGCCAGTTAATGCCTTCGGGCCTTAAAGCGTAAGCCAGCCTTACTACGTCAATAATGTCCCAGCGAGAATTACCATTCTTCCATTCTCGCTCGTAAGGGTCATAGAAATTCCGATAGAATAAATTCCGGCTTACCTCATCATCAAAACGAATACTATTATAACCAGCAACACAGGTATCAGGAGTTGAGAAGACATTATGTATAGCTTTTGCAAAATCAGCTTCAATCAGGCCTTCTTGTTGTGCTTTTTGAGGTGTGATACCTGTAACTAGGCAGGCATCAGGCGAAGGAAGAGTATCGTCAGAAGGCTTACAATAAATTGTAAGCGGGGAACCTATTATATTAAGGTCTAAGTCTGTACGAATCCCGGCAAATTGAGAGGGTTTATCTTTTTTTGTATCTGTTCCAAATGTTTCGTAATCATGCCAGAAAATTGTTTTCATCACTTATTTCCTTACTTCTAATACAGAAAGGAAAGAAGATTAAAACAAATCATTACCACGATCAATATACTCAGTACGCACTCTAGCAGTTCCAGAGGCATTTACACCTGTATTCATGTCGATATGCAATGATGTTGGGATGTTAATAAAAGCCCCCATTTCAGCACCAATTGTTCCAGTACTTGTAGCCCATGTAGTCGGTGCTTTTTGGAAAGAAATAAAGAAGTCATTAGTATAATCGACATCACCGGTCGTTGTATTACGCTGACCAACATCTAAAGTCTTATAGTCAGCTAGATCATAACAATAAAAACCAGTACTACAATTCGTTACACCTCCTGAGTCAGCTTTAGATACGCCAAAGTAATTTGATCGAACATTGTCATCATTCCCATCTGCATCTAGCATTGTAGAACGGTAATCATCTCCAAAAAAATCAGTTATATCTACGCCAACGTTCCCAGAAATACTATTGAAATCACCAGAGAGTTGGCCTCTCGCTTCACCAAAACCCAAGCGAAAACCGATTACTTCATCAGCACTATCTTGTGCGATCTCAAAGAAAGGGTCATTTAATTCAAATGGAATAATGTCATTAACAGCGTAGGTCTGACCATCTAGCTGAACTTGAGAAGCATTAGTCGAAATAGAACCAAAACCAAGTTTTGATATCGCTAAGTCGGCCTCTAGCGCTTCTCCTGCACGTGTATACTTTCCGGCCTCTAAGGTATCGATGTTAACTTGTAAATCAGCTTCCATACCCAAAGTAATGCGAGTATAACTGGTAGAGTCTATTTGACTTATATCAAACGCAACAGCAGCTTGACCTGAATATTGACTCAAGTCTTCATCTGAGATTGGCCTCAGTTCTGCATTTGTTACTGATGCAAAAATGAAACAGTTTATAAAGGTTAATTTCTTCAACCGATTTCCCATACCTTCGGAATAACTCATTTAAAATCCATATACATTAATATTCGGCAGTGCTATTTATAATATTTCATCTTTATAGTTATTATTTAAATATTTAGTAACTATATGTTTTTTAGCCGTGCAATGCTGTGACTAAACGCACAATGGTTAAAAAATGGGTGATGAAATTTATTTCACTTGAACCTAATATTCTTTAATCTGTAATAGTATCAGAGAACAAAAAGAGTAAATGTCAACAACTGCAATAGTTGTTAGCAGCAAATTTCAGGCATAAAAAAACCCTAGTAGGAATATCCTACTAGGGTTCTTAATAGAAGCCTGACAATGACCTACTCTCACATGGGACCTCCCACACTACCATCGGCGCTGAATCGTTTCACGTCTGAGTTCGGGATGGGATCAGGTGGTTCCAATTCGCTATGGT
>Ga0105348_1001046_pt1 | contig 19385 bp, 10 predicted proteins | sample EN8Hudsemesocosm_2_FD_83504 | JGI IMG/M metagenome (GOLD analysis project Ga0105348, IMG submission 83504) | Methane-oxidizing microbial communities from mesocosms in the Hudson Canyon - EN8C Hudson Canyon | ecosystem: Environmental > Aquatic > Marine > Cold seeps | place: Hudson Canyon... | reverse complement strand
CGCTAATATTCCATTATTTTTTAAAAATCACAAATGTAGCAAAAAGTAATTGTCTAAGTACTTTTCATTATTTTATGTAACTCAAATTAGAAATTACACTAATTTAACTATCTCTATGGTTTCAATAAATGAAGTCTCTTGGCCTGGTTATTTTAATCTTGCTTTTGGCAGCTTGTGGCGGCGGTGGCGGCGGCGATACCTCGACGCCCCCTGAGACACCTTCCACCAAAATTCTAGACGAACACGCTTGCCTGGAAGGCAGCTGGATGGCGGTGTCGCGCAACCTAAAAATTAATGGCAGTGTTTACCCGGTGGCCACCTCCAAGATATTCATGGTCATCACAGGGCAAGAAAACGTTACCACTCAAGAAAATGCCGATAATGGCCAAGTGCTTTACCAGGGGCAGGAAGTCAGAACCTGGCACTCCTACGACAATAAAACCGAAGACATCTACTCCAGCGATTGGAATACCCTATTCACCTTTACCAGTAGCTCCAGTGCGGGCAATTTTTCCATCATGAAGGCTTGCCGAAGTCGTTACGATGGCGATATTCAACAAGACCGCCTGCCACAATGTGATGAAGACAACCTATTTAATCGCAATACCCACATCACCCTGAATTGCAGTGCCGAGGTGGATCACCTCGTCATGGAGAACGCCAAGACATCCATTAACTATCAGAGAGTCACCGACAATACCCTGATACTCAATTTTAACGATGATGCCCCTATTCCGTTAACCCCTGAACTGGAGCCACCGGAGCCGGTGGAATTGTATGAACCGGAAGACATCCAGGAAATAATTGAAGAGGCCTTGGCCGAAGACCCTTCCGAGAACGCTGAAGAAGCCCTGGCTGACGCCCTTGAGGAGATAGCGGGAATCCTCGAAGAAATGGACGACAACCCATTATCTCCGGATGCACAAGATGCACCGCCCGTTATTACCGAGCCTGATCCTGACCCCAGACAAGAAGACAGCGACGACGACGGCTACGCCGATACCCAGGACGCCTTTCCTGAAGACCCTGAAGAGTGGTTCGATACCGATGAGGACACCATAGGCAACAACGCCGACCCGGATGATGACAACGATGAGGTTCTGGATGAACAAGATGCTTTTCCCTTGGACCCTCTGGAAAGCGAAGACACCGATGGTGATGATGTAGGAGACAACGCCGACGCCGACGACGACAACGATGGCGTCAGCGATGTATTGGATGTATTTCCTCAGGATGAAACCGAGTGGATCGACACCGACGATGACGGCCTGGGCAATAACCTGGACGGTGATGATGACGGTGACTTGGTTATAGATGAAGAGGATGACTTCCCATTAGATGACGCCGAATGGCGTGATACCGATTTTGATGGCACGGGTAACAATGCCGATACCGACGATGATGGCGACGGTGTACTGGATATTCACGATGTATTTCCGCTTGATTTCAGCGAAGCGTTTGATGCCGACCTGGATGGCCAGGGAGACAATGGTGACCCCGATGATGACAACGATACGGTTTTAGATATTAACGATGCCTTCCCCTTTGATGCCAGCGAATCTTTGGATACCGATAATGATGGTACCGGTAACAACGCCGATGACGATGATGACAACGATACCGTACTGGACATAAACGATGTCTTTCCGCTGGATTTCAGTGAATCCTCAGACTTTGATGTGGATGGTGTGGGGGATAATGGCGACACCGACGATGACAACGACGGCGTATTGGATACTAATGATGCCTTCCCCTTTAACAGTGAAGAGTCTGCCGATAGCGATGGCGATGGCGTGGGCGACAATGGTGATGTCTTTCCTAACGACCCCAATGAATCGGTAGACTCTGATGGCGACGGTGTGGGTGATAACGGTGATGCCTTCCCCAATGATCCAGATGAATCAGCCGACAGTGACGGCGACGGTGTGGGCGATAACGGCGATGCCTTCCCTAATGACCCCAATGAATCGGTAGACAGCGACGGTGACGGCGTGGGCGACAACGCAGACGCCTTCCCCAATGATCCAAATGAATCGGCCGATTCAGATGGCGACGGCGTGGGCGATAATGGCGATGCCTTCCCCAATAATCCCAACGAATCCGTAGACAGTGACGGTGACGGCGTGGGTGACAATTCCGACGCCTTCCCTAATGACCCTAATGAATCTGTAGACACCGATGGCGACGGCGTGGGCGACAACTCTGACCCATTCCCCGAGGACCCAGATGAATCCGTTGACACCGACAACGACGGCATTGGTGATGCCAGCGACAGCGATGATGACAACGATACCTGGCCTGACACAGATGAAGCCGCCTGCGGCACCGATTCATTGGACAGCAATTCAGTTCCCAGCGATTTCGACAATGATCATATCTGTGACTTATTAGATAATGATGACGACAACGACGGCGTGCTGGACGCCAATGACGCCTTCCCGTTTGATGCCAGCGAATCTTTGGACTTTGACCAAGACGGCATAGGTAACAATGCCGATACCGATGATGATAACGATACCTGGAGCGACACAGATGAACTGGCCTGTGGCACCAATGGTTTAGACAGTAACTCAGTGCCCAGCGATGTCGACGGCGACCATATTTGCGACCTGCTGGACGACGATGACGACAACGATGGCGTAGCAGATGAAAACGATGCCTTCCCATTTGATGGCAGTGAATCCCAAGACTTTGACCACGACGGCCAAGGCAATAACGCCGACCCTGATGATGACAACGACGGCGTGCTGGATGTAAATGATGCCTTCCCATTTGATGGTGCCGAGAGCCAGGATTTTGATAGCGACAATATTGGCGACAATAGCGACCCCGACGATGACAACGACGGCGTGCTGGATGGCGTAGATCTGTTCCCATTAAACCCTAACGAATCGGTAGATTTTGACGGCGACGGCATTGGTGATAATTCCGATCCGGATGACGACAACGACGGCGTATTAGATGTTAATGATGCTTTCCCATTTAACGCCCTTGAATCCAAAGATTCAGACGGTGACGGCGTGGGTGACAATGAAGATGCCTTCCCATTCAACGTCAACGAATCGGTAGACACAGATGGCGACGGCGTGGGTGATAATTCAGATGCCTTCCCTAACGATGTAAACGAATCCGCCGATTCTGACGGTGATGGTGTGGGCGACAATGCAGATGCCTTCCCTAATGACGCCAGTGAAACTGTAGACAGCGATGGCGACGGCGTGGGTGATAATTCTGACGCCTTCCCTGATGATGTAAACGAGTCTGCCGATTCCGATGGTGATGGTGTGGGCGATAACTCGGATGCCTTCCCTAATGACGCCAGTGAAACTGTAGACAGCGATGGCGACGGCGTGGGTGACAATTATGATGCCTTCCCATTTGATGCAAACGAATCGGTCGACACGGATGGCGACGGTGTAGGTGATAATTCAGATGCCTTCCCTAACGATGCCAATGAATCCGCCGACAGCGATAGTGATGGCGTAGGCGACAACAGCGATGCCTTCCCTAACGATAAAAATGAATCTACCGATTCTGACGGTGACGGTGTGGGTGATAACTCGGACGCCTTCCCTAACGATGCCAATGAATCCACTGATAGTGACGGCGACGGCGTGGGCGATAACTCGGATGCCTTCCCTAATGATGCAAATGAAACTGCCGATTCTGACGGTGACGGCGTGGGCGACAACAGCGATGCCTTCCCTAACGATGCAAACGAATCCGCCGATTCTGACGGCGATGGTGTGGGCGACAACTCAGACGCCTTCCCTAACGATGCAAACGAATCTTCCGACAGTGACGGCGATGGTGTAGGTGACAACTCCGATGCCTTCCCTAACGATGCCAATGAATCTGTTGATAGTGACGGAGACGGTGTGGGCGACAACTCAGATGCCTTCCCTAACGATGCAAACGAAACTTCCGACAGTGACGGCGATGGTGTAGGCGACAACTCTGATGCCTTCCCTAACGATGCAAACGAATCTGCAGATAGCGATGGCGACGGCATAGGCGACAATGCAGACGCCTTCCCTAATGATGCCAATGAATCCGTAGACAGCGATGGTGATGGCGTAGGTGACAATAGCGACGCCTTCCCTAACGATGCCAGTGAATCTGTTGATAGCGACGGTGACGGTGTAGGCGACAATGCCGACGCCTTCCCTAACGATGCCAATGAATCCGCCGACAGTGATGGCGACGGTGTAGGCGACAACAGCGATGTCTTCCCTAACGATGCTAATGAATCTATCGACAGTGATGGCGATGGCGTAGGCGACAACCGCGATGCCTTCCCGTTTGATGCCAGCGAATCGGCAGACACAGATGGTGATGGCGTGGGCGACAATAGCGATGCCTTCCCGTTTGATGCCAACGAGTCGGCAGACACAGATGGTGATGGCGTGGGTGACAACAGTGACGCCTTCCCTAATGACCCTAACGAATCTGCCGACAGTGACGGCGATGGCGTGGGTGACAATGCAGATGCCTTCCCATTTGACGCCAATGAGTCCATCGACAGCGACGGCGATGGTGTGGGCGATGCCAGCGACACTGACGACGACAACGACGGCGTATTGGACATCAACGATGCCTTCCCACTGGATAACAGCGAATCCCTGGATACCGATGGCGATGGCGTGGGTAACAACACAGACATAGATGACGACGCCGACGGCGTGCTGGATATTAGCGATGCCTTCCCATTGAATGCCGGTGAATGGCTGGACACCGATGGCGACGGCACAGGCAACAACGCCGACAGCGATGATGACGGTGACGGCGTAAGCGATGCTCTGGACATGTTCCCGCTGGATGCTAACGAATGGCTGGATACGGATGGCGATGGTACCGGTAACAATCAGGATTTGGATGATGATAACGACCTTATCTCCGACCTGGACGATGCTTTCCCACTGGATGCCAGTGAATGGACTGATACCGATGGTGACGGTATTGGCAACAATCGCGACACCGATGACGATGGCGACGGCGTCCTGGATGTGGACGATGCCTTCCCACTGGATGCCAGTGAAGCCTACGACTTTGACGGCGACGGTGTGGGTGACAATACCGATATAGATGACGACGCCGACGGCATCAGCGATGTGCTGGATGCCTTCCCACTGGATGCTGCCGAATGGCTCGACACCGACGGCGATGACATTGGCAACAATGCCGACACAGATGACGACAACGACGGTGTGCTGGATGACGACGATGCCTTCCCATTGGATGCCACTGAATCCCTAGACACTGACGGCGACGGCATGGGTAATAATGCCGATACCGATGACGACAACGACGGTGTACCCGATGAAGAAGACGCCTTCCCACTGGATGAAAACGAATCCATAGACACAGATGGCGACGGCATTGGTAACAACAGTGACGATGACGATGACGGCGACGGCATCAGCGATACCCTGGACATGTTCCCACTGGATGCCAGCGAGTCTTTGGATACCGATGGCGACGGCGTGGGCAACAATGCCGACACAGATGACGATGGCGATGGTGTGCTGGATGACGACGACGCCTTCCCTCTCAATAATGGTGAATCGGTAGACAGTGATGAAGATGGCATCGGCAACAATAGCGATACCGATGACGATGGTGATGGCGTATTAGACGAAAACGATGCCTTCCCATTGGATCCTAATGAAAGCCTGGATACCGACAGTGACGGCATTGGCAACAATACCGATGACGATGACGATGACGACGGCATCAGCGATAACCTAGATGCCTTCCCACTGGATCCTGCCGAATGGCTCGACACCGACGGCGATGGTGTTGGCAATAACATGGATGCCGATGATGATGGTGACTTGGTTGAGGATATTTACGACGCCTTCCCACTGGATGCCACTGAATGGCTCGACACCGACGGTGATGGTTTGGGCAATAACCTGGATACCGATGACGACAACGACGGGGTGCTGGACATTAACGATGCCTTCCCACTGGATGACACTGAATGGCTCGACACTGACGGTGATGGTATTGGCAACAACGCAGACACCGATGATGACAACGATGGCATCCCAGATGTGGACGACGAAAACCCACTGGACCCAGACCCATTACCAGGAGACGAAATTGCCAGTCAGGATTGGCAGGGGTTCTATACCGGCGAAAACTGGTACCTCACCGACTTTGGTTTATTCCTGGACAGCCAGCGTGAAGACTACGTGGCAGGCGAAGAAATCCGCTTCGATATTAGCTGGACCAAGCGCACCCGTAACCGTATGGCCGACTTAATAGGCATAGAGCGTGACGAAATGACCCGCGACCTTGCCAATGCTTATTGCCCTCCACAAATTGAAGTAGGCAAGGCCAGTGTGTATGGGGTAGGAGAGGCTAGCAACATGGTGGCAGAACTGGACAGCGATCTGTCTTACTGCATCGTGGATGGTGACAACGCCGCCACCTTGCGTATTCGCTCCTTCATTCCCACCAAAGTGGGTTATCACTATCGCGCCACCGTTAAATATCGCATGCGTACCTACAACGATATGCCTCACAATGCTTATCGCCACTTAGTGATGCGCTTTGGCAAAACCAAAGCCCATTTTGAACCTGTATTTGATGCATTCCATAGTGCCACCATAGAAATTCTGGCCAGCCGCCCCTATAGCAAGCTAACCCTTAAAGACAACGGTTTGCCAGACAGCTACGGCATCATCATCGATGACATCACCGTTACCGAATTGGAACAAAGTGAACTTTACGACAGCTGTATAAGCCTGTTTGCTCAAAACTCCAAGGGTTTCCGTCAGTGTCTGCTAGGCGAAATAGACAGCGAGCAAACGTGCACCATGAATAACTTTATCTTCAACTATGATCCTAAGGGCAACATAGCAGACGCTCGCCAAGTAGTGGGGAATGCATTGATTCAAGAAGAGGCATTGGAGGGTACCGTGAACTTCTTGTCTCTGGGTAAAAAAGGCAAGCTCACCACCAGTTGTTATATCGATGAATATTTGGCGGCCTTCCCGGTTTACAACCAACAGTTATTCTTAAGGGAAATTACCTGGGGCAATAAAACCGTGGAAGATTACCCTGAGCAAGCACAAATATCGGTACACCTGAGCCACTGCCATGACGATAAAGTGAACGGTAAAAATCACTTGGGTTTAGTGAGTACAGGGGAAAGCTTCAGCTATGACTTCACCACCAATGAAGATGGCGTGAGTTACCAAGGCTGTCGCCTCAAGAAACTGGAAGTGGTTGATAAAACCCCTAAACACAGCCCATCAGGAGATGGCTTCGACTTAAATTCACTGGAATTTAGGGGGCTTTAGGGCCTTGCCCGTTGAACTTAAACAGGCACTAAGTAAAAAACAGACCCAATATACAGGCCACGCCCAAGGTCCATATAACGGTTCTTGGCATGCCTATATTGGCCATATACAAGACCCCATATATCAGCCGCAACACAATATAACTCACCGCCAATAGGTCGATCATGTTTTGTTCACCCTGCATCTGGTGGGCAATAATCACCGCCGCCATAAACCCGGGAATAGATTCATGAGTGTTCATTTGCACCTAATTGGCTCGCTGACGAAACCCTTGCAGCCGGGCCAAAAAATCCCTGGGGGCCAGGTTGTCTTTGGGCTCATATCCCTTTCCCGCGAACTTGGCAATACCGGTAAATACGACAGGCATTAAAATTGCGGCGAATACACACCAATAGGCTATGGTCATGATAAATCCTTCCGTTGTTATATTTAGGTCACATTTTTAGTTTGCATTTTTAATGGAGATTGAAGCGCACAAAAAATAACAGCTGATCACCATTAAGGGAATGACTGATCACTCCCCCACCCCACTCGCCCAGACAGCGCCTGTATTGCCACCTCAAAAACAGTCACGTTCACAGGCCCCTTATGGCATAATCACGCGCCTCACAGGAGTAGTCATACACGTGCGTGCCAATATAAAAGATTTTTTACAGCTGTTTTTACAAGACGTGCCCATGATGGACGTGCGAGCCCCTGTGGAATTCATTAAAGGTGCCTTCCCTAATAGCCAAAATATTCCGCTATTGGATGACCAGCAACGGCAATTGATCGGTACCCAATACAAAGAGCAAGGTCAGGACCAGGCCATTAAATTGGGTAACGAATTGGCCACACCGCTCATTCGTGAGCAACGCCTGGCGGCCTGGAAAACCTTCACCGAAACCCATCCTGATGGCGTTTTATACTGTTTTCGTGGCGGCTTGCGCTCCAAGGTCACGCAGCAATGGTTAAAAGAGAGCGGCATCAACTACCCCTTTATCGAAGGGGGCTACAAAGCCATGCGCACCTTTTTGTTAGAGCAACTTAAGGTGAGCCTCAATACCATGCCATTGGTTTTGGTCAGTGGTCGCACCGCCAGTGGCAAGACTCATTTTTTACACAAACTTAGCCATCACATAGATTTAGAGGGGCGGGCTAACCACCGCGGCTCCAGTTTTGGTGCCATGGTCACACCACAACCCAGCCAAATAGATTTTGAAAACAGCGTCTCCATTGATTTGTTAAAACAACGCCACGCTCACAAACAGCCTGTATTCATGGAAGATGAAGGGCGCCTCATCGGTCAGCTGGCCCTGCCCCATGAAATGCTCAAGGCCATGGGGGAGCAATACCCGCTGGTGGTTTTACAAACACCCATGGAGGAGCGAGTGGTCATTGCGGTACAAGATTACATCACAGATTTATACCCCCACTACCAAAACACCCATGGTGAACAGGCCCATGAAATATTTAGCGAAAAAATATTATTTAACCTGTCGCGCATTCAAAAACGCCTGGGAGGCGAGCTGCATAAAACCCTGCACGGGCAATTATCCGAGGCACTAAGCGCATTGGCCCACGGCAATGAAGAGGGTTTTGCACTGCCCATAGGCACCTTGCTAGAAAAATACTACGACCCCATGTACGACTACCAATTAAGCAAACGTCAGGGCCGAATATTGATGCAAGCCCCTAAAGAAGAGCTGCTTGAATGGGCCGAAAACTATCAACCGAAAAAAGACCAGTAACATGAACCTTACACAACTCCTTACACGCTCAGTTATTTTGAGTTTATTGCTGCTTAGCCCTACAGCCTTTGCACAAACCTTTAGTTTTACCGCCATTCCCGATCAGGATGCCAGTGCGTTACAAAAACGCTTCGATAAGGTGGCCCGCTACCTAAGCCGTGAACTGGCCATAGACGTGAAGTATGTGCCTGTAAAAAGTTATGCCGCCGCCATCAGTGCCTTTCGTAATAATCAGGTACAGCTTGCCTGGTTTGGTGGTTTATCCGGGGTAAAAGCCCGCAACCTAGTGCCCGGCAGTGAGGCCATTGCGCAAGGGGTTGAAGATCAATCTTTCGTTACCTATTTTATCGCCCACCATGCAGCCGGCTTAACATCCAGAGAGACATTTCCTTTATCCATAAAAAATAAAACATTTACCTTTGGCTCTAAGGGCTCCACCTCGGGCCGCCTGATGCCGGAATATTATATCCGCCAATATTTAGAAGCCCCTAAACAAGCGTTTAAAAGAGTGGGTTTTAGTGGCGATCACAGTCGCACCATCGCCCTGGTACAAGCGGGCAGCTATGAGGTGGGTGCGGTGAACTTTAAGGTGTGGCACAAAATGCTCGAAGCCGGAAAAATTGATCCTAATCTCGTAAAAATTATTTGGCAAACACCAGCCTTCCCCGATTACCAATGGAGTATTCGCGGCGATGTGGAACAGGTTTTTGGAAAAGGGTTAAAGGCCAAGGTCACAGCCGCGTTACTAGACATGTCAGATCCAGAACTATTAAAGAGTTTCCCACGCCAAGGGTTTATTAGCGCGCAAAACAGCGACTATGCCCCCATTAAAAAAACGGCCCAAGCCATTGGTTTGATGGATTAACATGGGGTTTGATTTTAACAATCAGCGGCTTGGCTATGGGCAGCACCAGGTACTTGAAAACCTGGATTTTAAAATTAAACCCGGTGAAAAAGTGGCCATCATTGGCAAGAGTGGTGCGGGTAAATCCACCCTGTTACTGGCCTTGCGGGAACAACTTTCCCAGCAAGTGGCCTGGTGTCCACAGCAACCCGGCCTAGTGCCCATGCTTAGCTGCCATCACAACATTTACATGGGGCAGCTGGATCAGCACTCATTTTTAGTGAACCTGGCTCGCCTCATATACCCAGGTCTTAAGGTGAAACAAGAGATTGCTAACATCACCCAACTATTAAGTCTGGGCGGATGCCAATTTAAGCCCTGTCAGGAATTGTCAGGCGGACAACAACAACGAACCTCCATTGGCCGCGCCATATATTCGCAAAAAGCTATTTTTTTAGGGGATGAACCGGTTAGCGCACTGGATGAATATCACGCACCACAGGTCTTAAATATACTGTGTGAACATTTTAATACACTCATTCTAGCACTACACGATGTGCAACTGGCCAAGGCCCATTGTCAGCGCATCATTGCCTTGAAAGACGGATCCATTCTGTTTGATAAAAACAGCCAGCAAGTAAGCAACGATGACATCCATCAGGTTTACAACTAAGTGCAAGGGTTAAGGACAACCAGTTTTTATTTTGCACTTGCTGCCTTACTGGCACTTTTTTTTGCCGACCTGGAAGTCACTACCAGCGACCCCTGGTTTGAAATACAAAGGCTAGCTCAAGGTTTTGCCCACCCCAGTTTTTTAGACAGTTCAAGTTTATTAAGCGCCCTGTTTAAAACGCTGGCCTTCGCCTTTCAAGGGGTGATGGTCGCGGCAGTACTGGGTTTTTTGTTGGCGCTGGTTTTTAAATATTTTTGGGTGCGCACCTTCGCGGCCTTCATACGTGCCATACATGAATTGTTTTGGGCGTTAATATTTATTCAATTAACCGGCCTCAGCTCTTTAACCGGTTTTCTGGCTATAGTAATTCCCTTCACCGGTATATTTGCCAAAGTCTTTGCAGAAATTCTGCAAGAAACCGATCAAAAAGCCCAGTTGAGCCTGCCCTCCAATACAAGCTATTTGAGCAGGCTACTGTATACCAAATTCATCCTGGCTTGGCCGCAACTCATGGCCTACATTAGCTATCGATTAGAGTGCGGCATTCGTTCCAGTGCGGTGTTGGGTTTTGTGGGTTTGCCTACCCTGGGTTTTGAATTGGAAAGCTTTTTTAAACAAGGAGATTATGCTCAGGCCGCTGCCCTGCTGTATGTATTTTTTATCATCATAGCCAGTTTAAAATACCTGTTAACACCCTTGCTAATTCCCCTGTACACTCTAGCCGCCTTCATTTATTTACCGCCAGTGGCAGAAATATCCTGGTCTCTGGTGACCACCTTTTTTAGTCAGGACATCATCCCAGTTTCACTGCAAAACAATGACTTACCTGCCTTCATGAATTGGCTAACGTCCATGTGGCATACACAAATCCAGGAAGGGGTTTTTAACACTCTGGTTTTAACCCAGATAGCGTTGGTGAGTAGCGCAGTATTCACCCTGTTGTTGTTTCCATTTGCATCCAGGCTATTTTTTTCCAAAGTGCCACGAGCGGTGGGGCAAAGCGGATTGATCATCATGCGTTCGTGCCCGGAATACCTGTTGGCATTTGTGGCACTGTTGGTATTTGGCCCCTCCATGTTGCCCGCCATATTGGCACTTACCCTTCACAACAGTGCGGTAATTGCCCACCTATTGGCCCTGCAAACCGCCACCCTTAATTTTAGAGCAGACAAGAGTCACGGCCTTAACCTGTATTTTTATGAAGTATTGCCTCGTTTATATGGCAATTTTTTAGCCTTGTTATTTTATCGCTGGGAAGTGATTTTAAGAGAGACCGCCATATTGGGCATGCTGGGCATCCCTACTCTGGGGTTTTTCATCGATTCGGCCTTCGAAGAAATCCGCTTCGATCGCGCCATACTGTTGATTTTAATCACTGCACTGTTGAATATTTTGGTAGATAATATGGCGCTATATTTTCGCCAACGCCTGCACCTAACCAGCCAACCACAGTCACTTTAGAGAATAGCCATACATGCATTCACTTCGGGTTTTAGACAATGTTTTTTTGACTGAAAGTGTTTGCAGGTTTTACTACGGCATGGGAGAAACCTGTTAATGCAAGCACCCGTTGTTAAAGACATTGTATTGATTGGTGGTGGCCACGCCCACGCGCTGGTGATTCGTATGTGGGCCATGAATCCGGTACCAGGTTTACGCCTTACCCTCATATCCCCTCAGGTTCACACCCCTTATTCCGGCATGTTACCTGGGTTAGTGGCAGGCCATTACAGCTTTGAGCAAACCCATATAGATTTGGTTCGTGTGTGTGCCTGGGCCAAGGTGCGCTTCATTCAGGCCAGTGCCAGCGCCATCGATGCCACTAATAAAACCATCACCCTAAGCGAACGACCCGATATTGGCTACGACGTCTGTTCGGTGGACATTGGCAGTACACCTAACCAAAAGATAGAGGGTTGTGAAGAATTTGCGGTGCCAGTGAAACCCATCAGCCGGTTTTATCGACACTGGCAAACGCTCCAACAGGAACTGCTCAACCATAAAAAAAGCAGTCCACTCAAGGTGGCTATCATCGGCGGCGGCGCAGGCGGAATTGAGTTAATCACTGCCATGGAGCACTGGGCCAAAAACAATCACTGCCAGGCTCAGTTTTGCTTAGTCAGCCGCGGCGATCAGTTATTAGCCGATTCACCCAAGTCCGTACAGAAAAATGTAAAACGCCACTTGGCCCATAACAATATTGAGTTGCTCTTGGGATTTGAAAGCCAATCCATCACGGCTAGTCACATTCATTCCAAGCAACAAAAAATTGCCTACGATAAGGTTTTTTATTGCACCCAGGCCAGTGCCGCAGATTGGCTAAAACAAAGTCCTCTAGACTTAACGGCGGATGGTTTCATTCAGGTGAATAACCAGTTGCAATCCACCAGCCATGAGAACCTGTTTGCCGCAGGAGACATTGCCCACCAAGCGGCCCACCCAAGACCCAAAGCGGGTGTGTATGCGGTGCGGGCCGCTCCTGTGTTATTTAATAACCTAATTAATTACGCCCTTAACAAGCCACTAAAAAGCTTTAAACCACAAAGCAATTTTTTAAGTTTGTTAGCCTTGGGTGACAAGGTTGCCCTGGGCAGTCGCCAGGCTTTTTCATTTTCAGGGAAGTGGGTGTGGCGCTGGAAGGACCACATCGACGTGAAGTTCATGAACTTGTTTCATGATTTACCTAAAATGGCTATGGATAAGACCTTACAGCTGGATGCATACCTGCAACAAAAAATGGGTATTAAAGACATTCACGAATTAGCCATGCGTTGTGGTGGCTGTGGTGGCAAAGTAGGCGCCAGCGTTTTAAGCGATGTGCTGAACCAGTTGACCCCCCATGAGCACCGGGATGTTTTGGTGGGGTTAAAGAGTCCGGACGATGCCGCTGTATTAAACATTCCTGACGGCCAAAAACTGGTACAAACCATCGATCACCTAAAAACCCTCATCGATGACCCCTACCTGTTTGGCCAGCTTTCTGCCCTGCATGCGCTCTCGGATGCCTTTGCCATGAATGCTACGCCACACTCTGCACAGGCGCTAGTTCAGTTGCCATTGGCCCAAGAGGCTATTCAAAGTCGCGACATGCTGCAACTCATGAGTGGCGCAGTAAAGGTACTTAATGAACATGAGTGTGCCCTAGTGGGCGGCCACACCTCGGAAGACAGCCAACTTAACCTGGGGTTTTGCATTAATGCATTGGCCCAACAAAAAGACCTGCTACACAAACAAGGCAGCAGTCTGGGCCAAGTATTGATATTAACCCAGCCCTTGGGCACGGGTGCGCTATTTGCCGCACACATGCGTGGCATGGCCAATGGGATCGATATTAATAAAGCCCTGTCTTACATGCTGCAATCTAACCAATTAGCCGCTCAGGTTTTTCACAGTGTTAACGCCAGCGCCTGCACCGATGTCACGGGGTTTGGTTTACTGGGGCATTTAGTTGAGATGTTAAAAGGCTGTGAGCTGGGTGCGCAATTGCACATGGAAAACATCCCTGCTCTGGGCGGCAGTTTAGAGGTGATGGCAGACGGCATATACAGTTCATTACAACCCCAAAATGCACGATTGCGCCGCGCCATCTATAATCAAGATAGCTTTGTAAATCACCCTAAATACCCATTATTGTTTGACCCGCAAACCTGCGGCGGCCTATTGGCCACAGTGGATGCAGCAGACGCCCATGAATGCCTTACGGCGCTTAAGGCAAAAGGATTTGGTGAGGCCTGCATCATAGGCAAGATAATTGCCCCACCTAATTCGGCCATAGTGCTTTTAGACTAAAATCACTAAGCATGCCTTCACCATTTACTGCCGTTATTTAAATTGAGAAATAAAATGAATACCAAGATCCATAAAAAGTTAAATGAGCTGTCTATCAATTTAATGAAGGCTGCCAAAAGAGAAGACGAAAAAACCTTTTATCAATTTTATGGTGAGTTAAAAAGCCTGTGTTTCGATAATCAGGACAATAAAAGCAAAAACCACCCGGAGCAATGGGAAACCCTGGCCGACTTCACCGATGAATTGGAAGACGCCATTGGTTTTTACAAGGTGGCATTGGAATTGGCCATGGCATCAGATGACCGCGAATTTATAGCCTCCATCAATTATGCCATGGGGACTATGTATAAAGAGGCCGGTTACAAGCAGGATGCACTGGATTGCGCGCAACACGCTAAAGACAGTATGTCTCGCGTTCACGATAAGGTGTTGCTGGATGAGATTAACCAGCTATTAGAAGCGCTAGCTTAGTTATATTACAGTGAGTATCCGTCTTTACTCTTTTTCCAGAGTAAAGACGCCGGTTGCGTGTTTATTGGTATTGTCATCTGTGGCCAAGTTATAACCCCCAGCAAATATATCGCCAGGTTTCACAAAAATGCCTCCTACAGTACCAATCACTTCATTGCTTGTGGTACCCGTGGCGACATCGCTCACTATGCCGCCGATATTATCGGTATAAAATTCAGGGGCCTGCAACTCTCCATGTTCACTCACATGCATATGCCCATTGAAATCCACATCCCAGGTGGACAGCACATTATTACCTTGCCCCATGGTTTCAATTTTTAAGTTTCCATTGGTAATGGCGCCGGAATTAAAATCCACGTCAAACTTGCCCGTTAAACTGCTCACTATGCCGTCATCCGAAAAGCCTACACACTGGCTAAAATCGGTGCAGTCGGTATGGCTAAAACTTAAAAAAGCGGCCTCGCCAGTTAACTGATTAAGCTCGGCCCTTTCGGCCAACAAACCAAACCGTAAGTTACTTTCATCTACAAATGAATGTACAACCCCTGATGACACACTGCTATCGGTAATGCCATTACCGGGGCGAGCAAACCAGGCCCCCCAGCGAATATTGTTGGCGGCGGCCACCTCATCAATTTGAATATCACAGATCTCGTTACTGCTGGCACACTGGGTAAACTCAGACAAAGAAGACACCGGGTTTTCACTGCCATTTGGGTTTTGTACCGTCGATATATAAGCAGAATAAAGCTCTAATGGGGATTCACTGCCTGACCCCACGCCACTGCTAATATAGCCGCCTATGGCGGTATTGTTAGATACCCGCCAGGAACCATCACCAATATTCAAATAGGTATTGGTACTCCACTTCCAGTCTTTAGTGGGGTATTGGCCTACGCCACCCAATTGCGCAACTAACTGCTGTGCCGGAACACCGCTTGAGTTAAAATCCAGGTCCATACTGGTGATGAAGTCACTGCCGCTATCCGTGGGTTGAAATACAAACCGTTGGCCGGATGGATCATCCACCAATACCACCTCGATGGGAACACTGTTGCTCGATAGTTGACTATTAAGGTGATCGGCCAACTCCTGCACACTGGTGATATTCACGTTAATATCTAAAACCGGAGAGTGAAACGTGGTGACCTGTGTAAAGGTATTCAGAGTACTGTAATTCAAATCTATATACGTATCCTGGCCGGAGCCGGAATAATCAAAGGTAAAAAAGTTTTGCACGTTCACAGCATTGGGGGAAAGTAATTGGGTTTTAAAGCTGGGCGCGCCATCCGCACCAATACTGTAGTGAATTTGCATATCTAACGCGGCAAATTGCTTTGAGTACAACAGGTTCCACTCTTCATCGGTTAATAATGTATGGGGAAACGGGTTAGACAGGAGTGCATCTGGAGAGTTGTAATCCGGTGGAAAAGGGGAACTGAAAATGGTGGAGGTGTCCACTACGGGTTCATCACCAGCCGTTTTTGATATTTCTTCACTGAGTTTTTTATCCAGCGCACTATTAACTTCGCTGGCGCCATCACTGGCTGAATCATCCAAAATGGCGACGTCGGTTGCAACCGAGCTTGCCTCCCCATCTTCAGCTTCACTCGACTCTTCCACAGCGGCCGTGGACTCCGATTCCTCAGTTCCCTCCTCAGGTGCTTCGCTTTCCTCGGCCTGAGCTTCGGTTTTTTGTTCCTCCTGCTCTTCCTCTTCTTGAGAATCGGCTGCATTCACATTTAAGGAGGCCGGTGCTAACAATAAACCTTTTGGTGCTTCCCCGGCACTGACTCGAGTAAAATTAAAACCACTGCCCAAGCCCAAGTCTATGCTGCCGGCGTCGTTAGTCACACTAATACCACCTGTGTAAACCGCCATTACAAAACTGCCACTGGCTTCTTGCTGCACCTCATAGTTAGTACCACGAATGCCCACGGATGCCGCTGGGGTATAAACCCGGTAGGCTGTTTTATCCCCCTTGCCTATGGCGCCAGTGATGGTGCGAAACCCTCCCTTTACTAGCCGCATGATGGCCTGTTCATTGTTATCTTGACTGCCCAAAACATAGTTAGAAATATTCATTTCACTGCCGGCTTTGATAGTCATGAGAGCCTTATCAACAAAACGTAATTGCACCGAACCATTTCCCCCGGTGCGAATCACATCACCACTGAACACCTTGGAGCGGCGCTTTAGGGCCCGTTGCTGTCCATCTTGTGAGGTGGCGGTCACGAGCCCTTTACTTAGGATCACATTGGCGGCCAACTGAGCGGCATAAACAGGTAACCACAGGCAAGCAAACACCAAAATAGCGACGTGACGTAGGCGAAAAAAATAGGCGATACGGTCCATGGGTTTCCTTGTCTATTGCGATTTATTCACGCCAATAACATTTTAAAAACTGTAACTCACGCCCAGTTCGGTTTTAAATCGCTCATAACTATTGGCCTGTAAAGTACTGTCAGCATTATTCCAACTGTAATCATTGCGCATACTTAAATGCCGATCTAAAGCCACCCGCCAACCAAAACCTGCGTTTACCGTAGTATCTTCCCGTAACTCACTGTAAAGGGCGCGATTAATATCATCGTACTCAGTCTCCATGATCCCCAGTAAAAAATAGTAACTTCGACTTTTTCCCCACAAGTGGCTACTTTGTAGCGTTAACCCTTGATAACTGCGCCCACTATAATCGTTGATACTGTCTTCAGCTTCGTCCTGGCCATATTGCAGTGCCACCACCCAGCTGTGTTTTTGCGGCGCACTGGCCATGGACACATTAATCACCGCCTGATTTAAATCTCCGTCCTGGTTCTGAACATAACTAAACAACCCCAAATTAAGTCCGACTGAGAAATGAATGCCTGAGCCATGTTCATAAAAGGCTTGCATCAACCCAGTACTAATATTTAGAAATTCATCTCCCTTTAACTGCACGTGCTGATAGCGCCCGGCACCGCGCCATTTTATCGGCCCGGTATAGCGGCTATAAAAACTAAAACCGGCTTCGGCCAACAACGTGGTTAGATCATAGGTATCCACTTCATTATTTACCCGGCTAGAACCCACCAGGCGCACATCATAACTACTGGTATTCGTTAAGGGGCTTAGGTAAGAAAGATTCACCAGGGAGCTAATGAAACCACTTTCGGTCTCACGGCTGTCGCTGCTGAGGCGAATATCTACGGGAAAAACCAATTCGTCTTTGGGTAAAAACTCTTCATCGGTGGCGCTGTTTATGTTGCTGTCAAAACCCGCTGCCATGTCAAATGTAGCATTAAATTTAGGTTCAACACTGCGCTGTAACTGTACAATTTTTCGTAAAAAATCCTGTACATTCTGCTGCACTTCTTTGGGAGGGTGCTGCTTTAATACTCGCTGAAATTCAATTTGAGCACGCTCCAGGTTTCGTAAAAAAAAGTGAGTGCGGGCCAGCTCTAACCGGTATCTGGGTTGATCACCTTCAATAAGTACCAGGCGCTCAAACGCAAAAAGAGCCTGATCATAATGAGCCGTCTCCAATGCTGCCAGGCCATACTGAAAGTCAAAACTACTCTCACCTTCGTTGTCTTCAGCCAGGCGGTCGGCCAACACATAAGCCTGTGGAAACTGGCGGCGCTTTATCAACACGTCCAATGCTTCCAAGCCTGCCGTCTCTTGCACCGACGATTCGCTGGCTTGTGGAGCGTGACTATTTAAAACAAGCACTGCCGTGAATAGCAGCCAGAAATGCTTCATATTATTCAAAGCCATGGTTAAACGAATTAGGCATCCTTTCCGATATTCAGTTTAGCAGTGAATTGTTAATTCACCCGCTTAACTAGCCTTAATGGGAAGCACTGCTAAAAATGCCAAGCCTAAGGAATTTTAGGCGTATAAAGCGCCGCTTAAACGTGCCGATTGGGTTTCTGGGTCTACACTAGTGGCAGATATGTTAAAAATTTACTCGTCAGGCTCACCATGGAGAACCCTATGCTTGCTAAAATTTTTAAGAGTTATCGGCTGCCATTGATCCTCTGCATGAGCCTTATGATGGGCCTATTAAGCGCCTGTGGCTCAAGCGATGACGATGATGACAACAATGTACTCACGTCTTCCGATGCCAGTAAGGTTTATGTATCGCAGATAGGGGCGGTAACTGTGTCTGGTGTGGTTATAGACGCAGTTAAACGCACGTTAATATCGGGCGCCACCGTGAATATGCGCATCGATGGTCATATTTATACGGTGATGAGTGCTCCCAGTACCCATGCCAGCCCGGGCTCATTTACGTTTTTAAAGGCCGATGCTGAGAGTGAATTTTTTATTACCGTCAGCACCAGCGACAGCAGCTATGCCCCTTACTTTTATGCCAACGAAACTCCCCGTGCCAGCAATACCAATGACGGCATAGAAACCCAGGACATAGGCTCGGTGGCCCTTTACAAACCCGTCACCACCAGTATTACCATTAAAGATATTAGCGGCGGCACTGCCATTAGTGGCCTGAGTTTGTATTACGACACCCAAGCTTTGGCACAGGTAAATTCCGGTGCCACGGTGAGCATTAGTGGCAATGATGTGGT
>Ga0105348_1001045_pt1 | contig 19423 bp, 7 predicted proteins | sample EN8Hudsemesocosm_2_FD_83504 | JGI IMG/M metagenome (GOLD analysis project Ga0105348, IMG submission 83504) | Methane-oxidizing microbial communities from mesocosms in the Hudson Canyon - EN8C Hudson Canyon | ecosystem: Environmental > Aquatic > Marine > Cold seeps | place: Hudson Canyon... | reverse complement strand
TTGGCCGTTGTTATGGTTGCCTTAGTTGCCCAAGCCGAGCGTGATTTTGGTGCCGGCATGGGACCACAATACTTGTTCGCCACAGTTGTGCTGATGGGAATTATTCAAGTCGGTGCTGGTGTACTGAAATTAGGTAAGTTCATTCGAATCGTACCTTATCCAGTGATGCTAGGTTTTGTGAATGGTTTGGCCATTGTGATTTTCTTAGCGCAAATTCCTCAGCTTCAAGAAAGTACTCCCGGTGGTAAATGGGGTTGGACAGAAGGTACTTGGTTAGCAGGTAACGAGCTGTATATTATGATCAGCATGATTGCTGCGACGATGTTTATCACGCACTTCTTACCGAAAGTAACCAAGGCCATTCCATCGGCACTTGCCGGTATTCTTGTGGTGAGCTTGATCGTAATTGGCCTAGATCTTAATACTAAGACCGTTGGTGATCTCGCCAGCATTGCCGGTGGCTTACCAACATTTGCAGCGCCTAACGTGCCTTTAACTCTGGATACTTTATTCTTCATTTTGCCATTCGCGGTTATTCTTGCAGCGATCGGTTTAATTGAATCATTGTTAACCATCACAGTAATCGATGAAATGACGGATACTCGTGGCCAAGGTAACAAAGAATGTGTTGCTCAAGGTACTGCCAACGTCGCTACTGGATTTTTTGGTGGTATGGGTGGTTGTGCCATGATTGGTCAGTCAATGATCAACGTGAACTCAGGTGGCCGTGGTCGTCTATCGGGTATTGCTGCTGCATTATTCTTATTGAGCTTCATCTTGTTTGCTTCGCCGTTAATCGAGCAGATTCCAATTGCTGCATTAACAGGCGTGATGTTCATGGTTGTTATCGGTACGTTCGAATGGTCTAGTTTCCGCATGATGCGTTCTATTCCAAAGCGTGATGCTTTCATTATTGTTCTGGTTTCTGGTGTTACGGTAGTAACCGATCTAGCGATTGCAGTTGTTGTCGGTGTGATCGTGGCGGCATTGAACTTTGCTTGGGAACATGCAAAACACATTTTCGCTATCCAAACGATTCAAGAAGATGGTACTAAGATCTATGAGATTCAAGGGCCTTTATTCTTTGGTTCAGCGGCTAACTTTAAGGATTTATTTGATCCTAAAAACGACCCAGATAAAGTCATCATAGAATTCAAAAATAGCCGTGTTGCCGATCACTCTGCAATCGAGGCGATTGATTCTTTAGCGATGCGCTATATTGCCGAAGGTAAAGAGCTTCACTTGCGTCATTTGAGTGCAGAATGTCGTTTGCTGTTGAAGAACGCCGGTGATCTTTGTGATGTGAATGTCTTGGAAGATCCTAAGTATCGTGTTGCAGTCGATAAGCTTGCTTAAAGCTAGGATTGTGAGCTAGCTCATAGTCGATATTGATTGAGTACAATAAAAAAGCCTTTTGCTAGAAATAGCAAAGGGCTTTTTTGTATGAGAAGGTTTAATCTAATTACCGGACTTAGCTACTGGCCTGCTTTTCGGGGGGGATAACCTTAATCTGAACGGGAATTGATAGGCTGAAAGCGCAGCCTTGAGAGGCCTGCTGTAATTGAATGGTGCCTTGTAGTGCTTGGTGTACTAAATTATAAACTAGGTGCATACCCAGCCCAGTACCTCCATAACCTCGCTTGGTGGTGAAGAAAGGTTCGAAGATTTTAACCTGAGCTTCTTTTGTTAATCCGCGGCCATCGTCGGCGTAAAGAATATCAACGTTAGTACCATGGAGTTCCGCTTCTATGGTAATGATGCCTTCATCGATGTCTTCAAAGCCATGCAGTAGACTGTTCATTATGAGGTTGGTAATAACTTGGCTTAGGGCCCCGGGGTAGCCATGAATCTCAATGTCAGAAGCGCAGTTGATTTTGACGACATGCTTGGTCAATCTTAATTTTGGATTTAAAGTTGATAAGATTTCTTGCAGATATTCATCTAAGTTGAACTTACGGGCGGTTTCTCCGGTTTGATCTTCCGAAATGTGCTTAAAACTTTTAACTAACTTTGCTGCTCGCTCAAGGTTTTTACTTAAAATATCGACACTTTCTTCCATACTACGCATGAAATCGATGAAGTGATTTTTAGATATAGTACCATCTTCAAAATGTTGATTTATTTCTTTAAATAAATCTTTAATGAAAGAGTGAGTTGTTATACATAGGCCTATCGGGGTATTAATTTCGTGGGCGACCCCCGCCACCATACCTCCTAAAGATGATAACTTTTCAGATTCAATTAGCTGGCTTTGAGTGCTGCGCAAGTTTTCCAATGTATTGTGCAGTTCATCAATCGCTTCTTGTAGATTCTCGGTGCGTTCTTCTACTCTTTTTTCAAGTTCATTATTGGTTTCTGCTAACGCATTTTGGGCGGCTTCTTTATTTTTGAGTTCGCTATTCAGTTCGTTGGTGAGTAAATTGAAAGAGTCAACCAAGGCAGACAATTCATCATGGTAAGCGGCTCGATTAAGAGATAAGAATTGATGTGAATTTTTGCCTTCTAGCTGCTTATTTAAATCGGTAAGGTGACGGGTGATAATATGGTGGACGCGCCAAAGTAATAGTATCGCTAATAATAGGCCTGATAAAATTTGCATAAAGATGATCTTTTGTGCAGATTGAATGATATTTTCAAGAATTCTATCTCGAGCAAAGCCAATTTCTAGTTCACCAATCACACGACTACTGTGTTGGATAGGAATCACAAAGTGATCATCTTTAGGCGAGTCAGACACATCACCTGTTTCGAATAGGGTATTATCGTCGCTTGAAATACGAACATAGCCAATGTAATACAAGTTGCTAATGCCATCGCCCTGAACATCAATCTGCTTACTATCATAGTGCCATAGTGCATTAGCCAAAGAAGTCATATGACTCGATTGTATTTCTACAACTCGAGCATGGAATTGCTTTTCTTCTTCTTTATAATTTGTATAAATAAGCGCTACGGTCGAGACACAGCTGATCGTAATTGAAGCTAAGACAATACTGATGGCAATACGCCAAGCAATGGGGATGTTCTTTTTAGTAAAAATAATGGAGCCCATAATATCAATGGAAATTTATATACACCTTCAGTGTAGTTAGTTTTTACTACGAGAGGTCTAAATTGACCAGATCAATTATAAAATATCACGTTCAAGGGTGATTTTCAGACGTTAAACTCAGTCATTATGCTGATAAGGCCAGATAGCGCTAGCAATTGCTAGCGAACTATTTGACCTTGTTGTTAGTCAATTATTGATACTGCACTATCCATTAAATTGTGAGTTTTAAAGGCCTAGCGAGGTTTCTTTAATACGAAGAAGAGCAATGGAATGAGTACTAGCGTCATCAAGGTCGATACGAGAATTCCGAATATCAAAGAGATTGCCAAGCCGTTGAAGATTGGATCATCTAAGATAAAAAATGCACCTGTCATGGCTGCTATACCCGTTAATATGATCGGTTTGGCGCGTACGGCCGCCGATTGAATCACTGCTTGTTCCAAAGCAATGCCTTGCGCAAGTTGCTGGTTGATAAAGTCTACGAGCAAGATGGAATTACGGACGATGATTCCAGCTAGAGCGATCATACCGATCATAGAAGTCGCGGTGAATTGGGCATCTAATAATACATGGCCTGGCATCACTCCTATTATGGTCAGTGGAATAGGGGCCATAACGACCATAGGGATAAGATAAGAGCGAAATTGAGCGACAACCAGTAGGTAAATTAGGATCATGCCGATGCCATACGCGATGCCCATATCACGGAAGGTTTCATAGGTGATTTGCCATTCACCATCCCATTTGATTTCGATATTTTGCACGCTTGCGGGGGTGCTAGGCTGAGCAATGTACTTCTGTTGCCAGCTAGGTTGCTGGTCTTGAATACGGCCAGCAATACCAAATAGGCCATAAAGAGGGCTATCGAGCGGCCCAGCCATATCAGCCGTGACAAACATCACAGGACGCTGGTTTTTATGGTATATCGTTTGCTCAATGGATTCTTTTTCGAGCTTAACGACTTCCCCTAACGCAATCATATCGCCGCTTTGGTTACGTATTTTCATCACTAATAATTGATCGAGTTGATCGCGACTTTGTTGACCTAAGCGCAAGCGAATAGGAAGTGCATATTTCTGCTGTTCGCTATGTAAGTAGCTGATATCCCAGCCAGAAGTTGCCGCTGAAATCGCTTGGGTGATGGACTGCTCAGACAACCCTAGCATCATGGCCCGATTGCGTTGGATGACGAGGTTCCATTGCTGTTGAGGTGCATCAAGCCAAGTATCAATATCGACAACATCAGCTGCTTGCTTAAAGAGCACAGCTATTTCGCTACTGGCCTGTAGTTGCTGTTCATAACTTAAACCATAAACCTCAGCACTAATAGGGGCCATAACCGGAGGGCCTGGAGGCACTTCAACAATTTTAACATTGGCATTAAAGCGATGACCTATATCTTGCAGAGGCTGTCGTAATGCCAGTGCAATGTCGTGGCTTTGACGGTTACGTTGAGATTTATCAACCAAGTTAATTTGCAAGTCCCCTTGGTGTGGGGATTGGCGTAAATAGTATTGGCGTACAAGGCCATTAAAGTTAATCGGTGCGCTGTTGCCGGCATAGATTTCAATGTCTTTTACTTCTTCCAATGTGATTGCGAAGTCTGATAGATCATCAAGAACTCTTAAGGTTTGCTCTAGCGCGGTGCCTTCTGGCATATCCACAATGATCTGCAATTCTGACTTGTTATCAAACGGCAGCATTTTCAAAACAACGAGCTTCATCATCGGTAAAGAGACCGCAAGCAAGATTAAAGTCATGGTCGCAATCATTAGGCTCCAGCGATTACGGCGAGCCTGAGCGCTTATGATAAACGGTGACATTAAACGCTGAAAAAACACATACATTTTACTGTCGGTAGCGGCCGTTTCATGTTCACCAACATGAGTTTCATTCGTCGCATTAGTCGGGCTATTACTGTCATGAGAGTGGCTCAGCAGCTTATAGGCTAACCAAGGGGTAATGATGAATGCGACGAGTAAAGAAATCAGCATGCCTGTTGAAGCGTTAATAGGAATAGGGCTCATGTAAGGGCCCATTAAGCCGGTAACAAAGGCCATCGGCATTAAGGCAGCGATCACGGTGAAGGTAGCTAAAATAGTCGGGCTACCCACTTCATCAACGGCTTTAGGAATCAAACTTAATAGACTCGCTTTTTTGCCTTTTTCTAACTGCATATGGCGGTGAATGTTTTCAACCACAACGATGGCATCATCGACGAGAATGCCGATCGAGAAAATTAACGCGAACAGTGATACTCGATTCAAGGTGAAACCCCAAACCCAAGATGCGAATAAGGTCAGTGCTAGGGTGATGAAAATAGCGCTGCCAACGATAACGGCTTCACGCCAGCTCATGGTTGCTAAGACTAATAAGACTACGGCCAGCGTAGCAAATAACAGCTTACCAATAAGCTTGTTGGATTTGTTTTCTGCAGTGATGCCGTAGTTACGTGTTTCAGTGACTAAAACAGAATCTGGAATTAATCTGTTTTTTAGCATGATTAAGTGCTCACTTACGGCATTGGTAATATCAACTGCATTGGTGCCGGGCTGTTTGGCGATAACGACCGTCACGGCGGCTTGGCCTTTAGGATTTTCCGGGGTTTTAATGAGTACATAATTTGATGGGCTATCCGCTTGCAGCTCGATGTTTGCAATGTCGGATAAATAAACGAGTCCTTGTTGCTCAGGACTTTGCTGAGCGCGCGCAATGACGAGGTTTTTAACATCTTCAATTGAGTTTAAAAAAGCACCAGCTCGCAGTTTGATAACCTGATTGTTATCAACGATGGGGTTTAGTTGCCCACCCACATTGGCCGCTTGTAAGCGTTGGCTAATATCAGCAAAGGTAATGCCGTGACCGTTCATACGGCTGCTATCGAGGGTGATAGTAAGCACCGACTTATGCTCGCCTAGGGTATAAACATCACGGGTACCGGGAATGATTTTTAACTCAGTCTCTAAGCTATGAGCAAGGCGCGTTAGGTCTTCATGACTGAAAGGGAAAGCACTGTCTTTTGCCGAAAGGGTTAACGCCATAATAGGCACATCATCAATCCCCATTGGCTTAATGATTGGGGCAGGGATATTGAGCCCTTGTGGTAGCCAATCACGATGAGATTCCACTTGATTATACAAGTTCACAATCGCTTGCTCTCGTGGAATACCGACTTCAAAAGCGACGGTGAGAATTGCTTGGCCAGGGCTGCTAATTGAAAAAATATCCTCCACCCCGGCTAGCTCAGCAAAAACTTGCTGAGCAGGAATGGCAATTAGCTGTTCAACTTCTTTGGCACTCGCCCCAGGATAGCTGATGAAAATGTTGGCGAAGGTAACATCGATTTGTGGCTCTTCTTCTTTCGGCGTTACAGCGATGGCAAAAAAACCGAGCAATAGGGCTACTATCGCTAATAATGGCGTAAGCGCTGAATTCTGAAAGCTGGCAGCAAGGCGTCCAGAAATACCTAAATCAGGGGTTGAGTCACGGTTCATTTATAGTGCCTCCTTCATGACTGATGCTGTTTCAGATAGGCTCTTTGCAGCAGCAATAGCATCGATAGCGATATACTCACCCGCTTCTAGGCCAGAGACTATACGTACTTGGTCATCGTGCAGGGCTTGCCCTAAACGAACATAACGTAGTTTAAAGGAATTGTTTTTCTGTACATAAATACTGGCAACTTCTCCTTGCTGCAAAATGGCTGATGCTGGTAAATAGATACCTTGCTGTTGGCCAATAGGGAGCTGTACTTGCACCCAGGTGCCTGGAATTAAGTGATCGGCATCTTCTGTTTCAGCAACGTTAAAACGAGCACGAATGCTGCTGTATCGGCTATCGGCGTAAGGAAATAATACCGGCTGAGTACCCAAATAACGCTTATTGTTAGCGACGATATAGATGGGATTGTCTTGAGGCTTATCTTGCGACGTATATTGCTCTGATAGTATTGCAGCCAAGCGTTGAGGGATATCGACGACAGCACGTAATGGCTTCATGGCAAAGCCTGTCATCACGGCTTGACCCGGATTGACGAGTTCGCCAATTTGTACAAAACGCTGACGAACAATGCCAGAGTAAGGTGCGGTAATGCGAGTATAAGCGACTTGCTCATGCGCTTGAGTGAGCTGAGCTTTCGCTGAAAGCACTTGGGCATGTGAGCTATTGGCGCGGGCCAGGCTAGTATCAAATTCTCCTTGGGATAAGGTTTTTTTAGCCAATAAAGAACGATGACGTTTTAAGACGACCTGCGCATCTTTATTCAATGCTTGAGCTTGGGCAAGGGCCGCTTTGGCTTGGCTTAATGAGGCTTGCTGCTGGCTGCTATTAATCAGTATGAGAACTTGTCCTGCTTCAACTTTGTCATTGATATCGAAGTTGACCATTTCTACGATACCTGCGGTTTGGGCAGAGATAGTACTTTGCTTAATGGCTTCGAGCTTAGCTTCTAAATCGATGTAACTCGGTCGTGACTCAAACTGAGTCAGCAGGATCTTTGTGCCAGAAGTTGTAGCAGAGTTGGCTTCGGGCTGAGAGGCCATGATTTTAAGGGATGTTAGTGCAAGGACCAGTGCTGCAATGATGAGCGGTTGAGGATTGGCTAACATAATAAGTCTCTCAGAATAATAAATGATTCAAGGTATATGATTACTATATTCCAATAAAGGAATGTAGCAAAGGGTTGTACTATCTAGAGAGTAGAAGATAGCTGGGAAGCTTTCATTAGAACCCTGAGCCAGGCTGAGCCAAATAGTCTTTTTCTTGCGCCGTTGAAATGCGGTTCAGTAAAGCATTTCGATGAGGAAAGCGGCCAAAGCGTGCAATCACTTCTTGATGCTGGTGGGCGTAACTAACAAAACCCTTCGCGAGCTCAGTAAAGCTCGCAGGGGCGTCTTCCCCTAATTGGGTGAATTTCTCTATCGCCAAATTCTGCATATTCGGTTGTTCGCAATGTTCTAGCGGTAGATAGAAAAAGACTCGTTGTAAGGGCGTAAGTTTTTTATCATCGCCTTGACGAATGCCTTCTAGCGTCCAATATAAGGCAAGGCTATCTTGGCTAAAGGCTTGGGCATTTTCGCGGTACATATTTCGGCTGAATTGATCGAGTACAATAATCGCGGCTAAGCGTCCTTGAGGCGAACTTAGCCATGAGCTGTAATGGCCTGTTAATAAGGCTTTTAAAACAGGCTCAAAGCGCTGACGAATGTCGGCATCGATGGATTCATTTTTACTCCACCAAAACTTGCTTTGCTGTTTGGCTATTTGTTGTGCACTGCGTGGGGGCATTGAGCCATCAGCCGCTTCTTCTCCGAACCAATAGTCTAAAACTGTTTGTGCTTCCATGAGTGCCTCAGTATATTAATGATAAAAATTAATAAAATATTATTTATATTAGTTCGTATATTGAACATTATTTTTCAGTAAAATTAAAAACACAATCCCAGTTTTCAGGGGGGGCTGTGATTTGGAAGTCTTTAATCCGTTGGCGATATAATAAACTAATTTTTTTATAGTCTGCATCATTATAGTTATCGATTTTATCGAATGTTTCTAAGGCTAATAACCATTCTTTTTCACAGTAGCGCTCAATAGCTTCGTTAAGTAAGGCAGCTTTATGAATGTCTGGGATCTCACAGCTTTGCAGACGAGCCATAGGCTCTAAAATTAATATGGGTTCTTTTTTTCCTTTAACCCTTACCTTGTCCAATAATCGATACAAAAATTCAGGCGCTTGTTGCTGGCAAGCTTCACTGACTATAATTCGGGCGCCATAAACCTTGCTAAGGCCTTCTAAGCGCGAGCCTAAATTCACCGCATCTCCCATCACGCTGTAAGCCATACGATATTGAGATCCCATATTACCTACGCTCATAATACCGGTATTGATACCAATGCCGATGGCTATTTCGGGATGTCCTTTCGCTTGTAATTGTTCGCTTAAACGTTTGATTTTCTTTTGCATGCCTAATGCACTTAATACGGCTTTAGTTGCGTGGTCAGCTTGCTCAACGGGGGCTCCCCAAAAAGCCATAATCGCATCCCCCATGTATTTATCAACGGTTCCCATGTTGCGATAAATGGCTTCTGTCATAGGGGTAAGAATACTATTCATTAAATGAGTCAATTCTTGTGGAGAAATGGCTTCTGAAATATTGGTAAAGTTACGAACATCGGCAAATAATACGGTGAGTTCTTTGCTTTGCCCATCAAGGGTAATCTGTTCAGGATTCTTTGCCATTTCTAATACTAATTGCGGTGGAACATATTGGCCGAATAAACGAGTAATGGCGCGCTTGTGCCGGCTTTCAATAAAGAATCCCCAAGACATATGGAATATGAAAAAGCTGATGATTAATAAAATAGGGGTCGCTAGTGGAAACATCAAACCCTGTTGCCAGAGAAGTATGTTAGTGGCAAGTGAAGCTACCACTAATCCACAACACAGTATTAGAGTCAGCAGTGGCGATAAAAAATGCGGTAAAATTAGTAGAATAAGTCCCAATAATAAATAACCAATGGATTGCACGGCAATTAAATAGGCTGGCTGTTGTGGAATGTTTTGATCGAGAATACCCGCGATAATGTTCGCATGAACTTCCACCCCTGGCATACTTTCATCAACCGGTGTTGCTCGCAAATCCAATAATCCAGGGGCAGAAGTACCGAGTAAAATTATTTTATCGTTTAATTTTTCTAAGCTAATACTATGATCGAGAATGTCGCTAATAGAAATATAAGGGAAGCTTCCTTCAGGTCCACGAAAAGGAATCTGTACCGCACCAGATTTGTCCGTAGCAATAACCCGATGGCCTAGTTGCACTCCGGTTATGGCTAGATAATCTCCTTGATAAACCAGCTGAATATCGATCTCAGGATTGCCGAGTGCTTGCTGCGCAACAGACAGTGCTAAGGAAGGGAAAAGTTGACCTTGGTAGGATTGAAATAAGGGCACGCGTCGAAATCGACCATCGGGGTCAACTACGGGATTATCAAAAAAACCACTGCGTGGACTGGCCTGATTAAAGCGTTCAAGATTGGCGGTAAAACCTAGTGGCTTGGGTAAACTTAACGCTTGGTGTGTTTCATCTTCAAGTTGAGTAATCGGATTGGGTAACTTATTTAATGTTGAATCGACTGCTTGATTGAAAAAGATCCCTAGTGTTATGGCTCTGCCGGTGATTGCTTGTGCTAAAGCTTCGTCTTGAAGGGCTTCAAATGCTAGTGCTTTTTTTGTTTTTAATGACACATCATTACGCAGTTTTAATTCTTTTTCTAAAGGTAGGAAATCGATGCCTGAAGGTTCTGCAAAAACGATATCTGAACCCATGACACGAATTTGGTAGTGATCAAATAAGGTATTCACCAATTGCGCGAGATGGTGTCTATTCCAAGGCCATTGTCCATACTTAGCTAAACTTTTTTCATCAATATCGACAATAACAATTCGTTGATCAATGCCGCCTTTTAGCGTTGAGGTCAATCGTAGATCCGCGGCATTTCCTTCTAGGCTGGTTAACAGAGAAAAATTTATTAACCCCGTTCCTTGTAGGAAAAAAATGATTACCAGTCCACTGCCTAATAGCCACTTTAAGGACTTACGTAACCCTTGAATTAAAGCCATGAATTAATATCCTCTGCGAGGGCGCTTATATCCTTGAATGGCTGATATGGGAGATTCACGGCCAACGATTGTCTCAATTAATGCGAGTTCTTCATCAGTATGATTAAACACGGGTGCGGGAATAATAAGCTGGCCTTGTTCAGGATTTTGTAAAATGAAGCGAGGTGAATCATGGTGTGTTGTGGTGACGATTTCAGATTGCTTAGGGTCGATGTTGGATTGAATATTTGTGCTGCCATAACACGTGCACAGGTAGCTTTTATCGGAGTATGATTCTGCGTAGACACCTGTGCCACGAATACCAATGGTGGCCGTTGATGTGCGTAAGTTGTGTTTTTTACCCGACTCGCGATGACCAAATACCGATAATAATTTTCCGGTTATTAAGTGTAATCCAGCCTCTAATGCGTTTTCACCTTCTAGTTGCATGTGACTATTCTCACGCAGAATATGTGCATCTTTACCGACACGAAAAATGATAAAGCTATTACTGCCTGTTTTGATGAGGGAATTAGCCTTAATCTGAGTCGACATCTTCGCCAGCTTTCCATCAACAAAGACTTCGCCTTGCAGTTCGAAAATAGACTCATCATTTTTAAGCTCTTTTGGAATGTCACCAAAGACTTGAGCCATCGGGCTGATCAAGCCAAATCGCGCGATCGCAATGGCTATTCCTGAACGGTAAACGCTATTAAGAAACAAGCGGCGTGTTTTATTATTGATGGTGTCTTTATTAAAAGTATTGATCAACATATTCATAGAGCAGTACCGGCTTTAAATTCTAGGGCAGCATGATTAACATTTTATATTCGGGGCTCTTAGACTTTAGACCTAGGTAGGCTTATTTATCCAGTTGATATGCCAAATTGATCTTTAAACAAAGACTGAATGAAGAATGCAGTGCAGATCAAGGTATACACTTATAAAAGTATTGTCTTGAGGCGTCTAGCTTGTGACTGTCTATCTGTTTTTTTTGAGGTTTATTTCTTTTGTTCACGGGCAGGGTATGAGGCTGCGTTTTGTCTTGTGGCCCATTGCAGCAATCTCTGTGTGTTTTTCTTTATCGGCTTCTGCCGCAACGACTTATAGCGGTAGTGATGGTATCAGGCTAAAACTGTTAACTTCCAATTCTGTGTCAGCGTGCAGTGGTTGCCATTTTGATGGTGGCACAGGCCCTGATTTCACTTCGAGCTATACTGCTTTTTCTGCTTATGCTACGACCTATCATGTGGGTATCAAGACGGATGCCGTACAGCGTATGATTGAAAGAACATCGCTAACGGTAGGCGCGGGCGGTTTTATGCCTGATGGTGCAGGCAGCCAAATAAGTAATGCAGAAAAGGCGCTATTAGCAGCTTGGAAGCTGAATTCAGCAGTGGATGTTGATAGTCCAACAGCGACGACGTCGGCGGCGGTCACAGGTAATACCAAGGTCGTTATAACCTCAAATGATTCCGCTCTATTTACGGTGTACGCCAATGTGGATGATAGTGGTATCGATGCTACAAGCTATTTTATTGAATATGGCTTAACCGCTACCCCGAGCTTTAGTTCTGCTAGCCAAACAGTTGATGGCAGTGGTGGTGGGGTAGGTACGACTCAAATTTCACAGCAACTAAGTTCACTGAATTGTGGTACTACCTATCATTATCGAGTTAAAGGCAGAAATACATCTTTTACTACGACAGGTGGCTGGCAGGAAGAGGATACACTCGCGTGTAATACCGCCCCTGTTTTTAACGATACCCCTTTTAGTCCTGCTAATGCGACCGAAGATACCTTATTTCAATTTGATGTTGGGGCCGTTGATGGCGAGGGGGATGATGTTCGTTATAGCTTATCGAACGCACCTACCGGTATGAGTATTAATGATACTTCTGGGCGCATTAGTTGGACGCCTTTAGAAGGAGTTACAACCTCGGGTACGGTAACGGTGCGCGCTCATGATAATGGCGTTAATCTCACGGGTATCGATGGGGCTGTTGCTGGGAGTGAAACCTTCACGGTCACAGTGAATGCTATCAATGACGGGCCATTAATTACTTCAACACCTTCAACGTCTGCGATAGAAAGTTCTTTGTATAGCTATCAGGTGGTGGTGAATGATCCTGATGATTCGGGTACTGACCTTAGCTATGACGTAACACCCATAACAGGGGATATGAGTATCAGTGCAACAGGTTTATTAACCTGGACTCCTGCTAATGGTATTTCAAGTTCCGGATCGATTACTGTCACAGTGAGTGATGGTGGTGAAAATAGTGCGACTGCGGCAAGCCAAATTTTTACCATTACCGTCACTGATGTGAATACCTCGCCGAGTATTACCACTACGGCTCCGGTAACCGCGACGGAAGATATCTTGTATCAATATAATGTCGGGGTACTGGATCTTGATGATGATAATAACGGCAGTGATATTTATTTTGTCTTAGCCAACGAACCTAGTGGGATGGTGGTTTCTAATACAGGAGTAATAACTTGGACACCGGTGGAAGGTCAAGGAGATGCGAATAATATTCAGCTGACGGTCACTGATGATGGTGAAAATGGTGCGACTGCGGCTATCGAAGACTTTTCAATTTCCGTCATTTCAATAAATGATGCGCCTCAAATTATATCTTCAGCGTCTACGTCAGCCATTGAAAGTATTTTATACAGCTATCAAGTCGTGGTGAATGATCCTGATGATTCGGGCTTAGAGCTGAGCTATCAACTCAACTCTTTTCCAACCGGCATGTCTATATCAAATCTGGGCTTAGTCACTTGGACTCCGGGTAATGGGGTTATTACTTCGGGATTGGTATCGATTGAGGTCAGTGACGGTGGAGAAAACAGTGCCGCTGTGGCTCTACAGTCTTTCACGATAGTAGTGAATGGGGTAAACACGGCGCCGACGATATCATCAACGGCTGGCTCCAGCGCAGTAGAAGATATTGAATATCAATATGCTGTTCAGGTAATTGATGCCGATGATGATAATAATGGCAGTGATATTAGCTTTTCTTTAAGCAATGCTCCAAGTGGTATGGAAATCTCTGCAACGGGCTTAATCACCTGGTCTCCAAGTGAAGGTCAGGGTGACGCTAATAGCATTGTAATAACCGTGGCTGATGGCGGTGAAAATGGTGTTTCTGCCGCTACCGAGACGTTTTCAATTGAAGTTAGACCGATTAACGATGCCCCTATCATTACATCTTCGGCGCTAGTGTTTGCCACAGAATCTCAAGTCTACAGTTATCAATTAACTTTCAACGATCCTGATGATGCGGTTAATGAATTAACCTTTCAATTAGTGACCCTGCCGACTGGGATGACTCTTTCTAATACGGGGCTGATTAGTTGGACCCCTGTTAATGGAGTAGAAGATTCTGGACTAGTGACGATTAGAATAAGTGATGGTGGGGAAGATCATGCCATACCAGCAGAGCAGAGTTTTACAATTGGTGTCACTGCAGTGAATACTCCACCAATGATTTTATCGACGGCTGGAACGTCGGCGGCAGAAGATCAATTATACCAATACGTATTGGTCGTGGTGGATGAAGATGATGAGGACAACGGAACGGATATTTCTTATGCATTAGACAATGCGCCTGCGACCATGCAAATTTCAAATACCGGTATCGTAACTTGGATGCCTTTAGAAGGTCAGGGCGCGGTAGAGAATATTCAGATTATAGTTTCTGATGGGGGTGAAGACGGTGCCCTGGCAGATACTGAACTATTTTCGATCAATGTCGTAGCGGTTAATGATGCTCCCCAGCTAGCGGCTCTAAGTAATCAAATACTGACGGAATTAGACACTTTAGAAATTGATTTAGGCGCTTTAGTTTCAGATGTCGATGATGAAAATAATGGCACTGATTTAGTTTGGAGTTTAACCGACAACCCTCTTGATATGGTGATCAATAATGAAGGGCTGCTAAGTTGGCTGAGTTCAGAAAATACAGCCGCTACTTATACAATAAATGTACACGTCGCTGATGGCGGCGAGGACTCGGCACCTGCTGCTGCGCAAAGTTTTCAACTCATCGTCAGTTTGCTCGATAGCGATGCAGATTCTATCGCCGATTATAATGATAACTGTGTGGATTTAGCCAACACCGATCAGTTAAATAGTGATGGTGATGGCTTAGGTAATGTTTGTGATGACGATGATGATAACGATACGATTCCTGATGTCGTCGAACTAGCCAATAACTTAGATCCACTCGATGCTGAAGACGCTGATTTAGACAGTGATGGCGATGGTGATATAAATTCAGTTGAGCAACAGCAGTGCCTTCTTGATGATGATTCAGATAGCAATTTGTGCGATCAGATTTTACGCGATACGGTGGCTCCTGAAATAACGACCAATGGCAATCAGCAACATATTAGTACGGGCTATTTAACCCCTGTAGAGCTCGAGGCCAGTGCTTTTGATATTAAAGAAGGTGATCTTGTCGCGACTGCCGATACGCTCGGGCCTTTTCGTCCAGGTAAGCATGTCATTACTTGGCAAGCGCAAGATTCTCAAGGTAATGCTACGCAAGCAGAGCAACAAGTCAGTATTCTTCCTTTAGTTCGATTCACTGGCTATCAGCAAGTCACTGCCAATCAAGCGGTGGTCATTCCTGTGAGTTTATCGGGAACCGCGATCGATTACCCTGTAGTGATTGATTTTGATGTGTCGGGTACTGCTACTGAAGAGGATCATGATCTATCCGCAGGGCAGATAATAATGAATGAAGGTGAGCTAGGTGAAATAACTTTTAATACGTTAGTGAATGAAAGCTTAGCCAGCAATAAAAGCATTGTTATAAATTTACAGCAAAGTAATGACACGGTGCATCTTGAGGAAGGCATAAGTTACCAAGTCGATTTAATGATTACCAATGTCGCGCCTACTGTTGAATTAACACTGACGCAGAACTCATTAGCTACCCAAGTGATTTATCAAGATCAAGGAAACTTTATTCTCACTGCAAATGTTGAGGATGTTAATGGTGATGATTTAACCATTAATTGGCTCACCTCATCGACAGTTTCAACAGAGCTACTTAATTTATCAGAAGATGTTTTAAATTATACGTTCGATGCTAGCGAATTTTCTATTGGTTTTTATAGCATACAGTTGTCTGTGACTGATAGTGACTTGCAAGATGTTCAGAGTCTTGGGTTTAGGGTTGAAGCTCAAGCGCCAATACTAAGCAGTGAAGATAGTGACGACGATGGTATTGCGGATGAATTAGAAGGTTTAGCAGATTCTGATGGTGATGGTATTCAGGATTATTTAGACCCGATTAATGATGTGCAATATATGCATAAAAACTTATTAAGTAATGATCTCTTTGAAACAGCTAATCAATTATTAGTGACTGAAGAAGGCTTAACCTTAAAAGCAGGCCAGATAGCCATAGAGTACGGAAAAACAGGTGTAGGATTAGCGGCAAGTGAATTAAATGAAATTGATCGTAATAGTGAAAGTAAAAATATTATTGGTGAAATATTTGATTTTGAAATCCATGGTATTAGCGCCCAGCAGCCACAGGTAAAAATTGTCATACCGTTAGCTACTGCTATTCCAATTAATGCGGAGTATTGGAAATATGACGGTAATAACTGGTACGCATTTGATACCAGCACAGCGGACTATGTCGCAACAGCTTTTAAAGAAGAAGGGGTTTGTCCTGATACCGAAAGTGATCGCTATCGTATAGGGTTAATTCCTTTTACTCAGTGCCTATTATTATCAATAGCTGATGGTGGATTAAATGATAGTGATGGCAGTATCAATGGAGTGGTAACAGATCCTGGTGCGATCGTGATGGACTCATTTTTTGAAGTGAATCCGCAACTAAATCTCTCTCAGACGAGTTCAAGTCAAGGCGCAGGTGCAGTATCAATTTATTTTATTATTCTGTTATTACTCTCTCTTAGTTACAGAGCTCATGGGGCTGAAGTAGAGGTGCGAGCATTACTCTCCGCGACAGCGGGTACTGACGATAACGTATCACGAGCTGAAAATAAGGTTGATATCGTCGCAGATCGTTTTGTTAATATGGATGCTCGATTAATTGTTGATTATGAAATAAATTTCAATAAAAGCCTTTCTTTGGAAGTCCAAACAGGGCATCAGGCTTATCAATTTACCCAGCAGCTTGGCCGTAACGAACTTTCAGGGCGACTTGCTTATCGCTGGCAAAATAACTTTTCTTATAACTCTCCTTGGTATCAGATTTTTAGTGATATAAAAATATGGGATAGCGAAGCGCAGCAAAGAAACAGTACCTTTTATACTCAGCAGGCGATGGTCAGTGCGCGCTTAACAACTAAAATTAGTGGTTCGCTTGGAGCTGAATATAAAGTGAGGGATAGTGAGAGTCGAGTTTTTGATTTAAAGCAAAGTCGATTATTCACGCACCTAGATTATGCTTGGAATGATGTTTTTTCAATTTATTCCGGCTATAGCTATGTTAAAGGGGATACGGTTTCAACGGTACAAAATCAATACTGTAATGGCTTGATCGCGACCTCAGTTTATCCGCTGCTACTGGTATCAAAAGACATCGAATGGGATCAAGTTTTTAATGATGCCTATTGTGGTAACTGGATCAGTTATCGCTTGCAAGCCTTTACTCATACATTTGTTCTCGGTGCGAATTATGGCGTAGGTCATTCCAGCTCGCTGGATCTTTCTTGGATGTATGTGGATGTACAAGCAGAGGGTGATAACTATTATCAACGAAATATTGTTCAGCTCAATTTATTAAAGGCGTTTTAATATGCAGATCAAACGTCGGCCTTTAATGTTGTTATTGTTCATGGCTTTCGCCAGTCTAAGTGCTTGTGATAATCGAGGTGAAATAGAAAGGAGTGGATTTGTACTTGCGGCAGATGTTGCTGATAGCTATTTAACTTTTATAAATCCTCAGCAGGAGTTTTCTGCGGATATTTATCAGCTGATTATCTTGCCTGATAGTGCCATTAATAGTTCTAGCAATGGTGATGTTGAAGGGGAGGCTTCTAACGTTGGATATGCTGTTTCCTTAAACGATGAGCAGGGTGAGCAAGTAACGTATCAAGGAACTTGGGATGAGACAACAGAGCTCGATTGGAATATTAATACGACGAATCGTCATGACTTAGATCTGACTTCAAACCAAGATATAGTACTAAACGTACAATGCACTCATGCTTGCCAGCTATATATTATTAAAGCTGGCTATCGCTATCAACAATTAGAATCTGATGAAAATTTAACCATTAAATATGAAATAGCGAATAGCCTGATTAACTCAATTGAGTATGCTGAACAATATTATCTTGCGGTAGATCCTGATAATGAACGTACGACGTTAGACGCTTGGAAGAGTAAGAACGGTTTTGATCAAGGCCATGATGTGCATGTTATTTTCCGAGATACAAAAGATCTAGGCTATGGTCGTGATATGTACGCTAGGCGTAATGATGATGGCAGCTTAGCTTTTTACGTTAATAATTTTGTCGTGGCCGTAGGTGAAGGAAACCCAGCTAACTATGGCCCATTAAACTTGCTGGCCGCGACGGATCAAAACTTTGATTATCATCTTGGGACCAATGCCATTGAATTTAGCCCTATCGATCCCAGTAATCCAGACTCTGAAAAGATCCTAAAATTTTTTACTTTCTCAGCAGATAATGAACAAGACATTCAGCCTAGAATCACCTCCGCTGATCTAGACGGTCGTGGCGTTAAGCACATGCCCTCTATTTGTTTAGCTTGCCATGGTGGAAATTTATTGCCTTTAAATCAAGATGGAAGTTTCAATGAATTAAGTTTGAAGTCAGCCAAGTTAAATCAGCTGGAGTTAGATTCGTTTGAATTTATGTCAACAGGTGAATTCAGTGAAACGGATCAGCAAGCAGGGATAAAAACAATTAATCAATGGGTCCGCGATAGTTACGCAGACATGGCCCAAAGAGATCTAAGCCAGCAAGGTTTCTGGGATGGAGAATTTCCCCAAGAAATTGCCAACGCACGTTACGGCAGTGACAGTTTTAGTTTACCCAGTTATCAAATAGGCATGGTACCGAGTGGTTGGCAGCAAACAGAATTTCGCCCTGAAGGTGTCGAGAATCTTTACCTACAGGTCGTTGAACCTCACTGCATCAGCTGCCACTCCATTCGTGGTTTTAAAGCAGGAGATGATGATCTCGTCGAAGCAGTGCTCATTAATGATCAAGAAATTAAACTCGGCAACGCGATTAACTTTTCGAGTTATGAGAAATTTATAAGCTATTCCGAAATAATCACCGATTATGTTTATCGCCGCGGAATTATGCCTTTATCGTTACGTAATGCTGAAGTATTTTGGCAGCCACCTTATTCAGCCCCTGCACTATTAGCCAGTTTCTTACCGAGTTTTTCACAGGACATTGAGGTGCTGAATGCGCTAGGAGAAATAGAACCTCCAGGGCGACCTGTTGCGCGTATAGAGAGTGATCGCTTATCTGCTTTACCCATGACTTTACACGGTGGCGGTAGCCACTTTGCTAAAGATTACCAATGGGCGATTATATCGGGCCCCGAAGGCCACGATGCTCAATTGGAAAGTAAGAATGAAAAAATTGTGCAACTGGTCGGTACGACAGAAGGGGAATATCAGCTTGAATTAACGGTTTCCAATAGCCGTGGTGAGAGTTCGAGTCAAATGATAGTACAGGTGGATAATGGCCGTAAGCCAGCAAGCGAGATTAACTTTGTCGATGATATAAAGCCGCTA
>Ga0105348_1001043_pt1 | contig 19432 bp, 18 predicted proteins | sample EN8Hudsemesocosm_2_FD_83504 | JGI IMG/M metagenome (GOLD analysis project Ga0105348, IMG submission 83504) | Methane-oxidizing microbial communities from mesocosms in the Hudson Canyon - EN8C Hudson Canyon | ecosystem: Environmental > Aquatic > Marine > Cold seeps | place: Hudson Canyon... | reverse complement strand
TATCTATCAATTGTTAAAAATCTAACAAGGCTTCAACCAACGGGTAATCTGTGATGTAGGCCTGCCCGTTAAGGACCGCTTAGAGTTGAAAGTCGAAGTAAAAGCTACTCTATTATTTTGGTGTTTTTTGATCGTGTTATGTCTGCTCTATAGCCTATTCGTTAGCATCCCGCCCTCTAGCTTGCAGAGCAACGCAAATTCAAGTGGATTAGGCTCGCGAACTGTTTGAGTGTAGCGAGTTTTCGCGAGGCCCACTTGGATTGAGTAGCGCAGGGGACTGGCATCGCCAGCAAGCTTGTGGGTAAAAGCATTTTTAGTTACTTTTGTTGCTACAAAAGTATCACGCCAAGAGGCGTAATGAGATATCGAAAAAATATGCCTTTATCAGCCGGTTTACTCAATTCTATTCTTGATAAGAACAAATATACCCAAGTATGGGTAGCATTGAGCGGCGGCATGGACTCCCAAGTCCTCCTCCACCTATGCCATAAAACCCTCAACTCCATTCCTAATCCCCCAAAGCTCACGGCTATCCACGTAAACCACAACCTAAGTCTCAACTCAGGCCTGTGGCAGGAGCAATGCCAGCAAGTATGCGACCAATACAATATCCCCATGTTGGCGCACTCCGTTTCAGTAACCCTATCCGGAGATGGTTTGGAAAGTGCTGCACGAAATGCTCGTTATGAGGTGTTTGAATCGGTAGTGCAGGAAAACGATTGTCTGTTACTTGGTCATCACTTAAACGATATGGCGGAGACTATGTTGTTTCGCTTGATGCGCGGAGCGGGTGTTGCTGGATTGGCGGCTATGCCGCGGACTCGTTCTTTGGGTGAGGGGGTGCTGATTCGACCGCTGCTAGATGTTTCCCGCGCTGATATCGAGGTGTATGCCAAGGAGCATGGCCTTAGTTGGGTGGAGGATGAGAGTAATGAGGACGAAAGCTTCTCCCGAAATTTTCTGCGTTCACAGGTGCTGCCAAAATTACAGGAGCGTTGGCCCAGTGCTTTAGCTCAAATGAAGCGGAGCGCGGCTCACTGCGAAGAGGCGCAAACCTTGTTGGAGGAGGTGGCCTTTGATGATGTTGCTGCTATGGGTGGTGTCATGCTGGACAAACAGTTGCCTTTGTCAGGGTTGTTGGAGCTGAGAGTTACTCGACAGAGAAATGTATTGCGCGCTTGGTTGCGCTTTCATGATGTGTTGGTTCCTTCGGAAGTTCAGATCAACGAATACCTAAATCAGTTGGCCCAAGCAGATCAGGAGTCATCTCCTAGGCTGCAGTTAGGAGATTGGGATCTGAGGCGGTATCAGGACAAGGTTTATCTCACACCAAAGCTGGTTGAATTTGATACTTCACTGGTGCTGGAGTGGCAGCTAAATACTGTGCTGACGCTACCTGACTCTTCTCTATCAGCATCGTTAAGTCGAGGTGTTGGTCTTCGTATTGCTGATGAGCAAGTGTTGCGCGTGAAGTTTAGGCAGGGTGGGGAGCGTATTCAGCCTGCGGGTGCTGTAGGTTCTCGACCGCTGAAGAAGTGGTTGCAGGAGTGGGGAATTCCACCTTGGTTGAGGGAGCGGGTACCTTTAATTTACTTAGAGGAGGAACTTGTGGCTGTTGCAGACTATTGTATTTGTGAGGGATATCAAGTTACTGCTGATGACGATGGTAATGTCCTTAACTGGGAGCTTTTCTGTTAGCAAATAGGGCCAAACTGGTCATGTGCTAGGGTGCAGGTTTTATGGTCTAACCCTATGATAAACGCACTGTTTAAATTGTGGTTATTGCACCTATCTGCTATCCTACGCCCCCATCTTGAGTTCCTCTCTGACCATGGCTTTCAGCGTTGTTTCTTGCGCTATTGTAAGCATGGTTTTAGACATACATTTAGACAAAAATTAGACAAGTTTTTAGCAGCAATCTGATAATTCGCTATCTATCAAATAGTGGTATTAATAGATTGTTTAACCGTTCGTTTTAACAGTAACAGGTACTGCATGACGCGTTATATCTTCGTCACAGGCGGTGTTGTGTCCTCTCTAGGTAAGGGCATCGCTTCTGCATCATTGGCTGCAATTCTTGAGTCTCGTGGTTTAAAGGTAACCATGTTGAAGTTGGATCCCTATATTAATGTGGATCCCGGCACTATGAGCCCCTTCCAGCATGGTGAGGTGTTTGTGACTGATGATGGGGCTGAGACCGACTTGGACTTGGGCCATTATGAGCGTTTTATTAACACCAAGATGTCACAAGGCAATAACTTCACCACAGGTCGTGTGTATGCACACGTGTTGAAAAAGGAGCGCCGTGGTGACTATCTGGGTGGTACGGTTCAAGTAATTCCCCATGTTACGGATGAAATTAAGCGCCGAGTAATTGCTGGTGCAGGTGATGCGGATGTGGCCATTGTTGAAATTGGTGGCACCGTGGGCGATATTGAATCGCAGCCTTTCCTGGAAGCCTGTCGTCAGCTGAAGATAGAGCTAGGCGCTCAGCGTGCTTTATTTATGCATTTAACCTTGGTGCCTTACATTGCAACCGCTGGGGAAACAAAAACCAAACCAACACAGCACTCAGTAAAAGAAATGCGCTCCATTGGTTTACAGCCAGATATTCTGGTTTGTCGATCGGATCATGAAATTCCGAAAGATTCTTGCCGTAAGATAGCCCTCTTTACTAACGTGGAAGAGCGTGCGGTTATTTCCTTAGAAGATGCCGATACCATCTACCGTATTCCAGCCATGCTACGTGACCAGAGTTTGGATGATATTGTCCTTGAGAAACTGGGGCTAGAATGTGATCCCGCTGACTTGTCAGAATGGGATCGAGTGGTTGACGCTAAATTAAATCCAGAAAAAGAAGTCACCATTGCAATGGTGGGTAAGTACATGGATTTACTGGATGCCTACAAATCACTGAATGAAGCGTTGATTCATGCCGGTATTCAAACGCGTACCAAGGTGAAGGTTAACTATATTGATTCAGAGGATATAGAGACTAAAGGGACAAGCGTTTTAGAAAATGTAGACGCTATCTTGGTTCCTGGCGGTTTTGGGTCACGTGGTGTTGAAGGCAAAATCAAAACGGTTCAGTTTGCCCGTGAAAACAAAATACCTTATTTAGGGATTTGTTTGGGTATGCAGGTTGCGGTTATAGAATTTGCTCGTAATGTGGCAAAACTTGCTGGCGCACATAGCACAGAGTTTAAAAAGGACTGTGATCACCCGGTTGTTGGTTTAATCACTGAGTGGACGACTACAGGCGGAGCGGTTGAAACACGTACCGAAGATGTGGATATCGGCGGCACTATGCGATTGGGTGCACAGGATTGTCAGTTACTGGATGATACGACGGCAAGAGCTGCTTATGGTGCAGATACCATTAGCGAACGTCATCGTCATCGTTATGAGGTTAATAATAATTACCTTGATCAGTTGAAAGGTGCTGGCTTGCGTATTTCTGGTCGCTCCGAAGATGGGGCGCTAGTGGAAGTTGTTGAGGTTGAAAATCACCCTTGGTTTGTCGCTTGTCAATTTCACCCTGAATTTACTTCAACTCCGCGTGATGGCCATCCTTTATTTACCGGCTTTATTAATGCCGCATTAGTAAATGCTGGAAAATAGTTATCACACTAATTAGTTAATAAACGTTAAAGAGTATCGGTGTAGTTATATATTTAGCTATCACTGATGCTCGATGATATAGATGTTCATGAGATCGAAAGCATGGCTCAAAAAATAATTACAGTTGGTGATATCCAAATAGGCAACGATCTGCCCTTCGTGTTGTTTGGCGGCATGAATGTGTTGGAGTCTCGTGATCTGGCAATGCGGACCGCAGAGAAATACGTACAGGTTACCGAAAAGCTGAATATACCCTACGTTTTTAAAGCATCTTTTGATAAGGCTAACCGTTCTTCAATTACCTCTTTCCGTGGCCCGGGAATGGAAGAAGGCTTGAAGATTTTTGAAGAAGTAAAAAAGACCTTTAATGTTCCTGTGATTACTGATGTGCACGAGCCTCATCAGGCTAGACCTGTTGCCGATGTGGTTGACATTATTCAATTGCCAGCATTTTTATCACGCCAAACTGATTTGGTGGCTGCTATAGCTGAAACCAAAGCGGTTATTAATATTAAAAAAGCTCAATTTCTTGCGCCTCATGAAATGCGTCACATTTTGAAAAAGTGTGAAGACGCAGGGAATGATCAATTGATTTTATGTGAGCGTGGTAGTGCCTTTGGTTATAACAATCTAGTCGTTGATATGCTGGCTTTCGGTATTATGAAAAAGACGGAATATCCTGTTTTCTTCGATGTAACACATTCATTGCAAATGCCTGGCGGTCGAGCGGATTCGGCTGGAGGTCGCCGTGAAGCGTTAACTGAATTAGGGCGTGCAGGCATGTCACAGGGTTTAGCAGGATTGTTCTTGGAGGCGCACCCTAATCCTGCAGAAGCTAAGTGTGATGGACCTTGTGCCTTACGTTTAGAGCAGTTGGAACCATTTTTGGCTCAGATGAAAGCTGTGGATGAATTGGTGAAAAGTTTTAAATCTGTCGATACTGAATAAAACTCAATAGATTGACGTTTAAGTATTCTGGAAAAACAGTTTTGATTTTTTTTTTTTGACTTGATTGTAGATATTGGAGTTATGGTGCATGGCTAAGATTGCAGACATTAAAGCGCGTGAGATTTTAGATTCTCGTGGCAACCCAACGGTAGAAGCAGATGTGATTCTTGAGAGTGGCGTTGTAGGCACAGCTTGCGCTCCATCTGGTGCATCTACTGGTTCTCGTGAAGCGCTTGAATTACGTGACGGTGATAAAAGCCGTTACTTAGGTAAGGGTGTATTGAAAGCCGTTGCTGGTATTAATGATCAAATCAAAGCCAGTTTGGTTGGACAGGATGTTAATGATCAGCGTGCTTTAGACAAGATCATGATTGATCTTGATGGCACTGAAAACAAAGCTAACTTTGGTGCTAATGCTATCTTGGCTGTTTCTTTAGCTGCAGCTAAAGCTGCAGCTAAAGAAAAAGGTGTGCCTTTGTATGAGCACATAGCGGAAATCAATGGCACTAAAGGTCAGTATTCTATGCCGGTACCCATGATGAATATAATCAATGGTGGCGAGCACGCTGACAATAATGTCGATATCCAAGAGTTTATGGTGCAGCCGGTAGGCGCTAAGTCATTTGCCGAAGCTTTGCGTTGTGGTGCAGAAATTTTCCACGCGCTAAAAAGCGTATTGAAAAAGAAGGGCCTGAATACTGCGGTGGGTGATGAAGGTGGTTTCGCGCCTAACTTGCCCTCCAATGAAGCTGCGCTTGAAGCCATTGAAGAAGCGGTTAGCGCTGCTGGTTATAAGTTAGGTGACGACGTGACCTTAGCGTTGGATTGTGCGGCGTCTGAATTCTATAAAGATGGCAAATATGACCTTGCTGGTGAAGGCAAAGTATTTGATGGTGAAGGTTTTGCTGAATATTTGGCAGATCTTACCCGACGCTATCCAATCATCTCTGTTGAAGATGGTATGGATGAGAGTGATTGGGATAGTTGGGATATCCTAACCAAGAAAATTGGTGATAAGGTGCAATTGGTTGGTGATGACCTGTTTGTGACGAATACCAAGATTCTCAAGGAAGGTATTGAGAAAAGTATCGGTAATTCCATTCTGATTAAATTCAACCAAATTGGTAGTCTGTCTGAAACCTTGGATGCTATTAAAATGGCGAAGGATGCAGGTTACACGGTGGTTATTTCTCATCGTTCTGGTGAAACTGAAGATACTACGATTGCTGATTTAGCCGTAGCAACTGCTGCGGGCCAGATTAAGACAGGATCTTTATGTCGTTCTGACCGGGTTGCCAAGTACAATCAGTTATTACGAATTGAAGAAGCCTTAGGTGACAAAGCACCGTATAAAGGTCGCGCCGAGTTTAAAGCGTAAATAGAATTAAGAGGGGAGCTTCGGTTCCCCTTTTTCGTTGTGCATTTTTTATTACAATCGTTAATCTGATACTACGTAAACTGATTTAATGTCATCCAGAACTTTAAAGCTTGTCATCGCTGTTTTATTGGTAATGCTTGTATTGTTGCAGTACCGGCTATGGGTTGGTGAAAATAGCATGGCCGAAGTTTGGCAGTTACAAAAGAAGCTTGATACCAAGTTGGTGGAAATTGATAGATTACAAGAGCGTAATCAGTTGCTGGAGGCTGAAGTTCAAGAGCTTAAAGAGGGTGATGACGCGATTGAAGCGCGAGCTCGTCATGAGTTGGGTATGAAGAAAAAAGATGAAACCTTTTATTTGATTGTTGATGACAAATAATAAAGCATACCATCGTAATGCCGCTAATTAAGAAGGTTGTTCGAGCTCTGGTAATATAAACCTCCTTCATAGAAGTAATTGGAAAAGTGCTAGCAGTATGACTGTCAAAAAAGAACTTCCGAAATTTTGGGCCGTGGTACCAGCTGCTGGTGTTGGTCGTCGTATGCAGTCGAGTTTGCCCAAGCAATATCTGACTATTCAAGAACGAACTATTCTAGACATCACACTTCATCGACTGATAGCTTGCGCTTCTTTAGAAAAAATACTGGTAGTGGTCTCTCCCGATGATCAATACTGGCAATCTCTTGATATATCGCAACATGAGAAAATTGAAACAGTCTTTGGTGGTGAAGAGCGCTGTCACTCTGTGTTAAATGGGTTGAAAACCTTAGCGTTACAGGCTGACGATAATGATTGGGTTTTGGTGCATGATGCTGCACGTCCATGTCTTAGGCTTGCTGATTTGGAAAAATTGATTGCTGAATTACAAGAGCATCCTGTGGGTGGTATTTTAGGTATGCCTGTACGGGATACCATGAAGCGAGTAGAAGTAAACGGAGCCATTATTGAAACGGTAGATCGTACAGCTTTATGGCACGCATTAACGCCACAAATGTTTCGCATTGGTTTGCTGCGGAATGCGATTGACGATGCAGTAAATAGTGGGCAAGTCGTAACTGATGAAGCATCTGCCATTGAGAAGAAAGGTTTGCCGCTGAAAATGGTTGAGGGTCATAGTGACAATATCAAGGTGACGCAACCGGCAGATTTAGCGTTGGCGGGTTTGTATCTGGATCAGCAGCATTGATGTTGTAATCTGTTCCGTTTTAGAAAAAGGTGATGATATGCTGCGTATTGGTCATGGTTATGATGTACATAAATTTACTGATGGTAATTTTATTATCATCGGTGGCGTTCAGATAGAGCATGATCAGGCTTTGCTGGCTCACTCAGACGGTGATGTTTTAATACATGCCGTATGTGATGCCTTGTTAGGTGCAGCTGCTCTAGGGGATATAGGTCGACATTTTCCGGATACGGATGATGCCTATAAAGGTGCAGATAGTCGTGGATTATTACGTGAAGTTGTTGCTATGTTGGCTGATAAGGGTTGGCGGCTGGGTAATCTAGATGCCACTATTATTGCTCAATCACCGAAGATGGCACCGCATATTGAAATAATGTGTAAAAACTTGGCGGATGATTTAAATACCAACCTAGATGACGTTAATGTGAAAGCAACAACCACTGAAAGGTTGGGGTTTGCTGGACGTAAGGAAGGAATTGCGGCACATGCTGTAGTGATTATTCAGTCGGTGACCTGAATGGGCTGAAAGCTAGTTTTTCAGAGGTTTTCTAGATCGTTAATAAATCTGGCAGTACGTAAGCAGCTTCACTAACAATATTTTATATTCATCTGTTTTTACAGTCACATTATCTAACTCTAATTATTTTTTTTCCTATGACAGCACCCATTTTCTCCTTCGATTTTTCTTATCTTGAAATTAAGCCTAACGTGAAAGGTTCCATTAAATCTATTCCCGAACATTTTGTGGTAGAGGAGCATTTACCCTTCGAGCCTTGTGGGGAAGGTGAGCATGAATACCTCTTTATTGAAAAGCGAGGAATGAATACGGAAGAAGTGGCAAAACTTATTGCCCGCCATGGTGATTTGAATAAACGTGATGTGAGTAGCGCTGGTTTAAAAGATAAGTGGGCCGTAACGCGGCAATGGTTTAGTGCCACCGTCATTAATAAAGAGGTCAATTGGCAAGAGCTGAATGGTGATAAGCTTAAGGTGCTGAAGGTTGTTCGTCATAATAAAAAACTCCGTAAGGGGGTGATCAGTCATAACAGTTTTAAAATCACTGTGGCAGATTTCTCTGGTGAGCCGGAATTACTATTGGCTCGTATTGAAGCAGTAAAAGTGAGTGGTATTCCTAACTATTACGGAGAACAGCGATTTGGCAATGGTGGCCAGAATCTGGAAGTGGCTCAATTACTCTTTACTGGTCAGAAAAAGGTAAAGAATCGACATCTGAGGGGAATCTATCTTTCTGCGGCCCGTAGCTATTTATTCAATCTCTATTTGAGTCAGCGTTTAGCACACAAGAACTGGAATCAGCGTGTTTCTGGTGATGTTTATATGCTTGATGGCAGTCACAGTATTTTTAAAGATGATCAATGGCAGCCTGGTGATGAGCAGCGTATCGTTGATCTAGAAATACATCCCACAGGTCCATTAGTTGGGCAGGGCACTAGTCTGGCTGTTGATGAGAGTTTAGCATTGGAGAGTCGTATTGCTGAAGTATGGCGTGATGGGGTAGACGGGCTGGAAGCCGCAGGTTTAAAGCAAGATCGCAGGTCATTGCGAGTGGTACCACAGAATATGAACTGTTTATTTGAAGAGGGTAACGCGGTTATAACTTTTGATTTACCTTCTGGCTGTTTTGCAACGTCAGTACTTCGAGAACTGATTTGCTATTCATAGCTATGGTTTGCCAGCTTGATATGTTGAAACAAGATTTAATATAGGACTGTCGGTGAAATTATTATTATCCAACGATGATGGTGTGACTGCGCAAGGTTTGCAGGCACTGGCAGCGCATCTTGGAGATATTGCTGAATGTATGGTTGTAGCCCCTGATCGAGATCGCAGTGGCGCGAGTAATTCATTGACCCTGGATAGCCCATTGCATTGCACCACTATGGATAATGGTTTTATCAGTGTGAATGGGACTCCAACAGACTGTGTTTATCTGGGAATTACCGAAGTTATGCCTGAAAAACCGGATATGGTGGTTTCCGGCATCAATGCCGGTGCTAATCTGGGTGACGATGTACTTTATTCTGGAACGGTGGCCGCTGCACTAGAAGGTAGAACCTTGGGGCTACCTTCTATGGCGATATCCTTAGCTAGTCGGCACGGTAAACATTTTGAAACAGCAGCTATGGTTGCAGTGAAGCTGGTGCAAAGTGCTGAGCAATTAAATCTTCCTCCGCGGACCATATTAAATGTAAATGTGCCAGATGTTCCTTACTCAGAGTTAAGCGGTTTCAAGATAACTCGTTTAGGTCACCGTACATTGGCAGACAAGCCTGTTTTATTTACTGACCCTCGTGGTAAAAAAGGTTATTGGGTGTCTCCTGTTGGAGATGTAAAGGATGCAGGCGACGGTACTGATTTCTTTGCAGTGAAAAATAATTATGTGTCCATAACGCCATTGCAGGTCGATATGACACGATATGAAGTCTTTGATGAACTTCAGAGTTGGGTTTCGAGCTTATCCTAGTCATTTGTCAGGGATAGTTTGTTTTGGAGAACAGTTGGCAAAGTAATATGAATAGTACGCAGCAATTACAAGGTAAGCAGTTAAAAGGTATTGGCATGACATCAGCACGCACGCGGGAACGGCTTGTGCAGAGGTTGTGTGATGAAGGTATCACGAATTTCACGGTGTTAGATATTATTCGAAATACACCTAGGCATTTATTTATTGATGAGGCTTTAGCGCATCGAGCGTATGAAGACTCCTCGCTTCCTATTGGTCACAAGCAGACCATTTCTCAGCCCTATACAGTTGCCCGTATGACGGAAGTTCTACTAGCGGCAGGTCCTCGAAAAAAGGTATTGGAAATTGGTACAGGCTCGGGCTATCAGACCGCAGTTTTGGCTCAGCTCGTGGACGAGGTCTATAGTGTGGAGCGCATCAAACCTCTGCAAGACAAAGCAAAACAACGTTTGCATGCGCTGAATATGTACAACGTACAGCTTAAAAATGCAGATGGCAGCTGGGGTTGGTCTAATGCGGGCCCTTACGATGGTATTTTAGTGGCGGCTGCTCCTCGTTCTGTACCTGAAGAGTTGAAGTCACAATTGGCTGATGGTGGGCGTATGGTTATACCTCTGGGTGATGATCGTCATCAGGCGCTTCACTTAGTAACACGTGAAGGCGATACCTTTAAGACGACTATATTAGAATCGGTCAAGTTCGTGCCATTCTTAGCGGGTGTTGTACGTTAAATATGACGACTAAAACGGATATGACTCGGGCTGATACCGCAAAGTTATTTTTAAAAGGTATGGCTATGGGTGCTGCAGATGTAGTGCCTGGGGTTTCTGGTGGAACAGTCGCATTTATTTCCGGTATTTATGAGCGTTTAATTAATGCATTAAAATCGATTAATATCGCCGCTATTCGGATTTTATTTAAAGATGGTATTGGTGCTGCTTGGTCTGCGATTGATGGTACCTTCTTGCTAGTGTTATTTGCGGGAATTATGACCAGTATCCTGAGTCTGGCCAAGCTAATTAGTTATTGGCTAACTAATCACCCTGTATTGGTATGGTCTTTTTTCTTTGGTTTGATTCTCGCTTCTGTGATTTATATTGTGCGGCAGATGAAACAACCCTCAATATCGCACGTGACGGGTTTTTTGGTAGGGGTGGCTTTTGCCTATTGGATCACCGTCGCTGAGCCTCTGGCTATAGATCCCACTCATTCAAATATATTTTTTGCTGGCATGATCGCCATTTGTGCCATGATATTACCTGGTATTTCAGGCAGCTTTATTCTGTTGTTGATGGGATTATATACCCATGTGATAGGAGCTATTAAACAGCTTGATATTATTACCCTGGCTATTTTTGCATCGGGTTGCATGATAGGTTTGCTGAGTTTTAGTCGTGTTTTAAGTTGGTTGCTCACTAAGTATCATGATCTTACGCTTGCTGTTTTAGCGGGTGTTATGCTTGGCTCATTGAATAAAGTTTGGCCTTGGAAACAAACCTTAAGCTATCGAACCAATAGTCATGGTGAACAGGTGCCATTTATGCAGGACAATGTATTGCCTGCTCAATACGAGTACCTTGTGGGTGCTGATAGTATGATGCTGTACGCTATTGGATTAATGCTGGTCGGTTTTCTAGTAGTGTTGGGGTTAGAGGGTGTTAATGTTTTTAAGAATAAGACAGCAGATTCACTTTAGGGCGCCCTTTAATAAGTCTCGCCGTTAGGTGTCCTTGAATAGGCTACGCAGTTAAACTTTTTGAGAGAGGTTTGATTGTTCGTTGGCGTTTAAAAATTTGGCCCAATACACTGAAGAAGGTCGAATTTTATTTGAGTGGAAACTATGGCAGGTGTGCCCGATTATCTTAAGGCTGTTTTTTATCTTACTCTTCTCTTATTGTCGGCGTGTGGATTAAATAATAATTATGCGCCTGTCGCCGATCGTTCTGAACCCTCTAAGGTTATTTCAGGATCCTATGTGGTTCGTCCCGGTGATACCTTGTATGCGATAGCCTGGAACTATGGCTGGGATTTTCGTGATCTAGCCCGTGTTAATAAAATCAAGGCGCCTTATAATATATTTCCGGGGCAAAAATTATACTTCAAGACAATCCGTCTAACTAAAAAATCAAAAAACCCTTCTTCCAAAACTGCTTCAAAGAATAATCAGAGAAACAGTGCGTCTAAAAAATGGTCTGGCAGTAAAGTTACTTGGCAACAGCCTGTTGCCGGTAAAATTATCCGAGCGTTTTCAACGAAATCGACAAGCAAGAATAAGGGTATTGATATAGCGGGTTATCCTGGACAAGCTATTCAGGCTGCTGCAACGGGTGAGGTGGTATATTCGGGGAGTGGACTTTTGGGGTATGGTCAACTAATTATTATTAAGCACAATAGTGAATATTTAAGCGCTTATGCCCATAACCGACGGATACTGGTTAAAGAAGGGCAGAAAGTGAATTTAGGAGAAAAGATTGGAGAAATGGGATCGAATGGAAATCGTAAAGCAATATTACATTTTGAAATAAGACGCTCAGGAAAGCCCATAGATCCACAGCGCTTATTACCAAAAATGTAAGGACTGAAATATGAAGGTGACTTTCGGTCTAATGAGAAGAATACGTAACACACATGATTCCAAAAAGTTAAAAGGATGCTTGGCTAAATGCAAAATGGAGATAAGACCGCCTACAAAATTTGAGCGATGCTAGTAATGTGATGTAAGTGTGCGCGAGGATGTGGTTGTTTGAGGCGCAGGTCTTTTAGGACGGATCAATCGAATAGGGGTTGTGAAGGAAGCTAAAAGATAACTAAGTATTGCGGAGCTAGCACTATGAACATTGATCGAGAAAATTCCCATGAAGTGGGTGATAAAAGTGAGCCTGCCCCACTAGACCTCCATACTAAAAAACGCTCTCACGGTGCGTATTTTGATGCACACTTCCTGCCTAAAAAAACACATAATCATACCGACCCAGAGCATCTGCGCAGTTCGGACGCGACCCAGTTATATCTGAAGGAAATTGGCTTCAATCCGTTGTTAACGCCGGAGCAAGAGGTCTATTACTCGCGAAAGTCTCTTAAAGGCTGTAAAAAGTCGCGAGATAAAATGATTGAAAGTAATTTACGTTTGGTGGTGAAGATCGCACGACGTTATATCAATCGTGGTTTAACCCTGCTGGATCTGATTGAAGAAGGGAATCTGGGGTTGATTCGTGCGGTTGAAAAATTTGACCCTGAACGAGGTTTTCGTTTTTCCACTTATGCGACTTGGTGGATACGTCAGACCATTGAACGCGCCTTAATGAATCAGACCCGAACTATTCGTTTACCCATTCATGTGGTGAAAGAGCTTAATACCTATCTACGAGCGGCCCGCCAATTAACCCAAAAGCTGGTGCATGAGCCTGGGGCTGATGAGATAGCTGATATGCTGGATCGGCCAGTGCAGGCAGTAGAGAAGATGTTGGGTTTAAATGAGCGGGTGGTGTCTGTGGATGTACCTGTAGCTCATGATTCGGACAAGTCAGTGTTAGAAACCGTGGCGGATGAGCATTGTTTAGATCCCTGTAGTATTCTGCAAACTGATGATCTCAAATCTAACATCGGAGAATGGTTAGGACAGCTATCGGAAAAACAGCGAGAAGTTGTGGTTCGACGGTTCGGATTACTGGGGCACTCCTCTTGTACTTTGGAAGAGGTTGGGCATGAGATTGGATTGACCCGAGAACGAGTACGTCAGATTCAAGTAGAAGCCCTAAAGCGGTTAAGAGATACCTTAGTTCGTCGTGGATTCAGTGGTGATTTCCTTCTAAATTGATTACCTGGTAGTCAGTTTTTGTGAGATATCTCTTACATTCATGTAAGTCATGGCTGTATCTAAGGGATGAATATAGCGCTGTATTCATTATGTATAAGCATATAACTTGTTGTTTTTAAAAAAATATTAAAATTTTTCTTTTTAGAGCAATATCCTAGATGTGATCTAGTGAAGTTGAATCCTCTTCATTGGCTGATAAAGTTAGCAGCGTACATAGGATTTGTCAGACAGGGATACCTCCTAGGGATGAGAGACTCAAAGGAATATTTAAGGGATTAATGTTAAGGGACTCACTATAAGGAAATAGTTTAAGGGACTAATGTAAAAGGAATTGTGCAGGGAGCACCGTCAGGCAGGAGTTGCCAAGGAATGACAAATGGGGCGACGTAAGTCGCCCCTTAATTTTTTCCAGGGACAGGAAAGTATTTGTTGGTCAGGCAGGGATAGCAAGCCAGCATAGGGATTGGAGTGAGCAGGGAATAGGGATGCTCAAATGGCACGGATGGTTATTGCTTATAGGGATAGGGATAACGGTCATAGGGATGTGCACGGATATAGAAATCAGATACAAAAAAGGCGGCCAATGGCCGCCTTTTTTGTATCTGATTTTAAATACTGCAATAAGCACTAGTACTGTAATTTCTAACGCTCTAGATGCTCTATCTTGCCTTCAACACCGTCCCATTCTTCAGCATCAGGCAGGTGTTCTTTCTGTTCAGTGATATTAGGCCATACTTCGGCAAGTTCGGCGTTTAGTTCAGTAAATTCCTGCTGATCGGCAGGCACTTCATCTTCAGAGAAAATAGCATTGGCAGGGCACTCTGGCTCACATAGTGCGCAGTCGATACACTCATCAGGGTGAATTACCAGAAAGTTAGGACCTTCATAAAAACAATCCACCGGGCAAACTTCTACACAATCGGTGTATTTGCATTTGATACAGTTATCACCAACAACAAAGGTCATTCGGGTCTTTCTCCACGGTTAGCATGTTTGTACGGCTTGCCTGACTGGCGGCCAAGGAGCGCCTATTCTATTGATCCTTTGACCACCAAGCAAGGGTGATTAGTATACTGGCTGTCCAAAAACTATACGGATAGGATAGACGCTATAACTTACCTTTCAACTGGTAGATAAGCTCTAGTGCCTGTCGCGGGGTAAGATCATCAGGACTTAGTTCCTGCAGTTCATCCAGGATTGGGTGAGGCTCAAATCGGGCAAACATATCGCTTTGAGCGGGATGATCTTCGGTTATCGGCTGGCTTTGTGCTTGCTGCACACTCTTATTTTCCAGTGCGCAGAGCTTTAGCTTTGCGGCTTCAACTACCTTTGCTGGAACCCCTGCAAGTTGTGCAACCTGCAGGCCATAACTTTGACTGGCGGGACCAGTTTTTACTGTGTGCATAAAAACAATATGGTCACCGTGCTCAGTAGCGGTCAGGTGAACATTTTCTACGCTATTGCAGCTTTCCGGTAATGCGGTTAATTCAAAATAGTGAGTAGCAAATAAAGTAAATGCATTGACCTTGTTAGCAAGGTGTTTGGCACAGGCCCATGCCAATGACAAACCATCAAAGGTGCTGGTACCGCGGCCAATTTCATCCATTAAAACCAGGCTTTGGTCTGTGGCATTGTGCAGAATATTAGCGGTCTCAGTCATTTCTACCATAAACGTAGAGCGTCCGCTGGCTAAATCATCGGATGAGCCTATACGGGTGAAAATTCTATCAATTGGACCGACCGTAGCTGCTACTGCAGGAACAAAACTCCCGATATGTGCGAGCAAAGCGATCAATGCCGTTTGACGCATGTAGGTCGATTTACCACCCATGTTGGGACCAGTAATGACGAGCATACGTTGATTGTCATTTAGCGTGAGATCGTTGGGTACAAAAGGATCGTCAGAGACTTGTTCTACAACCGGGTGACGACCTGCTTTTATGGTGATACCTGGCGTAGTTGATAACTCTGGGCAGGTTAAATTTAAAGTATCCGCTCGTTCGGCCAAATTGTTAATAACATCTAGTTCAGCTACTGCGGCAGCACTGTCCTGTAATGGGGCTAACTGTGCGGCTAATGTTTCTACAAGGTTTTCGTACAAAGCTTTTTCACGGGTTAATGCGCGGCTTTTACTACTGAGAGCCTTGTCTTCAAACTCTTTAAGTTCAGGTGTAATAAAGCGCTCAGCATTTTTTAAAGTTTGGCGACGAATATATTCAGCGGGCGCTTTCTCTGACTGTGCACGACTGATTTCAATGTAATAACCGTGTACACGGTTGTAGCCAACTTTTAGTGTGGCTATCCCAGTGCGCTCGCGTTCCCTTTTTTCCAATTCCAATAGATAGCCACCAGCATTTTCACTGAGACTTCTTAGTTCATCCAATTCAGTATCAAAGCCCTCTGCCACAACGCCACCATCGCGAATCACGACAGGAGGGTTTTCAATAACGGCACGGGTTAATAAATCAGCGAGTTCAGGGAACTGACTTATTTCTTTAGCTAGGTGTTGTATGTGTTCAGCAGCAATGGGTCCCAAGACGGCTTGTAATTCGGGCAAGATATTAAACGTATCTCTTAGGCGCGCTAGGTCACGAGGTCTGGCGGAGCGTAATGCCACCCGCGCAAGAATTCGTTCTACGTCGCCGATATTTTTTAGAACTTCTCTTAAGTTTTCGTACTGATAATCTCGCAGTAATGCGGCAATAGCTTGTTGGCGGCCACGAAGTTGGTCATGATTTCTGAGCGGGCGATTTATCCAGCGTCTTAATAATCGGCTACCCATGGCAGTTGATGAGGCATCTAATACGGACGCGAGGGTGTTGTCTTGTCCGCCAGCCATGTTGGTATCCAGTTCTAAATTTCGGCGACTAGCCGCATCTAACACAACACTTTCTTCCCGTTGCTCAGCTTGGATTGAGCGAACGTGTGGCAGGGCAGTACGCTGGGTTTCTTTGGCATATTGTAATAAGCAGCCTGCTGCTTCGATGGCTACGGTGAAATTGTCGCACCCGAAACCCGCTAAATCCTGGGTACCAAACTGCTGGGTCAGTTGTCTAAATGCTGTCTCAAAATCAAAATCCCAAGGTGCCCTTTGTCGTATTCCTGTACGTTGTTCAATAAAGGTAGGTTGGTTGAAATCTTCACTGAGCAAGAGTTCTGTTGGCGCTAAGCGTTGTAACTCACCCTGGAGAGCGTCTTCGCCCTCGACTTCTAGCACGTGGAATCGACCACTACTGACATCGAGGGTCGCAATGCCAAAAGTCGATTCATTGTAGTGGACGGCAGCCAGTATATTGTCTTTGTGTGCATCCAGTAGAGCTTCATCACTGATAGTGCCGGGAGTGATTACTCGTACGACTTTTCGTTCCACCGGACCTTTGCTCGTACTAGGGTCACCTATTTGCTCACAAAGAGCGACAGACACACCGGCCTTAACCAGTTTTGCGAGGTACCCATCGGCTGAGTGGAATGGAATTCCTGCCATGGGGATTGGCTTACCGCCAGACTGACCACGTGCGGTAAGGGTAATATCCAGTAATTGAGAGGCTAATGCTGCATCCTGAAAAAACAGCTCATAGAAGTCCCCCATGCGGTAAAACACCAGTTCATTGGGGTGATCTGCCTTGATACGCAAATACTGCTGCATCATAGGTGTGTGAGTGCTGGTCTTTTGTGGAGATTGCTTGTCTTTTACGTTAGCCATGTCAGTTTTCAGTGATTCATTTTTGAAGGATGTTTTAGGCGATGAATTTTACGGGGTAAGTGGGAGAAGCAACAGTCTTGACTTCGATGTTCATTTTCATTGCTTGGTTGTTGGTCTTTGACTCGGCATACCCCCTCGCGTATGTTTCCATCGATGAATGATGAATTATTAACCGAACTTGCTGGGTTGTTGATACAACGTGGTGAAATGTTATCTACCGCAGAGTCTTGTACCGGCGGTGGTATTGCCCATGTTGTGACAGAATTAGCAGGGAGTTCCGCCTGGTTTGATGCAGGCTTTGTAACCTATTCCAATTCAGCTAAACAGCGAATGCTTCATGTATCTGTGCCTACTTTAGAGCGCTTTGGCGCTGTAAGTGACGCTGTTGTTCGTGAGATGGCGCTAGGGGCTGTACAGCAAAGCCAGGCGGACTGGTCTATTTCTGTGAGTGGCATTGCTGGTCCTGATGGCGGCACTGAAGAAAAACCGGTGGGTACAGTCTGGGCGGCTTGGGCTCATAGAGATAAGGTCTTACTGAGTCATTGCTATCAATTTGAAGGTACTCGAGCACAAGTTCGTCAACAAACCATAGATTTTTCTCTTACAGAGCTTCTCCGCTTGGTTCAATCCAATTAGCTAAAGCTATCTAGCAAAAAAATAGTAGAAATAAACTTGCCAAATCTCAGATCTGTGGTTTAATACTGATCATTCATACAGTACTGCATACAGGGTTTTATACAGTGTTTGGTTTCGACGATATTGTATAACTATCTGCATAAGTACATCGAAATAGAAATTGTTGTTAAATAGTCGTTGTAACAGCAGTTAAAAAGAACATTAGAATAAGTCAAACCAGTTATTAGAGGCGAACCAATGAGTGATAACAAACAGAAAGCATTAGCTGCGGCGCTAGGGCAAATTGAGCGTCAGTTCGGTAAAGGTTCTGTAATGAAAATGGGTGACCAAGCACGAGAGGCTATACCAAGTATCTCCACCGGTTCCCTTGGTTTGGATATCGCACTCGGCATAGGTGGTTTACCAAGAGGTCGTATCGTTGAAATCTACGGCCCAGAAAGTTCAGGTAAAACAACGTTAACCTTGAGCGTTATTGCTCAAGCACAAAAAGTGGGGGCGACCTGCGCTTTTATTGATGCGGAACATGCGCTAGACCCACAATATGCTGAAAAGCTGGGTGTTCAGGTTGATGATCTATTGGTATCTCAGCCAGATACCGGTGAACAAGCGTTAGAAATTACCGATATGTTAGTTCGTTCAAATGCTGTTGATGTAATTGTTATTGACTCAGTTGCTGCGCTCACGCCTAAAGCCGAAATTGAAGGCGATATGGGCGATCACCATGTTGGTTTGCAAGCACGACTAATGTCACAAGCCTTACGTAAAATCACCGGCAATATTAAAAATGCAAACTGCCTAGTTATTTTTATTAACCAGATCCGTATGAAAATCGGTGTTATGTTCGGTAACCCTGAAACAACAACCGGTGGTAATGCCTTAAAATTCTATTCATCAGTGCGTCTTGATATACGTCGTACCGGCGCGGTTAAAGATGGTGATGAAGTTATTGGTAATGAAACTCGCGTTAAAGTGGTGAAAAACAAGGTTTCCCCTCCATTTAAACAGGCCGAATTCCAAATTATGTACGGTAAAGGTATTTACCATCTGGGTGAAGTGGTAGATCTTGGTGTTAAGCTAGGTTTAGTAGGTAAAGCCGGTGCTTGGTACAGTTATAACGGTGAGAAAATCGGCCAGGGTAAAGCCAATGCCGCTAAATTCTTGGCTGAAAATTCAGCGATAGCTCAGGAGATTGAACAGCAAATTCGTGATCAACTGCTTAATGTAAAGGCGGATGACGCAGAGAAAAAAGAAGCGAAAAGTGCTGAAGTGGCAGAAGCGTAAGGTATTATCCTTGATGCTATAGATTATTGTATCTAGACGTTGACAGGTAAGTGGCGATGGATGTTCAACCGTTAGCTGAAAAAGTTAAGGGAATTGAGGCTAAGAAAAAAAGTAATCAAGGTGATAATTTCTTTGATGATGCCCTTGTTGTTGATGTCGCTACTGAAACGTTAAAAAATATCCGACGGGCTGCGATGGGTTTGCTAGCTCGTCGTGAGCACTCCTATCGGGAGCTTCTTCAAAAGCTCACCAAGCGCTTTTCTGAAATTGAATTGATTCGTCAGACACTTGATCGACTAGAAAAAGATAACCTGCTGAGTAATCAGCGTTTTACGGAAGCCTATATTCGCGCTCGCTCAAATAAAGGGTTTGGGCC
>Ga0105348_1001042_pt1 | contig 19434 bp, 12 predicted proteins | sample EN8Hudsemesocosm_2_FD_83504 | JGI IMG/M metagenome (GOLD analysis project Ga0105348, IMG submission 83504) | Methane-oxidizing microbial communities from mesocosms in the Hudson Canyon - EN8C Hudson Canyon | ecosystem: Environmental > Aquatic > Marine > Cold seeps | place: Hudson Canyon... | reverse complement strand
ATCCCAGCTTTGGTGAAACTTGCTGTGGGAGAGGGGTGAATAATTAAATTTGTCCCAGCGACAATAGCGCATTCGCATTCATCATTTTGTATACTTTGTATCGCGCTGTTTAAAGCAACGTTTGAAGATGAACAGGCGGTATCGAATGAAATAGCGGGGCCTGACAGGTTGAATGTATGAGAAATTCGGCCTGCACCCGTGCTATGTGTGCTGCCTAAGGCGTCATAAGGTGTTGCTGGTTTAGAATTGGTGTCAATAAGCAGCTGGTTATAGTCATTACTGCAAAGCCCTACAAATACACCAGCATTGAGTGGTTTATCCCTAAAGGCTGGATATTTTCCGTTTTCAAGCGCTTGCCAGGAAAGTTCTAGCAACAAGCGGTGCTGAGGGTCTAGGTTGATTGTTTCAAGTGCTGAAAGCTTGAATGCCTTCCTATCAAATAGTTCAATACCTTCTAATTGACCAAAGTGCTTAAACGCATCATCTGATATGTTTTTATAGTAAGGTTTCTTTTGCAGGGCACTTGGCCATCTGGGTGTTATGTTCTGAGAAGTAAGGTTGTGACTGTCTATCAATGCTTTCCAAAATTTATCAAGAGAATCGATACCTGTTGGTAGGCGCAAAGCTACCCCAGTGATAGCAACTTTCATGATGCGTGCTCTTTTGATATGGCTGGATAGTGAATAACACCGGTTACACCTAGTTTATCGGCGCTTTCAGTAAACTGAGCATAATCAGTTAGTGGTTTATCTGCAAAGGATTCTACATAGCTCTGTATGAAGCAACCGCCCAATAGCTCACTTGGGGCATGTTCGTAAGTTGGAAAAGTATAGGCACCCTCTATTTTTGCATGACACTCATAATATACCACGCCTTTGCGTTCTAATACGTCAATATAGCGAGTTGAAACCTTGGGGTAAGTGTCAGATAGTAAAACCATATTTGGCAATAGATGAGGCTCGATAGATCGAATGCCGCTGTCACCTTTGGTGCTTAGTAAAATGATAAGGCCTGAGCTAGAAATTTCATGAAACTTAGAGTGCAAAAACTTAACGTTTTTTGACTTAGAAAATATGTCCTTTTCAAGCACATCAAACAAATGAACCTTGATGTCTTTTTTTTCTAGATATTTTGCCAACGCTTGCCCGGTATAGCCACTGCCAATGATAGATATAGGGCGTTTATCTAGTGCTAAGTTAGGGTGCTTATCAATGGCTAGGTTTATACATTTAGATAGCATAAACACGGTGCCATGTGTTTCCAAGGAGAAGCGTTCGTCAAGAATTTCTGAGCAGTCATGTTTGGCTATAGCCGAGGGGAGAATTCCCCCTAAAGCAATACGCTTTGCATTCCAGCGGGTTAATGCTTTAGTTTGTTTTTTAACAAGTTCGGAATCGGACCAAATATCATCATTTGAAGAGGCGTTTGCTACGATAAGTGAAATACCCTTTCTTGAAAAAATGAAACCGATGGGCGAGTTAAAGCTTTTAAATATTGGCGCTATGGTAATAATGTGTGAAATTGATTCAGGGAAAAGGAGCTCAATTGTTTCGTTAGTGGCTGAATTAACGACGAATAAAACTCTCCATCGAATCAGTTTGAAGAGAGGGTGAAACATTAAGAGTATGACGATAGAAAATGTGTGAAGTATTCTTTTCAAGGTTAAGTTCTTATTTAAACTCTTAGGTATTTAATAGGCCTTAATATAAGGTTTAAAGTCAGTTGGTACTACCATCTATATGCTTATTATTCAAAGTGTGACATTTTTTTTGAAGTGTTGTGATCCAGGCCCTATACTCCCGCGCTTAGTTTAACCAATTAAGGATGATTTAGGTTCTACGTTATGAAAAATATAGTTATTTTATTATGTCTTCAATGTTTTGCTTTACAGTGTTTTGCCAAGAGTGAATGGCGTATCGAGAGAGAGGAAAATGGTGCGACAGGGTCTTGTAAAATTCATAAGTCTGGCTATAAATATTGCAAAATTGAAAAGGAAATGGCGTTTTCTTTGAAGGAGTTGGCCGCTATCAATACCGATGCGGGTTATTTGGCTAGTTGGATGGAAACGGCGATACACTCTGAGCAAATCGAAAAGGTGAGCGATATGAATTATGTAAACTATCTTCAATATGATATTCCTTACCCATTTCGTGATCGAGACTCAGCTACTCGTACTATCATTACACAGGATGAAAAAACCAAAACTGTAAAGATGGAGTTTAAAACAGATAATGGCCTCAAAAACCAATCTATAGAGTTCGAACCAATGGAGTTTATATTTGGTTATTGGAAGTTTATCCCTTTGAGTGAGAGTGTTAGTAAGGTTGAGTACGCAGTTCTTGTGTTACCTGGGGGGAACCTACATTCTGTTTTATTTAACCCTTCCGCTGTTGATGTGCCTTGGATTACTGTTGAAAATATGGAAAAAGAGCTTCTATCTGGTAAGTATCGAGAGCCTAAAATTGACTTCATCGATAACTATTAAACCCTCATTAGCATAATGAAAGTAAAAGTTTCCCCTTTCCATTACACTCAACTTTTATATGGTTGTATTTGTTTAACTGTTGTCATTCTTTTTTCTTTTGCAATGGTGGGCTTTGGTCAATCTGGTAGCGATATAAATGTTAGAGTCTTTATTGATAAGAGTGATACATTGCTGATAGATGATGTAGCGGGGCTGTCTGATCATTTATGGAGTCTGCGAGATTCAGATAAATTGAACTTTGGTTACACAGCAACACCTGTATGGCTAAAAATTTCTTCAGATTCATTTCCAGCCAATCAGAATGTTATTGATTTGAATTTTCCACAACTAGATTATGTTGATTTGTATATTGTGGATAAAATGACTTTATTTGTATCTGATCATCAAATTTCTGGTGATAGAAGGCCACCCAAAAGTAAAAGCATACAGTCTGAAAAGATTTTGTTTAGTATTCAGAAGCCTGCTACGGATTTCTGGGCTTATGTAAGAATACAAACAGATGGTTCAAACCAAGCGCCTATATTAATTACAAGTATTGAGGAGTATGTTGCGAAATTTGATTTTATCGCCAGTTTACTCCATTTCTTTTTAGGGTTCTCACTGTTCGCAAGTATCTTATATGGGATGTCGTTATTTGTTTATCAGGATGTAGCTTACCTCTATTACATTATTCTGAATGTATCGATTAGCGCTCTTCTTCTTTTTCACTACCGTATTATTAATGCATACACAGATATATTTAGCATTTATGCACAACACATTGGCATAGTTTTGTCCATTATGGGGGCATTTTATTCTGCTATTAAGCTTGTCCATATTAATTTTAAACGCTGGGGTTTTGGAAAGTTTAATAAGCAATTGGAGATTTCAAGTTCCTGTGCTCTTCTAATTATTATTAGTTTCTTAGGTCTTGAATATCAAACTTCCTTGGTTGTTGTATTTGTCTTCTTAGGGGTAATAGCACCATATATTATGTATATGCTAATTTCATTTGTGAGGAATAATTGGGAATCTAAATTTTTAAAGCTTGGATTATCTATTGCAGCAGCGTGGGCTATCTTTTTGAGTGGTGCTAGCGCCCAAATCCTTGGAGAAGCGGGTTTGATTTTAGATACTAGTTTTGTCAACCACGGTTTCCTTTTTGGAAGTTTAGGAATTGTCCTATCCATGGGCTTAATATTGTCCAGTAACCTTCAGTTAGAAAACGAACAAAAACTCCAAGCAGAAAAACAACTGGCCTTAACCAATCAGCGCCTTTATCAATCTGATAAATTGGCTGTTATTTCGACAATGTCTTCAGGTTTAATTCACGAGATTAAGAACCCTTTGAACTGGTCTAAAGCTTCAATAACAATTGCGCTTGATGAGGTGGACGACAAGAGCGAGTTAAAGGAGTTGGTTGAGGATAGTCTTGAGGGGCTTAACCAGATAGAAAATATTGTTCAGGGTTTGAATTGGTATGCCAAGTCCAAAACCTTTGCTTTAAAACCGAATGTGAATTTGCGGGATATTATTGAACGTACTTTAAATCTGGCGAAATATCAGTGTGATGGTTTGGTTATTGAAAATGATGTAAGCCCGGAACTCGTGGTTTACGGTTCTGAAAACCACTTGGCCCAGGTCATTATCAATATTTTGACGAATAGTATTAAGGCGATTAATAAGGTTGAAGGGCTGCATGTTGGTAAAATTCAGATCACGGCAGGGCAGGTTGAAGGAATGACGAGTAATGGTAAAAAACAGGTCTTTATATCGTGGGTGGATAATGGTGTCGGGGTAGATAAAGATAAGATTGATAAATTGTTCGATCCTTTTTTTACAACTGATGAGCTACAAGAGGGGGTTGGTCTAGGGATGAGTATCGCTAAGCAAATTATTGATAAGCATGAAGGGGAAATGGAAATTATCAGTGAAAAGAATGAGTGGACGCGGATTAACCTTTATCTTAACCAGTCCTGAGTATATAGGGTGATGTTCGGGTTATACGTGTGGTTTTGGAGTAGGGAAAGGGACTAGAGGTTTAAGGATGATCGAAATAGATAGCGAATTAATTGATGATTTGCGAGTGAACAAAACCTTCCTTTTTGTCGATGATGACGCTTCGGTGTGCTCTTCTGTCAGTCGTATGGCTCGGGTGTTTGGCGTGAACGTTCAGACGGCTAACAACGCCAATGCCGCAATTTCCCTTCTGGAGCATAATCCAAATAAGTACTTTTTGGTGTTGGCGGATGAATTTATGCCGGGTCTATCGGGTACTGAGTTGCTGGTGTTAATTCAGGCGCGGTGGCCGCATATCAGGCGGGCATTAATTTCAGGGGTTGAAGACCCAGCCGTGCTGGAAAAGGGCTTTGAAGAGGCGAGAATCTTTCGCTATCTGCATAAACCTATGTCTGACCAACAACTTCAGGGACTCATTGACGATGCCTGTGAAGACTTCATCTCAGTAAAAAGAAGCTTAAATGAAACGCTGAAGAGCCGCCTTTCGATTCTCGAAAATGCCATCAAAACCGGTTTGAAAGAAACCGGGCAGCAAAAACTATTCAATACTTTTGCGCAAAGCTATTTAGCTCAATGCAAAGTCGCTTGGTCTCAAGCGGGTTTATATAAAATTGATGTCAGTAATTTAGATAGCGATGACTATACGCGTTATCTAAAACAGCGCTGTGCCGCGTCTGTTGAGCGTGTTAGGCAACGAATGACACATCAGCCAGGGTATTTAAATGGCGCCTTCAAGTTGTCTACTTCTCTAAAACAATTTGGTTTGCGAGGCTTAAGAAAAGCTGACAGGTATGTTGATGGCGATGAAGCAGCTTTTGTTGCGATGTTTGCCACCCTTAAGGACTATTACGCGATTCTGGGTTTAGAAATGAAGGCCATGGTCTCGGTGGAAGAAGGTATTATTGCGATTGCTCTGGGCGGGCGGTTTACCTATAACGATTTATTTAATCCCTTGTTATCGTGTGTAGAGCGTGGTGTTGAGTTGGCTTGTCTTCAAATTGAGTTTTTAATGCTGGCTGTATTTTTTGGCGTAGACTCTGAAATGGACTTCAGTGACAAACTTCATCTTCGCATCGCGCTATAAGGCCAGGTTTACGATGGATATTAAAATTATATCGGATGATAAGCTTTGGGCTGATACCTTGGGTATCGCACTGAGTGTTTTTGGTGAACCCAAATTTACGACTTATAACGCCTTTGATGAAGCAACAGAAACCGCGCTTTTAAAGTCAAAGAATGCCACAATTTTATTAATAGATTCCGCTATTCCGGGTGTGGATTACTGGTCACTCGTCAGTTGGCTCAAAGTAAACTTTGCCGGCAAAACCATTATTTTTACTGAGGCGCGCTCTTATAATATTCATCGCTCACAGTTAATTAAGCATGGTTGTCACGCTGTTTTGAGTAAGACTGACGGCTTTACGGTTTGCTGGGCAGCTATTCTGGCTTTTAGGCAGGGAGACAAGTATTTTACAGCGAAAAAGCATTCACCCTTTAGTCAATTGACTGATACCGAGAAAAACTTTGTGAAGGCTTTGTTACGTTATGAGGTGAGTGAACTTAAAGATCTATACGCAGTTACCCAACAGGCTATTAATAAGAAAAAACTGCTCATTTATAAAAAACTGAATATCACTGCAAATAATCCTGATATCGAGTTTAGACTACTCGCTGCTCTTCATAAGTTATAAGCCATAAACGACTCCACGCGACTTATGGAGAGTTCAAACCTTAATGGGCAATTCAAACCTTATAGGTACTTTCTTAAGTAGAAACGTCTGAAGCTCTCTTATTTAATTAGCCTTAAAGCTGGCGTAAATAAAGTTGTGAACCAGTTCCTGCTATAAGATTAGTAATTCAAAATAGGGTTGTAGTAACAACTATTATTTAAGCTCTATATTAAATATGATGCACCCACGTTAAGGAGATGCTTCGCAGTAAAGGATTTTGCCTCTATAGAGGCAACACCTGCCGACTTTTTCGGTGAATGGTTTATCGGTAAATCGCTTGCTGGCAGATCACTTGCCTGAGAAGCTTGGTGAAACAGGTGACTGTGGAAGTATTTTTACTAGAAATAGCCTTAACTCCAATAGTGAATGTACACAGGGTCGAAAGTTCGTGCTTGCTTGAGCAGGTGGGTGCAGACTTTCTAAGTTGCTTCATTGTTGGCAGGCTGAAGGTGCTCATGGATGAGTATATTATCAACTAGGATGGTTTACCTTTTTATCAAGCAGTTAACAGCTTGAATAAATAGGTACATTGATAACCTTCGGCTTGTTCAGGCGGTCAGTCACTCAAAAGGATTTGAATGACTGACCGTCTTTTTTATGTGTTGAGTTATTTCCAATAAAATCCACTCACATTAACTACAGGCAGTAGGCTTTAACTGCTTGGTTGTTACTTTACCTTAAGCGGTCAAAGCGTGGAGATGCTGCACCACACTACGTGCTAATGCATCCAGATTATAGCCGCCTTCCAGTAGCGATACGATGCGTCCATTGGCGGTGTGTTGCGCTAATTCGTTTATGAGCTGTGAGATATACAAAAAATCTTCATCGAGCAGGTTTAGCCCGCCTAAAGGGTCGTTGAGGTGGGCATCAAAACCGGCTGAAACCAAGATTATTTCTGGCTGGTGCGCGAGCACCGCTTGTGTCCACCTAGGTTCTACTGCCGCACGAAAGCTTGTGCCATCACACCCCGCGGTCAATGGGGTCAAGTTTATATTTGGGCGGTTTATGTGATCATAGCGGCCAGGATAAAAAGGGTATTGAAAACTCGAACAGACTAATACCTCAGGGTGATCCTGAAAAATCTCTACTGTACCGTTGCCGTGATGTACATCAAAATCGAGTATCGCCACCCGTTTCATGCCCGAAGCCAGTGCACGCTCTGCCGCTAAAGCTACGCTGTTAAATAAACAAAAGCCCATCGAAATGGATGATTCGGCATGGTGGCCAGGCGGGCGTACCGCACAAAATGCATTTTTGGCCCGACCGGCAATGACTTCATCGGTTGCGTGTATCGCCGCACCCACTGCATGTAAGGCAGCATCAAAACTATGAGGGTTCATGCGGGTGTCGGCATCAATGTCAGCATAACCTTCGCCGGGAGACAGTGACATTAAAGCCTCAACGTGGTGCCTGGGATGTATTCGGTTTAGCCACTCGACCTCTATTTTGGGTGCATCAACAAAGTTTAACTTATCTCCCCAGTCTGTTTGTTTGACGAGTCGCTCAATGGCTAAGAGGCGGGCGGGTGATTCAGGGTGACCAAAGCCCATATCATGCAGCTGGCAGCTTGGATGGCTTAAGAATAATGTCGCATTCGGGTTCATGCTTAGCGCCTCTATTTAAAAGCAGATAGCCCAGTCTATTTAAAAAGCAGATAGCTCTGTCTATTTAAAAAGAAAATAGCTCAGACTATTTTGCGCGCTAAAATGAAATAAATTAAGAGGGGGAATGTAAAAACAGCAACGATGCATTCCAAAATCCTAGCTAGAAATAAGCAGTCACATATAATATGGTAATGTTCTTATAATCATAACTAGGCGTTTACGATGTTGCTCAAACAAATTCTATTAGGCTGTTTATTAGCTTTAGGTCTTATTCAACTTACGTATGCTAATGAAACCAGGCAATCGTCAGATGCTTTACGTGATGTCATCGTGGTGGGCAATAACTGGGATGGCACGATAGATATTTATGACCCGCATACTTATCAACGCATTAAAAAAATAAATGCTGTGCCAGATAAAGAGGCCCGCTTAGAAGAGTTAAGCAGCAGCATTAAGCGTAAGATAGTCTCTACTTTTATTAAAGAAGTGATAGGGGAAGGGCATCATCAAATGGTCGATGATATGTTCACCTCTAATGATGGCCGTCATTTGTTTATCTCCCGCCCAAGCTTTGCCGATGTTATCGCGCTTGATGTGAACAGTGGCGAGATTATTTGGCGAACACCGGTTGAAGGTTCACGCTCGGATCATTCCGCTATTTCACCTGATGGTAAAACCTTTTTAGTCTCTGCTTCAACGGCGGGTAAGGTGCACGCCATCGATACCGCGACAGGTAAAATTAAAGGCGAATTTGAATCGGGCGATCAGCCGCATGAAAACACTTACTCTGAAGACGGTAAGCTGATCTTTCATGCCAGTATTGGCAAGGTATACGTGCCTTTTACCAGTGCCTGGTTGGATTGGTTGAAAGGCGACCGCTACTTTCAAATTGTTGACGCCAATACCTATGAAGTTTTACAGCGTGTTGATATGGCTGAAAAACTGGAAGAGTTTGGTATGCCTTGGGTAGACAGTGCGGTTCGGCCCATGGCAATTGCGCCTGATGGCAAGTTTGTTTATATGCAAATTTCGTTCTTTCATGGTTTTGTAGAGTACGACGTTGAACAACAGAAAATTACCCGCAAAATAGACTTACCGATCCCACCAGAAATACAAGCGATGAACCTGCGCGATTATCAATTAAACTCAGCCCATCATGGCCTTGCCATGAATAGTGAGGGTACCAAACTGTGTGTCGCCGCGACGATGTCGGGTTATGCCGCGATTGTCGACCGAAAAACCTTTGATTATAAAACCATTGCCTTGTCAGATACGCCTTTAGGGGCAAAGCCTTATTGGTCAACAGAAAGTGCAGACGGCCAGTATTGTTATGTTTCGGTGAGTGAGCAGGATAGGGTGTCGGTCATTTCTTTTGATGACGCTAAAGAAGTCGCGAGTTTCCCGGTAGGGGACCATCCGCAACGTATTCGTACGGGTAAGTTATTGTTTAAATAGAGTTTTTTGAGCGAAGTGTTTTTTAATGAATGACGCATCAGCAGCATATTTAAATGCCTGCTTTAAGCCGTCTGGCGCCATTTAAATAAGTTGTCGGCGTCATTTAAATAAGTAGGCTGCGTCATTTGAATAAACAGGTGAACGCTTCTTTTATATTATTTTAGTTACTGTAAACAGGAGCAGAAAAGGTCTTAGGAGGATTGTTTGCCTGATATAGCATCTGGTAGATAGCATTGTCGTACTGTAAGCTTGTGCTTAGTTAAGTCCACTTAAACTAGCGCATGTTTGCAAGAGTAGTCGCTAATTTATTCTCAGCAACTCACCTTCGGAATAGGCTTGTTACTGAGCTCGAGAAGGTATTGTCTTGAAAAATGTACTGTTTTTTATCATTTTTATGTCTCTTTCCGGGTATGTGAATAGCGAAACCTTTCGTATTTCTACCGGTGAGTTTGTTCCTTATTGTTCCAGTTCGGCTTTTCATAAGGGATTCTCCAGTCACATAGTAGAAGAGTCGTTTGCCCGTCAAGGCCATAAAGTCGAGTTTGTTTTTTTACCCTGGAAACGTGCTTTGCTCGAAGCCAAACAAGGACGACATGACGCCTCTAACTGGTGGGTGCACAGCGACGAAAGAGCGGCTGACTTTATATTTAGCGACGCGATATTAGAGCGCACAGTTGCTTTTTTATATCATAAGAACAAAAAGAATGAATTTGACTGGAAAGAAATGGACGATCTTTCTGGCATGAGAGTGGGTGCGACAAGAGGGTATCATTATACCGACAAACTCGTCGCTTTCAGGAAGACTAAAAAAGCCATATTTGAAGAAGTGGACACTGATGAGCAAAATATCAGACGACTACTTTTAGGACGTATTGATACCTTTCCTATGAATATAGTAGCGGGCATGGAGCTATTACGTACTAAATTTACGCCCAATGAGGTTCACCAGCTCGACTTTCATCCACGGCCGTTAAATACGACAAGTGGCATGTTGCTGTTTCCAAAAGTAAATAAAAGGTCCAAACAAATTCGCGATATATTTAATATAGGCTTGAAGTCGATACGCGATGATGGGACCTACCAAAAGATGATGGACGGTCTTTTGAAAGGTGTTTACTCAAAGAAAATTCGCATCGACTAAAACCGTTCGATCGTGTGTTTTAGGAATAATAGTATTTTTTAGGAAGATAGTGAGTCGGTGACTACGTTTTAAAGCGTTCTAAAACCGCTTGGTAAGTCAGTAACTCGCCAAAGCTGTTATCTGTTGATTGGATATAATCTGATAAGTTGGTCGCTGAGCGGCCAATGAGAGGCCAACTTGGCGGCGGTGCTAACCAGCCATTAGGTGTTTTCATATGGCTGCGATCAGAAGAAAATAATTCAACATACTCGCCTGAAGGGACTAACCTAAACCTAGGTATTTCATGCGCTGCCAGTAAGTTTTCTGCAACGAATGAGTGGCTAAAATAAGTCTCGATGTCGGTATTAAATGGCAGCATTGTATCAAAGTCATATATCTGGCTAGTGTCAGCTATCACCAGCAACACAACATGATAGTCCCAAAATATGGGTAATGAGGGGTCTTGAGAGGCTCGCTGATTCAGCATAGGGAAGGCGTCGCCTTGGCTAAGAATAAACACCACATAGCTATTTTGAAGCGACGTTTGCTGACATAAGTGCCAAATATTTTCTTCGCAGTAGGCGGCCTGGTAAGAAAAATCTTCTCGTTTAAAGCGACTTAATCGCATCTTTTTTCCTATTTATGAAGCGAAGGCCAGCACGCAGCTGTAGTGGTACGGTGAATTTGGCTACGTTATGCTGTGTGCGATATTTCCTACATGAGCTTCAGTTATCGTCTGTATATTCTTTAACATATCATCAGTAATATACTCCTCATTGCTAGGACAGCAAGGAACAAGGACTTCGCCAACAAGGATTTGGCTATTAAGGATGATAGGAAAGGGATTTATATTCATAAGGGATGAATATACAGGGACAAAGGTAAACGCTAAGGATTGGCGATAAGGATATACATTTTAGCCTCGTATTTATACGGGGCTTTCTTGTGTCTGGGCTATGGTAAATTAAACGCGTGCTCGAAATACAGATCAGCTTGATAAATTGAATCTGACGACTAGAATTATTGCTATATTATAACCTGCATCACGAAAGGCATTTTTGCTTTACTTCGGAGATTTTTGTGAAACTAAATAGCATTTCATTCAAGTTGATCAGCATTATGCTTGTGATTACCACCAGTATTTTGTGTGGTGTTGGTTTTTATGACTATGAGCAGTCAAAAAAACGTTTAAGCGCTGAATTAGAGTACGAAACAGATCTGATGGCAAATCGCTTAAAGTTAAACTTGCCGCCAGCAATATGGAATGTTGATGATGAATATATCGAGAGTGTTTTATCTTCTGAAGTAAAAGCTAAATTTATTGAAAGCATATATGTAACAGATGAAAAAGATCGCCTTGTTAAAGGCATTGAAAAGAACGCCTCTGATGTCAGTTTAGTTGACACAATACCCAAGGAGCTTGATCGCTTTTTTGGCGATGAGTTAATCTACTACGAACCTGATAGTGATGATGTTTACCCTGTCGGAAAGATCTTCTTAAATGTAACTGATAAGGCTAACGTCGCGTTTTTGGAGTCAGAAATTAAACGTTTGGTGATACAAATTGTGTCTTTAAACGTCATTCTTTTAATTCTTTTCTCAATCGCCATCAGACGAATCTCCAGTCCACTTGAAACCTTGAGAGACATTGCTGCCAGTATCGCTTCAGGTGATTACAACCTGGACATCAACATTAAACGTAACGATGAAATTGGTGCTTTAGCCGATAGCTTTACGACGATGAAAGAAGGGATCAAAACCAAGGTCCAAGACTTGAGAGATCTAAATCTGATTAGTGAAGATCTTGCTGTGTGTGTTAGTCAAACCACGGCTTTAGAAAAAACCCTTCAGGCATTATCCATTCACTCCAATGTGAAGTTCGGGTCAGTCTATCTCTATAACAACGAAAATAAACTTGAGTTGAAATCATTTTATCCCCCCAAGAAAGTCGGTGAAAATCACACGCCGCGTCAATTTGTTGATGGCGAAGGCATTATCGGCATAACGTGTCAGCAGAAAGAAATTATATATATTGCCGATACGACTCAGGATGAACGTTTTGTGGGTAAAGATGACGAGCATGCAAAGTCTATTATTTGCGTGCCTCTAATGGATAATAATCTGGGGCTGGGGGTACTTAATCTCTCGGGCAATGTGGGCGATGTTAAGTTTGAAGAAACTGACTATGAGTTTGCAGAAACCATCGCAAGGCAGCTAGTGACCACGATTAAAAATATTCGTATGCGGGAAACAATCGAAGAACAAAATAGAAATCTGGAAGCCAAAGTTGAAGAGCGTACCGCGGCCTTAAGGCAAAAAAATCACGACATCGCCAGCATGATGGAAAACATGCACCAAGGTTTGTTTACTATTACGCTCGGTGGTTTGATACATCCTGAATATGCCGCCTATCTGGAAGAAATTTTTGAAACAGAGCGTATAGCAGATCGCAACTTTGCCGATTTATTATTTAATGCCACCAATGCAGGTTCAGATGCTGTAGACCAAAATATCACAGCGGTTGATGCGATTGTGGGTGAAGATGAAATGATGTACGACTTTAACTCTCATTGTTTAATGACTGAAATGGTTATTCGTGTTGATAATGATCGTGAGAAAATATTAGAGCTTGATTGGGACCCTATTGTCAGTGAACAGGGTGAAGTAGACAAACTCATGGTGACCGTAAGAGATGTGACTGCACTGAAAGCATTAGAGGCGGAATCAAAAGAACAGAAGCAAGAGCTTGAAATAATAGGCGAAGTACTTTCTGTCGATGCCTCTAAATTTAAAGACTTTATTGATACATCACATGAGTTTTTGGCTGAATGCTTAACCATCATCGAGACGACGTCTAAAAAAGATGCGAATGCGATTGCGAACTTATTTAGGTCAATGCATACCGTTAAAGGCAATGCGCGAACTTACGGCTTAAAATATATTACCGATGTCGTGCATGATGTAGAAAGTACCTATGATGATCTGCGCAAAAATGAAGAAACCGTATGGAACGCAGAAGTATTACTTGAAGAGCTTGAGGGTGCCAAGGCAATAATAGGGCGCTATGCACATGTTTTCCGTGAAAAATTAGGGCTGGATAAAGCCGCAGCCAATGATATTAGTCTTGATCACGACCGCGTTATTTCCTGGCTAAACCGAATTAATGCGCTCACACAAGACGGTATGGACAACGAAACTAAAGACGTGGTGTCAGAAGCATACAGTCTATTGGTTGCCACTGAAGCAAAACCGATTAGAGATGTTATTTCAGATGTTATTCAATCGGCTAACTCATTGGCTGATCAACTAGGTAAAGCGCATCCGAGTATCGCTGTTAGCGATCATGGTATTCTCATAAACCGTGAAGTGCATAGTACGCTCAATAATATCTTTATGCATATATTCAGAAACGCCATGGATCATGGGATTGAAGGCAATACCGAGCGCTTAGAGAACGGCAAATCTGAACAAGGGAATATTCAGCTTGATGTATCGCTTGAATCTGATGGCTTCGCGAAACTCATCATTCAAGATGATGGACGAGGCCTGGCAATACAAAGAATCTATCAGATGGCGATTGCAAAAGAAATTTATCAAGAAGACGCCCCTCAGCCGAGTGAACAAGAAATTGCTAATTTGATCTTTTCCTCAGGTTTTTCAACTGCAGACGAGGTTACTGATGTATCTGGCCGTGGTGTTGGAATGGATGCAGTAAAAGGCTTTTTGGAGAAGGAAGGCGGCAGCATTGAGGTTGTATTGGTCGAGGGAGCAAGTGGCGATAACTTCAGAAATTTTGCCACTCATATTCGCATCCCTGAAAAATTCTATAAGCTGGCCATTGATTTCAAACAAAACGTAGCATGATATGACGCTTTAATTGCAAGCAAAGCCTGCATCAGGCTTTGCTTGCAATTAAAGAGGTTCCATTACGATTGGCTGAGCCAATAGTCATAAAGTCATTAAATAGCATTAATACCAGCATCGGTATTTGACTCAATAAGGCATTTTTAGCTTCGATTATGTTTGGATATATGTCTTCACGATTGCCAACTGAACTAGCGAAGCAAGCAGCACTGGTAACAATATTGAATAATAAAACCCGTGAGGTTGATCTCGAAATTTTGCTCACCGCGACTATTCTGCCTAAAATCTGGCTGCTAGTTTAATCAGGCTGCTAGTTTAATCTGGCTACTACTTCGACAACGCAATAATCGTCCATGTTTTTACTTGTTGATAGGCTGCATGATAGGTACTACCTTCAGTATCCATAATAGCCGTTTGACTTTCAGCTTTGCTTTTAATTGCTTCTAGCGAATTACCGGCAAACGAGAATGGCCTAAGATAATCACTCACCGTTTCACTGTCCCCTTTTTTGTTATTCACTATAACGTTGTTGCTATCAGAGACGACAAGGCCCGCTTGATTGACCGCGATGACCCTTTCGTCATCACTAAGGCCTTTACTGAGGGCTTTTTGAAAAACAGATAAGCCATGTTCATAATGCAAAATCGCTTCATTATTATCTAAGGCCTTGATTGGTGTGACATAGGCCAATACCAGTTTGTCTGCATCGGGAGACATATAAATGGGCGATATATAAGAACTTTTGGGTTTTAGTGAGAATCCGGGTGCGAAAAATACAGCAGAAGACTCATCAGGTGATAAGTCATAGGCCACTTTGTTTCTCACAATTCTGGCAAGCTTGGGGCCATCTTTGTGAATTAAACACATTTCTTCTACATGAAACCGTTGTTGCACCTTAAGCGAAATTTGATCGACCTTTTTTCTCAAGGTATTTTTATTTTTTGGGCTTTGTGCTTCTAGGTAATTAACATAATTTTTATCTTGTGCCGCATTGACCAAGGCTTTCGTGGCTTTCTTATGCAAGGTTTTAATAATAGCGGCTTTTTTTGCGACGAGCTTTTTTGATGAATTTATATCAGCATAAACATTAAAGCTAAAACTACTTGAGCAAGCGAATATAAGCAGGAAATTGAGTAACTTAACAAAAGATATGTTTCTGCTGTTCGTCATAATGATAAAACTCTACTTTAAGGATAAAGTAATTTTATCTTCATATAAATAGTACACTTAATGCGATCTGTACATTTTATATGCAGAATTACTTCGCTAAATAGGCTATTTAAGGTTCGTATCAGGTCTTTAACAAGACAGGTTTACCCTGTTGCCAGATATATAAATTTACAACTTGTTTTGGTTTTTTGGTCTATATTAATATGAGCACTATGATCATTAGTGTTTCTTTTTTGTACCGATAGGTGATGTCTTAAAAGTCTTGGTTAGATGGATTTAACTGTTAAGAGATGGCTCTTATGACAATTAAAAATAAATTCATTGTATTGTTTTTCATCTCTTGCTTTATTCCGCTTGGACTAATGTCGGTATTGGCATTTAGCTCTTCCCAGCAGGTGTTACAGAATTTAATCGAAGTTGAGTTAACGAATGCCTCAGTAGATGAGTTAGCCCATCTCGAAGATTTTTTTAATCTTAACGCCATCAACTTAAATGCGTGGAGTCAGCTGCAAATAATGCAGGATGTGCTTTCGGATGATGAAGAAGGCGAATTAGCAGCAGAATTAAAGCATTTAACGGCGCAATATCCTTATTTTAGCGGTTTTTTAGTCATCAATGATGACGGTATGGCTGTTTCAGCCTCTGATGAATCCCTAAAAGAATATGCAACGCTACCGTTATTAGAAGCGGCCTATGAGGCAACGTCTCTGGGCAAGTCTTTTCAAAGTAATGTTCAAACCCTGGGGTCTACTAGCCTACATATGCTCATGGCATTGCCTATAAGAGCAGATTACGACAGCGACACCGTCATTGGGTCTTTCGTTGGCATTATTGACTGGCAACAACTGCAGGCGCGTTTTAATCACATTACCATCATTGGGAAGCATCAAGATATACATTATCAACTAATATTGATGCAAGGTGATCAGCCTATTTATCAAACGCATGCAGATCAAAAAAATCAGACGATAACGCAGCTGCCTACTGAGGTTGGTATTAAAGAAATCGAGCTGGGGAATATTTCTTATGTCAGTGCTACGGCAAATACCAAGGCGCTAAATTTTGTGCACGACCCTAATTGGACTCTTCATACCTTGATAGCGACCAATGTCGCGTATATGAGCATACATAAGTTAAGAAACAATTTTTTAGTATTAGGCAGCATTATTTTATTGCTCGCGGCGGGCACGGGCTTTTTTCTGGCGCGTTCGATTGTGAAACCCATTTCCAATATCATTCAATATGTGAAAAAAGTGGCCAATGGTGATTTGGATAGCCAGATAAATCATCAGTCAAGGGATGAACTAGGTAACTTGGTAAGTGCATTGAGAACCATGCAGACAACACTCGTCAGCCTAATTAAACAGAGTAAACAATTAGCCACGAATGCTCAGCAGGCAAGTATTGCAAAATCAGAATTTCTGGCCAATATAAGCCATGAAATAAGAACGCCCATGAATTCGATAATGGGCTTTAGTCAGGCTTTATCAGTCCCGGCTATATCGACTGAAAGTCAAAAGAAGTTCTCATCAAAGATAAGCCAAGCCTCGAAAAGTTTATTGAGTGTACTTAACAATATATTAGATCTTTCTAAACTGGAATCCGGGAAGTTTGAATTAAATCAGGAACCTTTTGAGTTGATTGACGTGCTCGAAAATCTGCTCCTATTGTTTGGAACAGACTGCAGCGATAAAGGCGTTGAATTGGCCTATAACATCGACCCTAACGTAGCCCTTAGCCTTAAGGGTGATAGCCCACGACTGGCGCAGGTACTCACTAATTTAATAGGCAATGCCGTCAAGTTTACCCCCTCAGGTGAAATAGAAATCCGTGTCAGAATGCTCGAGAACGTCGAACAAAATCCTGCTGGACTGAAGCATCTTGAACAACCAGGCATTGAACAAACACTCAGGCTTCAATTTTCAGTGAGAGACACCGGAATTGGGGTTGAGGCAATGAATCAACATAAACTATTTCAGTCTTTTACGCAGGCTGATGGCTCAACATCGCGTAAATATGGCGGCACGGGCTTGGGTTTATCCATTAGCCAGAAGTTAGTTCAGCTGATGGGGGGGAATATCCGCTTGTTCAGTCATATTGGGAAGGGCAGTACATTTACGTTTACTGTCGATATGGCGCGTGATGACATCAAGCCTATCGCTCTCGAAACGCGAGAAACGGCAAGCCCCGTAAATTTACTGGTGTTGTATCAAAACGAAATGGTACGTCAGAGCTTGATCAATAAGTTGCGTCGAATGAACTATAACCCCATAGCCCCTGGATCTTTAGGTGACATGCTTGAATTGCTTAAGCAGCAATCGTTTGCATTAGCCTTGGTAGATGAGTGTACAGTTTCGGTCAATGACCAAGACACGCTTGACCAGATTAAGCGAAACGCATCATGTGAATTACCTTTGATTGTCATCGCCTCGCAAACAAATGTTGAGTTCGAATCTGACACGATTCAAATCATTGAAAAGCCGGTACTACATGCAGCACTTCTTCAGGCAATGTCTTTTGCCTTAAAGTCAGAGAGTGAAGAAGAGTGGCTAATAAAAGTGATAGGTGAGATTAACAAAAATGATGAGCGCACAGTGACTGTTGATGCCACAAAACGGATCGAACAGGGCGAAATCAGTGATACAGAGGCTAAGCAAATAGCGCAATCAGGTGTGACGCGGATGAATGCTAATTCTGAGTCATATAGACCGCATATTGAAAAAATGGCCGTTTTTCTGCATGAATCTAATGGCGAAGCCATATTCTGTTTTGCGCCATTAAAACAATCACTTTCGGCTTTTCCTGAACTTAGCGCGTTATTGTCAGAATTAAAAAACCATGTACAACAGTATGATTATGATGAGGCTTTCAGTTGTTTGCAAAACCTCGCGACCAAAATGCAAATTAGCTTGGATGATGGAGCATGAATGCTATGTTAAATAAAAAACACTCCGTTTTAGTCGTTGATGACCAGCCACAGAATATAGACCTCCTGGTGAGTGTGCTGAGCAGTGATTACAAAGTGATTGTAGCCAATTCAGGCGAGAAAGCGCTTCAGCGTGTGATGTCCGAGATGCAACCAGATTTAATCCTCCTGGATATTATGATGCCCGTCATGGATGGCTTTGAGGTGATTGAAAAGATTAAACAAAGCGAGAAAACAAAAGATATTCCCGTACTTTTTTTAACGGCAAAAACCAGTGCAGAAGATGAAACTAAGGGCTTAGAGTTAGGTGCCATCGATTATATTATCAAACCTCTTAATATTGTCGCAGTGAAGGCAAAAGTTAAAACCCACTTGGAACTGGTTCAGAAAAGAAAGTTCGTCGACTCGCTGGTTAAAGATCAGCTGCACCTAATTCAGAAAACACGAGATAATCACAATGTATACTCGATAGAAAAAGAGCAGGTCATTAAAGAAAATATTCACACCATTCAACAAAATGAAGAACGATTGCGCTTGGCGCTTTGGGCGAGCAAAAATGAGTTGTGGGACTGGGATATTGAGTCTGGAATAGTCCACCGAACCGGCAATTTCGATATTCCTGAATTACCCTTGCATTTATTAATTGCAAATGCTGAAAATTGTGCTCAGCATTTGCACCATAAAGACAGACATAAATTCATACAATGTTTGCAACAACACTTACAAGGGAAAACAGATACTTTTGAGCTAGAGTACCGTGTGCGTGATTATTCAGGTGAGTGGCGGTGGTTTCATGATATCGGCAAGGTTACCTCTCGTGATGATCAAGGGCGCCCGTTGAGAATGCTTGGAACACTAAAAGATGTTAATAAAAGGCGCTTGAGTGAAGAGCGTGCACGCATCATTGCGCGCTCTTTTTCGACCTCTTCTGATGGCGTATGGATAGCCGATCATAACTTTAATATCATCATAATCAATGATGCCTATACCAGTATTACGGGTTTTACTGCGACGGATGTTGTGGGGAAGGCGTTTGAATATAAAGACCATAAGATATCTTCTCAACAGATGAAAATGTGCTT